>Ga0114939_10002169_pt1 | contig 14883 bp, 9 predicted proteins | sample AshMeaCrysSpring_FD_87196 | JGI IMG/M metagenome (GOLD analysis project Ga0114939, IMG submission 87196) | Groundwater microbial communities from Big Spring, Nevada to study Microbial Dark Matter (Phase II) - Ash Meadows Crystal Spring | ecosystem: Environmental > Aquatic > Deep subsurface >... | reverse complement strand
TCCTAAGAAAAACATTTTAAAATCCATGTATAGCAAGGGTTACACAAAATAGTGTTTCTCCCATATTTTACGGTTGTGTTTCATAGCGACCGTCAGAGGCTCACATCTTGCACCTTTACGTAAAAAAACTTAGAAGAATAGAAATACGTGATAAATATTACACTAAAATCCTGATTTTTTGGCGTTGCTGTTCGCTCCGCGTGCGCGTTTCGCGCAAATTCAAGTATGAATGATGATTTTTTTAGTCTCACGCAAAGGCGCCATAGCGTTCGCCGTCCAGGCGCGTTCTTAGCGTGGCACTCCGTGCCATAGCCGCAAAGTTTTGTTGCTTATTTTTATAAAAAATTTTAATTCATACTCCTATTCAGCAACGCTGATTTTTTAGTCCTCTTGAGCGAGGACTTTTAGCTATTAGACAGGGACTTCCAGTCCCTGGCAGGTCAAAACTTTTACTGAGTTTTCATCAAATCAACAACATCATCAATATATAATTGTGAATTATAATGCTTCACAACAAAATCATAACCCCGTTGGGCTTGAATAGCAGCTTTTTCAGGATTACCTAATAAATCTTTAATAGCTTTTTTTAACCCTTCAACATCACCGACATTTACACCAGTTAAACAACCAGCCTCAATCATCTCATCAATTGCCCCTGGTTTTCTTGTCATAATAACAGGGCGACCGCAAGCCATTGCTTCTAACATTGTTGTAAATCCAGCTTCTTGAGTATTTTCATACAAGGTAACTACAACAATATCTGAATCCCAATAAAGCTGTCTTAACCCGACTAAATCATAATAACTAGAAGACATATTGGCAGGAATAACATCAGGAAAAGTTCTTTTTAAAACTGTAGCATTAGGAGATGCAGCGCAAATTTTCACATCTAAATCCATATCACTTGTAGCCGCAGCTAAAGTTCTATAATCTCGACTTTCTAAACCACCACTCCCAATTATAGTCCGCTGTTTATTAGTCGAAACTAAACCAGGACGAAAGAAAGATAAATCAATGGGAGGTTCTGCAAATAATATATGAACTTTTTCTTGAGATATGCCTAAATTATTAGTTAGATAATTAGCTTTAGTAGTTGTATTCGGAACAAAAATATCAGTCCTTTTCCCGGCTCTAAATAAATGATAAGCTAATAAAATTTTTTTATGTTGAATGTCACTGATACCAACAATTAACTTAGGGCGTTTTTTGGGATCAGGGCATAAAAATGATAAGAGAAAGCCAGTATCTTCTCCTATACAAAAGACGATATCTTTACTAGTTAATTCAAAAGATAATCTGCGAAGTAAAGCCCACAGTTCGGGAGTTCCAAAGATTTTGGCACAAATTTTATCTAATGCAGATGGAATATCATTTCCAGGTTGGTGAATTTTAGCATTTAAACTTTTACCAATATTCCAGACTACATGGTTAGGACGTTTATCTAGCCCTGCTTCTTTATTAATACTTTCTAGGTCAAAGAGACGACTTAATATTATATGATATCCCATCAATAACTCCTTTATATTATTTACAAATATAAAAAAAATACAGCTATTTTATAAAAAATATAGCTGATTCAGCAGTTTAGTATTGATAATTATAAACCAGTTTTCATATAAACAATCTGATTTATAATTTATATAAGGACAAAACATTTACATTTAAAGAATTGCCTGAATTGGAAAACCAAAACCTAAATAATGACGAATAATTAATAACAAAGCCAAGAATCCAATAAAAGCCGCTGTTGTTTTAATATCTTGAACAACACAAGATAGTTTTTCCTTTGACAATCCATAAAGATTCACAATATAAAGAGGAAAATCGCTAAAACCGATTACTGTAATAGCTCCAATTGTTCCATAAAAATGATATGCCAAAGGTAATCCCAAGGTAATCATTAAAAACCGACCAAAATTACTTTGAGCTGCGTATAGAGGTTTACCAATGGCTATTAAAGCGGGATTCGTAGTGTAGAAAAGAACAGAAAACCAAATTCCTACACAGAGAATTGGCATCATCCATATTGCTTGGTCATAGCGGTTATCATAAAGAATTTGGATAATTAAATCACCAATAGTAACCAATATTGCTAAACCGGCACCAAAACCCAATAACATTAATTTACGAACACGAATTATCTTTTCTCGTAGAATTTCTCTAGGAATTTCTATTTGGTTGGAAAGGGCTGGAAAAATAACTCTATAGCTAAGATTTTTGATAACATCGCGAGGCATATTAGCTAAGGTATAAGCTATAGTATAAATTCCTAATACTTTAAAAGATAGTAGCTTACCAAGAATCAATCTGTCAGATTGTTCTGCGGCAAACATCAGTCCAGAAGCAATAAACATCCATTTACCAAAGGATAAAATATCGTCTACAGCTTCCTTATCCCAAGCTATACGATTAGAATATCCTTTAATTAAAAAATGACTGCCTATCATTTTATATATAGAGGCAGTTAACCCTCCTATAGCTAGTGCCCAAATAGTAGGACTTAACCAACAGCAAAGAATTAGGGTAGAGATAATTAAAATTTGAAGTACTAATTCAAATATGGTATATTTTCCCAACTCCATTCGACGATGAAGAGTATGAATAGCTGTGGATGAAAAGCCATCAAATACTGATGTAGCTCCTACTATAGGAATTAGCAGTAACAACCGCTTATCTTCATAGAAATTTGCAATGGGGTATGTTATTAGTAAACAAAGTATCCAGAGAATAAAGCCACGAATTATCTGAATAGTCCAAGCTGTATTTAAAAAATCTTTTTCATCTCCTCGCTTATTGTTGACAATACTTTGAGCAATACCTAAATCAGAGAATAATTCAATTCCTATCCTTAGAGTATTAACAACGGCCATTAGACCAAAGAATTCTGGGACTAGTAAACGGGTAAGGACAATATTGCTGGTAAATCGAAGAATTTGTCCTGCACCATAACCAGCTATAGTCCAAACAGCACCACGAACGGCACGTTTTTTTACTGAAGTTGTCATAGGGATTTACGTGTATTCGGTCAAGCTGCTAAAGTTCAAAAGCAAAACTCTAGCAGCTTACCGTTAATTTAGATTAATGCTCTAGACTTGAGCGAAACAAATTTGCTAATTTTACAGCTTCTTGAGAAATATCATGCTGCCTTTGAACACTTATAGTACCAGCTTTACCCATTATTTCTAGCCTTTCTATTGGTGACTCTAATACTGTACGAATTGCTTCTACTAATTCTTCCACTGACCCAGCAGGAACTAACCAACCATTAACTCCAGGTTTGACTAGTTCTGGAATGCCTGCAATATAAGTGCTAATTACGGGACGCTCTAATGCAAGGGCTTCCATTAACACCACTGGTAAACCTTCAGCAAAACTGGGTAAAACCATTGTCCGAGATTCCAGAATATATTTCTGTACATCATTTCCACTGGCCCAACCTGTAATTTGGACTTGTGTTTGTAAATTATATTTTTTGATTAAGGCTTCTATTTGTGGTCTTAGAGGACCATCTCCGACAAGGGTGAGATGACATTTTAATCCTTGTTTAGCCAGTATATTTATGGCTTCAACAAGCAACATTTGTCCTTTTTCTTCGCACAAACGACCTACACAGACTATGTTTGGAGTATCAGAAATGACTGATGTGGGTTGATGTAAAAATAGACTATCTACACCACAATGAATGACATGAATTTTTTCCCACTGCTCATAGCTACAGAGACGATAAAGTTGACTCCGACTAAAAGAACTAATGGTGGCGACAAAAGAAGCCCGCTCAATTTTCTCTCCTAAAGCTAAATTATCTGCATGGTCAAATTCATAGGGACCATGAACAGTAAAGCTATAGCTAGGGCCACCAAGGGCTTGGCATAGCATGGCTACTGTAGTTGAATTCGTACCAAAGTGAGCATGGAGATGAGTAATCTGTTTTTCTTCTAGCCAACCCAGAAGCACACAAGCTTCAGCTAAGTAAATTAAAGGATAGAAAAGTCTTAAAAGTCCTCGTTCTCGACTCAGACCAACTTTGAATGCCAACTTGAAAGCTTGGAGCCATCGCTTTGGTCTAGCGATCGCCACCCTTATAAAATTCCAAATCAATCCCAATGCACCAATACCTAGAATCAAGCGAGTTTTTTCAAGTTCTAATTGGTCTGCTGGGTCAACGAGTTCACCAGCACAGGAACGAATTGAATAGCGTGCAACGGGTATATTAGAAGCCTCCAGGGCAGCTATCTCTCGTCTAATAAAACTATGGCTTACTTTGGGGTATTGATTGACCAGATAAGCTATTTTCATTTTTTAGTTAACAGAAAAAATAATAGTTATTAATTTGCAACATGCATTGTTAAATAGATGCTGGTAATTTAGTAATTTGTAAGTAAAACTACTAACTCATAAATTAATGTTGTTACTGCTACAACTTAAAATCCCAAGTTTTATAAGCCAAGAGGATGCTACCTTACTAGTATATTTACCAGTATTAAATGTTTCCACACATTATAAAAGATAAGACTTAAATAAGAAAAAATACTGATAAATGATAAGACTTCATAAGTGTAGCTATTTTTTAAAGTTAACGTGAATAAAGCCATTCTATAACCAATAATCTTTATTCTTGCGAGATTGCAAAAAGAAAGGGACATAATTTATACAGGAATTACGATATTGTCACAATTCTTTATTGATGAATGAGGCTGAAAATCCTATTAATTCGTTTTATTTTCTTCAAAGTGTCACACAAAGAAAGAATTTTAAATGTGCCAGTTACGTAAGTCCTATTATATTTAAATATTGCTACAGGGGGAGAAAATATTACAAAAATATCTTTCAATTTATTCTTTTGTAGCAATTTATATACAAGTTGAGGAAATGATAAAGTTGGTTGTAATTGTATCACTTAACCCTTCACCTTTGATAGTTCACCCTTCATACTTCTTTATATTCGACCAAAGTACGCTGCTTTCCTCCTAAACGGGAAAGATGATATTGGATTTGTCCTTGGACTTGTGGAAATTTACCTAAAACACAAAATAGGGAGTATAAAGCCCCATCAGCGAAGGAGATGCGATGCTTTGTGCTTTTATAAATGCGGTAGCCTAAAAATAGATAAGCCATCAACAATAATAATAAACTTAGACCCCAGGTAAAAATTGCTAGGGCTAATGCTGCCACTGGTAAGACAAACCCCCAAAACCAAATGCTACGACTTTCTTTAACCCAATGAAGTTCAGGTGGTTTACCATGTATGGAGGCACCTTCGGCATAGGCATGACCGGCACGGAGCGATCGCCGCCACCATTGCTTAAAGCGAGTTATTTGAGCATCATGAACAGTCATAGACGCATCTAAACGCATTATTCTGCCTCCTGCATGACGTAGGCGAACACACAATTCGGGTTCCTCACCAGCAATTAAACTAGGATTAAACCCACCAACTTCCTTGAATGCGCTAACACGCATCATTGAATCACCACCACAGGCTTTAGCTTCGCCAATGGGTGTATCCCATTCAATGTCACATAAGCGATTATAGATAGAGTTGTTTGGAAATTGCTCTTGCCTGCGACCGCAAACTACTACTAAATCAGCATTTTCTCTCAATTGACTTTCCGCCAATTCTAGCCAACCAGCTACAACTTGGCAGTCCCCGTCAACAAATTGAACAAATTGAAGATTTGGCTCAATTTGATTTAATAAATGCTCAAAACCCATATTACGGGCACGGGCTGCTGTAAAAGGAATAGATAAATCTAATTGAACTACATGAACCCCCAAAGATTTTGCCAGTTCCACACTACCATCAGTAGAACCGGAATCCACGTAAACAATTACCCTTTGAGGGTGAATCACCGATAATAAACAAGCTTTTAGCCGATTACCTTCATTCCTACCAATAATCACGACTCCAACTGACTCCAGTCCCATATTAATTTAGATACCTATTTTTTGTGTCCAAAATAAATAAACCTCAATTTCCCGAATTATAGCTGTATTCCTAGATGCATTAGATGCATTATTTTATTTTTTCTTTTCAAACCCTGACTGAGTATTAACTAAATACTATCTTTATATTTTCTTCATCATTTCATGGAAAAAGCTTCAAACAAACTTTAAATTTTTATTTTTCTTAAATCATCTTACCTATTTATCATTTGTGATGATGAAGGAAAAGCATTCCATGCTAAAAATTATTTTGTTAACAATTATTTTTGGAAGCCAGTTATTGATTTAACTATAATTAGTTCTAACTATTAATACCTGTGATTGAATTAATCTATCTATAGATATCTAACATAGGTAATGTGTAATACAAAAATGATAGATTTGACTTATTAAATATGATTATCAGCCATAAAGATAATATCTAAATTAAGACCAGGACTTACGCAAAAAACCTCAAATAGTTATTTCTTTGTGTCCTTCGTGTCTAGTTTGCTGGCGCCGACCTACGAAGATCGAAATTTTATTATTTCAGGAATAGCCGCAAAAATTGCTACTATGCTTGATTTGTGTAACCGCCTCTCGCCGAGACCGCCGCGTTCCTAGAAGCCAAGAACGCCAAGTTTTCGTAGTAGCTCTGGGCTATTCCTATATTTCATGAACCTTGCGTAAGTCCTAAAGACTTTATAAAATATTTTATTGCTCCTCTTAAACCGATTTCTGTTTCTATGATGTAATTAATTAATCTAAATCTCTATTAATTATTGAGAGATACTAATTATTTAGAGATACACCTTTGGGCTATCTCTAATGTATTTTTAAAAGATATATTAGTACCAGGACATACATGACGGGTAAATTTTTTCTTGTAGGGTGCATACCGGGTTAAGAATATGCCTCTGATATTTTTATGATGTACTAGCTAAAACATTAGATTCTTTTTTAATAAAACCCTTAAAGACAGGATAAGTTTTCATCGCAGATAGGGCTGTTGTCATATACAAAACCCAGTAAATATTACTTTTAAAGAGTAAATAACTTTCAGTCATATTATTCATAAATAAGAACATTAAAAAACCTAAATACCAGATATTTTCTGTACTATCCGTCGCATAGGCTTGTTTTAAGGCACGACTGTAAGCGATTAAAAATGAAATTAGAAATAGAACAAAACCTATAAAACCGACATCTAGGGCTAAATCAATAAAGCCATTATGTATATGTGGTGGTACAAAACCATTAGATACTGCTCTTCCGGCTTCTCTTGCATAATGGCTTCCTGGTGCCCAAAATGCTCCACGCCCATACCCCAGCAAGGGTTTATCCATCAACCTCATAAATGCTACTCCCCACATAGGCGTTCGCCCTGTTAAAGTCGGGTCTTTACCTAAAGTGGTAAGTAATTCTACCCAATTTGTGAAAACTAATAGTACTAGGCTTGCGAGACCTAAAATAAAAATATCTAAGAAAAAAACTGTGACTTTACCCTCCCAGCGAAAATTACGATAAAACACCAAAATCGCAATAATTAAAATAGATACAACTAAAGAAGTTTTTGAAGTGGAGAGTAACATTACAGCTATCGAAAGACCAAAACCTGCCCATTTATAAAATCTGTTAGTATACCTAATTGGCAATAAAAAGAAAGTAAAGGCACTCAAGACCATCATACTACCGAGGTTATTTTTATAACCATAAAGACCCTTCCAAGCACCTGGATGGTCTAGTTGATGGATACCAACAGAAGGAACAGCTAAAGCAAAAATAATACTACCAATAGCTCCAATTCCTAAAGTCCAAGCAACTAGATATATCTGTTCTTTAATTGTATATCTAGCAGCAAAATATAGCCCAAAGCAGGCCATCTGGATAACTTCTCTGTTATCACGGATTGTAAAAGCTGGAAGATGTGACCAGAGAAAGGAAAGTAATATAATTACACTTAGTATCCATAAAATTATATCTCTACGGGCTGTATGAAGAGAACTCCGCCATCTTAATAGTATCAAAGCAATAGAGCCACCCCAAACTAAATATCTGATGGGGCTAATAAGTGCTGGGAGTGCTTCTCCAAAAGCTCCAGAGAAAAATAGTAGCCCCAAAATAGCAAAGCTTTTTTCCAGCTTATATAGAAAATTTTGCATAGATTAGAGAGATGTAATAGGTATAGCAATGCATGAATATGGTGTTTAAAATCTAGATGTATTTTTTATCTAAAAATATTGAAGAAAGAAGAAGGAATAAGAAAGAAGGAAAAAGTCGTTTTGAGATGTGGATTCAAACCCCAAATCAAAACAAGCAACCCTGATTGGGATGGGGTATTAAACATTCATATGAAGAAGTTGGATATTGAATCCCTTCTTCCTTCTTACTTCCAACTTCTTCCTTCATGGATAAAAATTAACCTTAATTATAAAAGGCATCAGTCATTATGGCAGCTAATTATAATTTAATAAAGTATTTATCATGACAATCTCTATCAATATTTTATACTTAATTTCTCTATTTTGTATTTATCAAGCTGTTACTAAAGAACTACTTTTATAGCTGTGATATTGATTTATCTACCTATAATAATCTAAGTCGATAAGCGAGATGAAAGCGAAATCTGTAACGAAATGTAAATCCCTATAAGAGGTAGATAGTAAAGTTTTAGGGCTTATCCTCACTTGTTCCGAAGCAGGCGTCTTGTAACCTGTATACTCAACAAGAAAGTCTTGTCTAGGGGCAAGCAAGTCGTCAATGATAGTGGTTTATTCTCCCCTACCTATTTAGATTTCTTCAATATTATGCTGCTACTAGCTTCACCTTTCTCTACCTTCATCAGATTTTAGATTTAACTATACAAAAGTATTGTCTAATCGATAAACTTTACTGTAACTTTAAAGATTGAGATTATACTTATATATCAACTTTACATTTAGTCATATAAGATACTTAATAGTCTAAAAAATGTAACGTTTCTTTGCGTACACCTAAGTAAATTCCGTAAAATCAGCTTATGCAACATTATTAGCTTAGCTTAAAAGACATTAGATTTATTTTTATAAAAATAAATTTAAATTTTATCTATGACTTTATTTCGGTTGGTTCAGTTAGACAAATTTCATCATAGGAATATGGCATTTGTGTTGAGAAAGGGGCAGACAAGTCTATTAAACTTAAACATGGATAATCAAGGGGTATTGGAGTTGCGATCGCCACCAGGATGCAATTGTATTTACGACAAATACGAGCCATCTAGTTAATTTACAGCAAGGTAAAAATAGTATCAAGTGTATAATCAGGCAGATTATCCGGTTTCTAATAGTAATATTTTGATATTTGCTTATATTACCTTGTATCTCAGCCTCAGAAAGACGATTTTTTCTTTGGGTTTATTTACAACTTTCTATAACGACTATGGACTGCATAAAAATATTCAAATATTGTTAGTTGCCGCTGTTAAGCATGTGGCGAAAATTATTCAGAAAAAGATAAATAATAAGGTTATAACTGAAATTCTTATTACCGCAAATGCGCTATCTTTTGGATTTTGCAAAATTCAAGTTGAAAATCAACAAATTGTTGATATGATTAATCAATCAGGTGCTAATATACTGGCAATCATTGCCAACATTCTTAAGCAAGAAAAGTGGATTATTAAATGCAGGGGACCATTTACTAGTGTCAAAGTCTTCTTATCTATCGTTTTTCCGATAGACTTGGAAGCTGGAAAGATTCAAGATTGGGAATCAAGGTTGAATGACATAGGTCTGGAAGGGCTTGATAGAATGGCAATCATAGCCACAAAGACTATGGAAGAGATACTTTTTAGATATAATTTCATCCCCTGTTTTGCTAATACAGCAGAAACTGAAATTGTACAGAAATCCTTGGTTATTAAAGAATACTTCTGAAATATAGTGATGAGCAAATGTATTAGTAAGATATAATATCTCTGTTGAAAACCAAATATTCGCCAATCGTTACGATTATTACTTGACAAAGTGGTGGCTAAGGAATTAAACAAGGGAAGCTACAGAAAAAAGAAAAATGTGTACAATTTTTCTCTTTTTTTCGGGGTGTTATAGTTTACGCTTTTTCTCCTTGCGAAACCGTCAATTCAAGGATTTGACGTATTTCCAATGCTACGAGCAATAAAAACAAACAACATCATAATAATAAAGGGAAGAACTCGTATGGAGACTAAGGGCTATCCCGAAGAGATAGATATCCAAAAATATTGGTTAGTTTTAAAACGTCGTTGGCTAATAGGGTCAGGAGTTTTCATTACCTGTGTGACACTAGCAACTTTAGCTGCTGGTTTACAAAAACCTACCTATGAAGCTGTTGGTAAGTTACTATTTCAGTCAAACCGCGCCTCATCTTTAACAGGTGTAGGAAAAGAAATTGGTGAATTAGAATCAATTAAAAATGAAGGTAGTCCACTAGATACTCAAGCGGTTATTTTACAGTCAGAACCTCTATTGAGAGAATTAATAGAAGCTTTACAGCTCAAAGATGTGAAAGGTAAAGCATTGGAACCTGAGAATATATTAAGCCATATAAAAGTAGAAAGAATAACTGGTACTGATGTGCTAGAATTGACTTATAAGTCAGATAATCCCAAACAGGCGGCTGATGGTGCAAATCAGCTGATGAAGTCTTATATTGCAAATAATGTTCTCACTAATCGTGCGGAAGTTTCAGCAGCTGGTCAATTTTTACAGCAGCAGATACCAAAAGCTAAAGAAGATTTAGATAAAGCAGCAGAAGAATTAAGGAAATTTAAGCGGCGCTATCAAATTGTATCTTTAGACAAAGAAGCAACCGCTGCTGTTGATGCAATTACAAAATTAAATCAAGAATTAAATGATGCGAGAACTGAACTAGCAGATGTTACAGCTCGACAAGCAGCTATCAGTAATCAAGTTAAGGAACCTCTTGATAAAGCGATTAGTGCCACATCCTTAAGTCAAATTCCTGGTGTTCAGGGAGCCTTAACTAATTTACAAAAAATTCAATCTGAGTTAGCGACCGCCCGTATTAAATACACAGAAGAACATCCAGCTTTACAAGACTTGAAAAAGCAAGAGGCAGCTTTACAGAATATATTACAACAGCGGGCAGCCCAAATTTCAGGAAGTCAAGAAACTATAACGCCTAAAAGTCTACAACAAAGTACTATTGACCAAAGGTTAACAGGGGAGTTTGTTGATTTACAAGTAAAGCGTTTGGGAATGGAAAGTAAAGTCCAAACTTTATCCACCCTACTTACAGCATATAGGAATAGAGCTGATATTCTTCCTAATTTAGAGAAAACTCAAGGTTCATTAGAACGTCAGCTAACCGTATCCCAAAAAACCTACGAAAATCTTTTAAGCAGATTACAGGAAATTAAAGTTGCCGAGAGTCAAACAGTAGGAAATGCTCGTATTATTCAAGCCGCTAGCACCCCAACAAAATCAGCAGGAATTTTGAGCCTAATATATATAGGTGGTGGAATATTTGTTGGGTCATTTTTAGGTATAGCGGCAGCTTTCTTTGTAGACTTAATTGATAGAAGATTAAAAACAGTCAAAGAAGCAGAAGCTGTATATGGTTACACTTTGTTAGGCTTAATTCCTAAGTTTGAGCGGAATGAAATTTCCAGCAAACCAACTATCGAAGGGGTATCTCCACGGGTTATTGTAGCTGGTTTACCACGTTCTATAATTCATGAAGCTTATCAAATGCTGCAAACAAATCTAAAGTTTACCAGCATTGATAAAAAAATTAAAAGTATTGCTATTACTAGTTCCATTCATGGAGAGGGTAAATCGGAAGTGGCTGCAAATTTAGCGGCTAGCATGGCTCAATCTGGGAAGAAAGTCTTGTTAGTTGATGGGGATATGCGTCAACCATGCCAACACCATCTATGGGGTCTGGTCAATGGTGCCGGCTTAAGTAATGTTGTAGCTGGTCAGAGCGAATTTTCTCAAGTTGTCAACAAAGTTACTCCTAGTTTATCAGTACTAACTGCAGGGGTCACTCCGCCAAATCCAATGGCTTTAATTGACTCTGATTGGATGAGTTCGATGATTGAGATGTTCTCTAGAGAATACGACTGCGTAGTTTTTGATACACCCCCTCTTGTAGGGATGGCGGAAACTGCAGTCCTTGGTAAAATGGTTGATGGAGTATTAGTAGTAACAAGACCAGGTTTAGTGGATTCAGCTAGAGCCACTGCGGCCAAGTCACTTTTAGCACGTTCAGAAGCCAATATCTTAGGTTTAGTAGCTAATGGTGTAAATGTGAAGAATGAGCCTGATAGTTACTTCTATTATGACCGCTACCGTAATGACCAAACAATGAAAAAAACAGAACCAGTCCGGGTACCTCAAACAGTTACTCGTGACTAAATTTTTTTCGCAGGCAAAGACAATTTTGTTGTTTTTGCCTGAAATTCAAAATATTAAATCAAAAATAGACCAATGGGTGCCAAATTAGAATTAAGTCAAGACATCCAAAAGATACAAGATATACAACCCACAAATGACACTTATTTAAGTCTTTGGCAACAAATTAAAGAAGATTGGATAGCCCACGGCAAAGATTGGACAAAACCTGGATTTCGGGCAGTGGCTGTATATCGGTTTGGGGTGTGGAGGATGAAGATTCAATCGAAAATACTTAGAACACCTTTTAGTATTTTATACAGAATGTTGTTTAGGAAGGTTCGCAATAACTATGGTATTGAGCTACCCTACTCAGTAGATTTGGGACGAAGGGTGATTATTGAACATCAAGGAGCTATAGTAATTCACGGAGCTTGTAAGATTGGAGATGACTCTATTATTCGTCAGGGAGTTACTTTAGGGAACCGTTATTTAGACCGTCCTTTTGATGCACCACAGTTAGGTCTGCGAGTTAATGTTGGTGCTGGAGCCAAAATATTTGGTAAAGTTACCATTGGTGACGGGGCAAATATCGGGGCAAATGCTGTAGTACTGTGTGATGTTCCACCTGGTGCAACAGCGGTAGGGATACCCGCAAAAATTATCAGTTCTTCAAAACTAGGTAATTAGCCCTAAATATATATACTGAGACTAAATCCACTATATAAAGTGGCTTAGTGTCATCAAAAATCGACAATGCACCATTTAGAATCTATAGTCGATTAACTGCATTGAGGTTATCTGATATGTCTATTAGCCAGTTGCTGGTTTTGCTTATCAATACGGGGTTGTTAATCAGTGCCTCAGGGTTTGGAATTTTATGTTTACTTTTATTTATTGAGAGTATAGCAGTACTATTCCCTCTAGGCTTCCAATTTTCTATCAACAGTGGACAACAAAGCAAAGTAACTATTCTGATGCCAGCCCATAATGAGGAGATGGTTATTGCTGCCACTTTAAAAGGTATACTACCTCAATTAAAACCAGAAGATAGGTTAGTTGTAATAGCTGATAACTGTACAGATGCAACTGCTGAAATTGCTCGTTTTGCTGGTGCGGAAGTAGTTGAGCGTTGTGATAATCTAAAACGTGGTAAGGGATATGCTCTAGATTTTGGGATACGATATTTAGAGTCTAATCCTCCAGAAATACTGATATTAATTGATGCTGATTGTCGGGTAGAGCCTGGAGCGATCGCGCAATTAACAAACTATGCCTTGGGCAGTCATAGACCAGTACAAGCTTTATATTTAATGGAGAAGCCAAGCAATCCCACTTCTAAGGATGCTATTTCCTCCTTTGCTTTTAAGATAAAAAATTTAGTGCGGGCAGGAGGCTTAGCACGATTGGGGATTCCTTGCCTATTAACAGGGACAGGAATGGCATTCCCTTGGGATGTAATTAGTTCAGTTGATTTAGCTAGTGGAAATATTGTTGAAGATATGAAACTAGGTTTAGATTTAACTATTTCTGGTCATAAGCCTTTATTTTGTTCCCAAGCTAATGTCACTGGACTCTTACCTCAACAAGGACAAGCAGCTAATACTCAGCGCACTCGTTGGGAACACGGCCACATCCAAACAATAATTGCCTATGTTCCCCCGATGTTAATGGCAGCCCTAGAACAAAAACGTATCGATTTATTAATAAGTGCCTTAGATTTATGTGTACCTCCCCTATCTTTATTTGTCATGATGTGGGCAGGATTAACCAGCGTCACTATAACAGTTGGTTTTCTTGGGGCATCCTGGCTACCCAGTTTGATTTTAGGTTTCGGAGGATTACTAATGGCAACGGGAATTATAACTTCTTGGGCAATGTTTGGTCGTTCTGATTTGCCCTTAAAACAATTATTGTCAATTCCATTATATATTCTATGGAAGATTCCCATGTACTTGAAGTTTTTAGTTAAACGTGAAAATACTTGGGTACGTACAGAAAGGGATGAAGTGAAGTTATAAAATATACTAAAAAGTATAATTCAAATTATACTTTTTCCCACCCCAAAGCCGTTAAACTGTTACTGCAAAATATACTTTACACGGTCATAAACTGTCATTCTGACGGTCGGGAAGAATCTCAGTATGCCAGGTGTACTAAGATATTTCAAAAACTCTAATTATGACCGCGCAAAGTATAAATAGTATTTAGCCAACTGTATTTAGCAGTTACACCGCCTTTGGTTCAAGATTTGCCAAAGGCGGTTAAAATTTATCTATTGCAGGAATAGCCGCAAAAATTGCTACTATGCTTGATTTGTATAACCGCTCCTGAGCCAAGAACGCCAAGTTTTTGTAGAGCTTGCGTAAGTCCTATATTGATAAGCTGTTCCACATCTAATTCTCTACAAAGCTTTAAGCCAGATAAATGTTTCAGCTGATAATTTATGCAAGTTAAATGTGGAACAGTTTACCCGCATTTCTCACAAGCCTTAAGAGGTTGTTTGAAAAGCCTGTTTCTTTGTCATGTTGAATGCAGCTCCTGCGGAATGAAACATCTCGGTATGCACTCAAAACCTAGATTC
>Ga0114939_10002168_pt1 | contig 14887 bp, 9 predicted proteins | sample AshMeaCrysSpring_FD_87196 | JGI IMG/M metagenome (GOLD analysis project Ga0114939, IMG submission 87196) | Groundwater microbial communities from Big Spring, Nevada to study Microbial Dark Matter (Phase II) - Ash Meadows Crystal Spring | ecosystem: Environmental > Aquatic > Deep subsurface >... | reverse complement strand
TTACCGGTTTGGCGAGGACGTCCAATTAACGGCCCAACCAACCCAGGATTCAGTCTTTAGCGGCTGGCAGGGTAGTCTCTCTGGTGCGACGAATCCCGCGTTCCTGGAAATGTTCGCCAACCAATCCGTCACGGCTATCTTCTCCGATCCCAATGCTCAGACACCTGTTTCGGACGATTTCAGCGATTGTACCTTGAATAACCAGTGGGATTATGTCAATCCGTTAAACGATTCTACTTTGACGATGACCGGATCGAATGTCCAGATCGCCGTGCCGGCCGAAGTCGCGCATGATTTGTGGACAAATAACAAGAATGCGCCGCGAATTATGCAGAATGTTGAAAACACTGATTTTGAATTCGATGCCAAGTTTGAATCGCCGATGTCATCCAGGTTTCAGGTGCAGGGGGTAATCGTTGAGCAAGACAGCACCAATTTTTTGCGTTTCGGCTTTCAACACGATGGCAGTACCTACCGTGTAACAGCTTATACATTCTTGAATAATTCCCCGACTACCCGTCTAGACCAGGCTATCACCGTGACACCCCCCATGTACTTGCGAACGGAGCGCGTCGGCAATTCCTGGACGCTCTATTATTCGGATAATGGAACCTCCTGGACAAACGCGGCCACGTTCGATTATTCAATTGACGCTAATGCTGTAGGTGTTTTCGTGGGTAACGCCGGGCAGAATCCGGCAATGACAGGCCAGATCGATTACTTTTTCAACAATACCAGTCCGATTGATCCGGAAGACAACAATCGCGTTCTCATGGTAACGACGACAGGTACGGGGACCGGAACGGTTCAGGCTTCTCCGGCTAAGGCCAATTATGATTGCGGCGATTCCGTCACGTTGACGGCTGTGCCGGAAGAGGGTTCCCGTTTTGTGTCTTGGGGTGGCGATCTTTCGGGCACGACCAACCCGACGACGATTATCATGGATGGCAGCAAGGATGTGACCGCGTCCTTCGCCACAGACGGTTATCTGGTTGATGTGGCGATAAACGGCAATGGAACGGTGACGAAATCTCCGGACAAACCGGCATACGATCAGGGCGAAGAAGTTACCCTGACGGCAGTGGCCGGCTCGGGATATGTGTTTGCCGGTTGGAGCGGTGATCTCACGGGGAATACGAACCCGGTCATCATCACGGTCACGGAAGACAAGGTGATTACAGCCAATTTTAACCCGGTTCTTTACACTCTTCAGGTAACAGTTGAAGGGCAGGGCGAGGTGATCGTAAACCCCACGGGAACCCAGTTCGCCCCAGGCACGCAAGTAACACTAACGGCTATTCCCTTGTCCGATTATACGTTCGTCGGTTGGTCAGGCGATATCCAGGGGACTAGCAATCCCTATCAATTGTTGATGAATGGCAACAAGACAGTGAGAGCTATATTCTCCAATGGGAACCCAGCTGGAAACATACTGTACCTGCCAACCATCATCAAGTAATTTACCGGCATACTTTCTTCGCTGCCATAGAGGGTTTCAAGCATCAATCTGCCGGCAGGCCGGCAGATTGATGCTTTACGGTTGGCCTAATGACCGGCGCGCAGCCAAAAGTTGCTCCTGAATAGCCGCTGGGGCTGTTCCACCCGTAACCGTTCGGGCTGATAGCGCGGCGGTCATGCTTAGAACATCCCCGGTATCATAATCAAAGTGCGGGCTGATCGCGACCAACTCGGCGGCGCTCAGCGTCGTGAGCGAACGGCCTGATGCTTCGGCCTGTCGAACAACCTGTCCGACCAGGTGGTGGGCTTCGCGAAAGGGAACCCCCCGCCTCACCAAGTAATCGGCAAGTTCGGTCGCCAATAAGCCGCCCTCCAGGTGGGCCGCCAGTCGCTCCGGCCGGACTTCGAGCGATCGGATCAACCCGCTCATGACAGGCAAGGCCATCAACAAGGTATCGAAGGCGTCAAACACCGGCTCTTTGTCTTCCTGCAGGTCTTTGTCATAGGCGGAAGGCAAGCCCTTCAATGTCGCCAGGAATCCGGTCAGGTTGCCGATAAGGCGGCCGCTCTTGCCACGTGTGAGTTCCAGCGTATCGGGATTTTTCTTCTGCGGCATGATACTCGAGCCGGTGCTATAGGCATCCGAAAGGCGCACATAGCCGAACTCGGCACTGCTGAAGAGGATCAGTTGTTCGGCCAGCCGGCTCAGGTGGATAGCGATCATCGCCGTGGCGAACAGAAATTCGGCGGCGAAGTCCCGGTCACTGACCGCATCCAGACTGTTGGCTGAGATCGACTCAAATCCCAATCGTCTGGCCAGCAAGTCGCGGTCGATGGCAAAAGCCGTACCGGCCAGAGCAGCCGATCCGAGGGGTAAAACCCCCGCCGATCGGCGGCACGCCGCCAGCCGTTGCCGGTCGCGACCCAGGGGCCAAAAGTGGGACAAGATCCAATGACCCCACGTGACCGGCTGGGCGTGTTGCAGATGGGTATAGCCGGGCATGGCATCATTCAGGTGGGCTGAGGCGCTTTCCCATAAGGCTTTCTGCAGGTCGACGATGTGTCCGTCCAGTTTCGCACAAGCCCGCATCACCCACAACCGGAAATCAGTCGCCACCTGGTCGTTGCGGCTGCGGCCGGTGTGCAGTTTGCCGCCGACCGGCCCGACCAGCTCGGTCAGCCGCCGTTCCACCGCCGAGTGAATATCTTCGTCATCCGGCCGGACAATGAACACACCCGCGGCGAATTCAGCCCTAACCCCCTCAAGACCGGCGATCAGTACTCCGTGCTCATCGGCCGAGAGGATGTTAGCCGCTGCCAGTGCCTCCGCCCAAGCGATGCTGCCGCTGATGTCCTCGTCAAAAAGCCGGATATCAAAGCCGATGCTGGCATTAAATTGGTGAACCAACGCATCGGTTGGACCTTCAAATCGCCCACCCCATAGTTTGGTCATGGCATGCAGCCCCTAGGTGCGATAGTCAGCGTTGATCGTGACATAGTCATGGCTTAAATCGCAAGTCCACATCGTTGCCCCTGCTATTCCGGCTCCCAGGTCGAGCCGCAATTTGAAGGACGGTTGGGCGAAAACCGCGGCCGCGGTAGCCTCCGAGAAAACCATAGGGGTTCCACGGGCGACCAGTTGCAATTCTCCCGCGCTTTCCACGCCAACACTCAGGCTTAATTGGTTTGGATCGAAGGTTACGCCGCTGCGCCCGGCAGCCATGAAGATGCGTCCCCAGTTTGGATCGCCGCCGGCGAAGGCGGTTTTAACCAGCGGTGAGGTGGCGATGGTCGCCGCGATGAGGCGCGCCTCGTCGCGCGTGCCCGCGCCGGTGACTTGTATCTCGACAAGCTTGGTCGCGCCTTCGCCATCGCGAACGATCATCATCGCCAGCTCATGACAAACCGTGTTCAACGCTTTGGCGAAGGCCGCTAGCGCTTCCTGTCCCGCTACGGTCACGCCGCTTGCCCCGTTCGCCAGAAACAAGACGGTGTCGTTGGTGCTGGTATCGCCGTCAATGGAGATCGCGTTGAAGCTGTCCGCCACCGCTTCGCGCAGCAGATCGTTCGCCATTCCGGCGGGAATAGCCGCATCGGTGGTGACCAGACCGAGCAGTGTAGCCATGTTGGGGTGGATCATCCCCGCGCCCTTGGCCATACCGCCGAGGGTAACCCGGCCCTCCGGAAGATCGACCGTAACTGCCAGGTGTTTCGGTCGCGTGTCGGTCGTCATTATGGCCTCGGCCGCGGCTTGACCATTGGCCGCTGATAGATTCGTCGCGGCGCTGGCGATCCCGGCCGCCACCCGATCCATCGGCAATTGCACGCCGATCACGCCGGTTGACATGATTAATACCTGCCGATCCGCACACCCTATAGCTTGCCCGGCCAGCTGTTGCATCAAGCGAGCGTTTTCCCGGCCGGCCGGACCGGTCGCAGCGTTGGCGTTGCCGGCGTTGATGACCACGGCCCGGATGGCCTGATCGCCGGATTGTAGTGTCTCGCGATCAACGACGACCGGGGCGGCGGCGACCTGATTTTGGGTGAATACACCGGCGGCGTTGCAGTCAAACTCCGAGGTCACCAAGACCAGGTCCGGCCGCCCTGACTGTTTGATCCCACATGCCACCGCCGCGGCTGTGAATCCCCTCGGCGCAGTTATGCTGCCATCCGGCAGCCGGTTGACGCGCTGGGTGCTCATCTAATCCCGCTTAAATTTCGAGTAATCCGGCGCGGTATAGCGCGTGCGGCCGCCGTCGCTGACTTCCATCATCGCTTTGACCTTCATTTGCAGGCCGAACAACGTGATGAAACCTTCCGCATCGGCCTGATCATAAACATCCTCCTGGCCAAAGGTCGCGAAATCTTCACGATAGAGACTGTGGGGACTATAGCGGCCGGCGGTAATCACGTTTCCTTTATAGAGCTTGAGCTTGACCCAACCGCTGACCGTCTTTTGCGTCTCATCGATGAAGGCCTGCAAAGACTCCCGCAAGGTGTGGTACCACATGCCGAAGTAGGTTAATTCGGCATAGCGCAGCGCCATTTGTTCCTTGAAATGCAACGTCTCGCGATCCAGGCAGAGGGATTCCAGCTCGCGATGGGCGGCGTAGAGGATCGTTCCGCCGGGTGTTTCATACACGCCCCGCGACTTCATCCCAACCAGGCGATTTTCGACCAGGTCGATCCGGCCGACACCATGTTTACCACCCAGATGGTTGAGGGTGTCAATCAACGCTGCCGGTGGGAGTTGGACGCCGTTTACCGCTACCGGTGCTCCCTTTTCAAAGGTGATCTCAATGATTTCCGGCTCGTCCGGCGCCTCTTCCGGGGCGACAGTCAGCTTGAACATCGATGCCTCCGGTTCATTTGCCGGGTCTTCCAGGATGCCGCCTTCGTGGGACAGATGCCACAGATTGGCGTCGCGGCTGTATATCGATTTCTCTGTATGCGGAACGGGGACGTTATGGGCACGAGCATACGCCAGGGCATCCTCCCGCGAGCGGATGTCCCACTCGCGCCACGGCGCGATCACCTTTAAGGTCGGGTTCAGGGCTTTGTAGGTTAACTCAAAACGCACCTGGTCATTGCCTTTGCCCGTGCACCCGTGGGCAACGGCATCTGCCCCTTCCGCTTCGGCGACAGCGACCTGCCACTTGGCGATCAACGGCCGGGCGACGGATGTGCCCAAGAGATATTGCCGTTCATAGACAGCTCCCGATTGCATCATCGGAAAGAGGAAGTCCTTGGCAAATTCGTGGCGCAGGTCCTCGATGATGACCTTGCTGGCTCCGCTGGCCAGTCCTTTCTCTTCCAGCCCTTCCAGTTCATGGTCGCCCTGGCCGATATTGGCGCAAAAACAAATGACTTCACAGCCGTAGTTTTCGCGCAGCCAGGGCACAATGACGGAAGTGTCCAGGCCGCCGGAATAGGCCAGGACGACTTTTTCAACTGCCGGTTTGGACATGATTCTCTCTCCTACTGATGGTTGGTATCGAATTTTAACCGGGACTTTCGCCGGCTGCAGGCCGGGGCTGAGTGAAGATTCATGTGGGCTGGGAATCAGCGAGTCGGAATTCAGTGGATCGCGCAAGTGTAACACGACAGCCGTTTCATCACAACGGTCCTGCAGGGGACAATTGTGACAATCATTCCATACTTTTTCCGGGAACCGGTCCCGGCTAGAGATATGGAAGCCACCGCTCTGAAAAAACTTGACGGCGCGGGTTAGGGCGAAAACGGTGATGATGTTGCGCTGCTGGGCTTTCAGAATGATCGCCTTCAGTATAGTTCGCCCCCAGCCCGCGCCTTTGACCCGATCATCAACCGCCAACGACCGTACTTCGGCCAATACGGGGGAATATACAAAAAGCGATACGCAGGCAACGATCCGGTCTTTCTCGTCCTTACCGATGAGCCAGTCATCGAGCGTCTCCCGGATCGAATCCGCTGTTCGCGGCAGCAGATCTCCGCGGCGAACATGTTCGTTTACCAGTGTGAGAATGCCCGGCACATCCTCCGGGCGAGCAGGGCGTATATTCATCTTGTGGTCTGGTCGATCTTCGGCTTGGTCATCACCGGTCTGCCATGTTGTGCGAACGGAAAAGCCACCCGCTGGGGTGGCTTGGACGCTTAGGCTGAGGGACCTGGATTCGAACCAGGACTGACGGAGTCAGAGTCCGCTGTTCTACCGTTAAACTATCCCTCAAGGACGGTTCAAGCAGTATACCATTCAGCCCCCTTTCGGGCAAATTGACCCGTCATCAGGTCGGACGCGCAGCCCGCAGATCGGGAATATGGTCTTTATAATGCTCATAGGTATTGACGGCAATAAAGCGGTAAAACGGATCACCTTCTGTCCAGGCAAACCGATTCGGATCGAAAAGATCGGCCTCCGGAGCGCTTTCGGCGATCGACAAAATCGCCTGATAAGCATCCTTTTCGTTCAACTGGACAATGCCCAGGGGCAGCCATTGGTTTTCCTGGTGGACGTGTTCATTCAGTTCGTCCACGGATTCCTCGCTAATGACGTCATCGGGGATATTGCCCGCATGCAGAATCGAATACAGCGAAACCATGCGCGCTTCCCAGAAACCGATATGGCCGAGCACGTCCTTGACCGACCAGGCGTTGGGAAGCAGCGGCTCGGTCAGTTGGCCCGGGGCGAAGCGACCAATCGCCTGCTCCAAGTCCCGACGAGCGTCAGCAATACGTTTCAGAAGTTCTTCACGGTCCATCGGTCCCTCTCAATTCCGGTATTTTCGTAGTATACATCATTCGATTGGTCGCTGCTTAGCCTACGAAGCTTCGCTAACCGTATCCCGGTTTACAGCAGTGGGATTCGGTTGTGCTAGAATAGATATTTGTCTAATAAGTTCTAGGCTTGCGGCTTTCCCAAGCCTTGTCGCAGGTATTTTTCATTCATGGCTATTTCGCTTGTATCAACCCGAACGCGACCTGTTCCGGTCGAGCACCGTTCGAATTTCAACCATCTTGTTTATGATATCGCCTGGTTTGGCGTGCTCAACGGCAGCGCCATCGCTTTTATCGCCGTGTATGCCACCCGGCTGGGCGCCAGCGCCTTCCAGCTGGGATTGCTCAATGCCGCCCCGGCCGTTATCAATCTCATCTTCGCGCTGCCGGCCGGCCGGTGGCTGCAAGATAAACCCCTCAGCCGCACCGCCTTCCGGACCTCGATTCTTCACCGTTGGTTTTATCTGCTATGGGTTTTTCTGCCACTCTTTCTGGCGCCACAAGGGCAGGTCTGGGCGATCGTCCTCTTAACGGTCCTGATGAGTATTCCGGGGACTGCGCTGGCGATTAGTTTCAACGGTCTTTTCGCGGCGGCTGTTCCATCTGAGTGGCGCGCCCAGGTTGCCGGCATTCGCAATGCGGCCTACGCCCTGACATCGATCATCATTACCCTGGTATGCGGCTGGTTATTGGACGAGTTCCCCTTCCCAACCGGTTATCAAATTGTGTTTTTCATTGGCTTCATCGGCGCGGCGATGAGCAGCCTCCACCTCTGGTTTGTCCGTCCGGCCGATGAATATCGCCGGCCAGGCAACGGCGGCCGAATGGGCGATTGGGCCGCCCCGGGGGCTATGAATATGTGGCAGAGTTTGCGAACGACGGTTGGTTTACGATTCCTGGTGCGGGCGAATCCGCTCTCAAGTCGTTGGTTTAATCCTTTGAAAGAGCGGTCATACCGGCAGGTTCTCGGCTTGATATTCGCCATGCACCTGACGTTGTACCTGGCTGTGCCCCTCTTCCCGCTTTTCCTGGTCCGCGAACTAAGCCTTCCGGATCAAATCATCGGGCTTGGCAACAGCATCTTCTATGTGGCCATCTTTTTAGGCTCGACTCAACTGGATACTGTCACGCGGCGACTCGGCCATCGGCGGACAATGGGCCTCGGCATCCTGGTCATCAGTTTCTACCCGTTGCTCCTCTCGCAGGCTTCTGGCGCAACGCTCGTTCTTTTCGCCTCGATAGTGGGCGGCACCGGTTGGGCGTTAGCGGGCGGGGCGGTGGGCAATTACGTCCTCGAAAAGACGCCGGATGATAGCCGTCCGGCTTATCTCGCCTGGTATAACATGGCGTTGCAGGCGGGCGTGCTGCTCGGCGCGCTGATCGCGCCATTGCTGGCCGGTTGGTGGGGATTGACCGCGGCGCTTCTGTTCGCGGCGATCTGTCGATTGCTGACCGGGCTGGCTGTCTGGCGAGCGGAGAAATAGACCTGGAATTGACCCAGCCGTGAGAACGGCTAACGAATGACGAGGATCGGCCGCTCCACGTCGAGAACCAATTCGTGCGCCAAATCATCCAATAGAAACCGGGGCATGCCGTCTTCACGGCGCGCGCCGATGACGACCAACTCATAATCACCAGACCGGGCTTCATCGACGATCTCATCGATCACCAGGCCATGCCTGACGACGGCATTCACCTCTAACCCCATTCTTTCCAGGAAAGCCATATCCTGTTCCAAAATCATCCCTTCCGGGGTATGCGCTTTGATAAGCTCGGTGGCCGAAGCTTGCAGATCTTTTTCGTCGATCCCCGGCGCGGCCAGGATTTGGGACATGACGTGTAAAACGGTCACATGAGAGGCGCTGACCAGGAAATCCGGCAGGCGGTTGCGAAAGAGTTGAAGGAGAGAGGGCGATTGGACCCCGCTGTCACAGATGAGGACCTGCTTCATCGGCGTCACCTTTCTTTTGGCGATGAGCACCGGCAAAGAGGCGTGTGAAACCACCTTCTGGGTAACCAGGCCACGCAAGCGGGTCAACAGTGGCCGTGACTTTCGCTGGCCCATCAGCAGCAGATCATAACCGCCCGTCTCGCTTTCACGAATGATTTCCTCCCACGGCCGCCCGATTCGCGTTTTATATTGAACAGTGCCTAATACCGGATCCAGGAGTCTGGCCGCATCGCCAAGGATGGCGTCGGCCGTCGTCTGCCCTTCGGGTTGTTCGATGACGGTGAGGACCGTGAGATTAATAGATATGGATTCGGCCAGGACCAACAACTGGCGAATGCCGATATCGGTATGATCTGGCCCTCCGGTAGCGATCAGGACACGCATCTATTAACTCCTCGCGACAATGAGCGCTTAAATAGGGTTTTTGGCTGATAGTTGGCCGAGTCTGATAATACCACACTCCCCCTTTGCGATAAATCGATTATTGTCCGGCAACCTGAAATGAGACGGATTAAAAGAACAGTAAGATGAGGGGGATCACCAGAATGGCGATCATGAAAATGGCCATATTCACATTTGACCGGGTGATGCGATTGACCGTTCGTAGAGCCAATCGTTCATACGGTTTAAAGATCGTGATCAATAATAGAACCGAAACGATAGCCACGGCCACCATCTGGGCCATAACAATGGTTACCGCGCCGGGATTATTGAGCAATACAGCGGCCAGCAGGGTATCGATAAAAGTCGTAATGTTCGCTCCCATGATGTAGGGGATGACATTTTCTCGCCGGACAAACCCGCGGTGGCTCAAGGGAACGAGGATACTGAGCGATACACTGACCGACATGGAGATGAGCGTGATGCCCGCGCCCAAGATGAACATGATCGCCGGCCGGTATACCAAGCGAGACACGCGACCAACTTGGCTCTCCTTCAAAGCCATGTCTGGCAGACACTTGTCGAAGAGGTTAAAGGTGAACATGATCACCACCAACCCGACGACAAATAAGCCCCAGTTTGGTAAGAAGCGTTGCGCCAATTCGACAATGGGATCGAAAATCAGGTCCGTGATCGCTGTTAATAAAAAGCCTTGACTCAGTTGGATGCGGTCGAAGATTCCGGTTGGCAGGGCAAAAAATCCAATCAGCAGCACACCAGCTTGCAGAGTGCCTGTGACCGTGAACGATAATAGGCCCATGCTTAAACTGGTCGATCGATTCCTGCCGCGAAGCACGTAGATGAATCCGATGAACAGCACGATGAAACTGGCGCCGATCCGACTTCCGCTGATCATCGTAAACGCGCTCAATTGGTCGATGATTCCGGCATCGTAAAATGTGAGGGCCGAGGCAGCTACGGGCGAGCCGCTCATAATCAGATAGGCAAAAAGCCAGCCAAACCCTAGGCTATTGGCAGGGCTTGTCAGGGCAAATCGCCCTTGAATAAGAGGTGTGAGTCCTTTTGCCCCTTCCTTCATGAGAGTCAGGGCGAGGATAAATAGAAACAGGCTGATAAAAAACAGGCCGATTTTCGGCCACGATATTGCCCGCCAAATTTTGAGAGCAGTGTTCTCTGATCCGATTTCTGCAGTCGGCAGAGGTTCCAAGGTATTGGGGACCTGCGTCGCGATGAAATCTGGTTCTTGCGAATCGTTAGACATAATATTCTAGCTTCGGTTCGATCACCGACCGAGCCGGTGATATTGTACCGGTATCCTACCTAAGTTAGCGTGTTTATATTACGGATAGTCTAACGATCCGGTAAGTCTTCTGGATCAGGTTAACAAACGAACGTACTAGTAACGGAGTATAACACGCCCGTCATCTTGGGGTAAGAGCAGAAAATTCCCGGTCTTCCTCATGGCAAATCAACTGGATGGCATTCCGGCCCGACATGGCCACAACAGGCACACTACCGCCCGGCTCGACCCATTGCCCGGCCATGTAAAATCCGTTCAATCCCGGCAGGGTTTTGGTGAGACCCTGGATCATCATCCGCATCGTATCCTTGGTTAGCAGCCAGCCGCAGGTTGACCCCAACCAGTTCCCGGTATAGCGTTCGTAACTCATCGGGGTCGCCACGTCCTTGACTTCGATATCCTGGGTGATGTCGGGATAGATGTGTTCGAGGAAACCGGTTATCTGTTCGCAGACCTGGATTTGTTCGGTATCATAAAGTTTGCGGCCGTAAATGCGCTGCCAATAACTGTGCTCACTCTTTAACATCACGATAACCGCGGCCTTGCCGGGTGGGGCAAGGCTGGGATCGAATCCGTAATGCTTCACGCCAATGGTATCATGTACCATTCCGCCGATGGTCATCGGCTGATCCAGGAGATATTGAACCCAGTGCGGCTCGGCTGATAAATCACGATTGATGCCTAAAGAGACCTGGATCATTGAATGGATCGGTAACTGGCCGTCGTAAGTGCGGTGAATGTCCTTGTCGACGAACTGACCGCCGAGCATGTCAAAGATGGTGCCCCGACCATCGGCGGCCGAGATGACATAGTCGGCGTGATGCACACTATCATCATAGAGGACGACCCCGGTTGCCCGGCCATCCTCGACGATGATTTTCTGTACCTGGGCCTGATATTGAATTTCGCCGCCTAGAGCGAGGTAGCGTCGCTCGATCGCCCGCGCGAATTCAAGCGACCCTCCCGTCGGAAAACCGGCGTTATGGGTGTGGAGATAAGCCAATAATGATTGGCCGACCATGACCGGGCATTCCGGCCAGGCAAACATCAGGGGCACCGCCCGGCGGAGAAACGGGTCCCGGAACGACTCGCCGAAGTTTTGAGCAGCCATCATGCCCCAACGGGCCAGTGGGCGGGCGAAGGGCAAGACCTTGAGGCCGAAATCGCGCCACTCATTTGGGCCCATTGTGCTGCGCGGCTGTTCTTGTAACATCGCCATATCGAAATTTTTGAAAGTATGGATGCCGCGAATAAACGCCTCGATGAGCTTGCCGTCGCGTGGCGACAGTTCCTTCATGTGCGCTTCCAACTGGTCCGGGTCGCAGTAGACAATGAGGGTCTTGCCTTTCCCGTCAGTGATGCGCATGAACTCATCGTGGTGAATCATGGCCCGGTCTTGGATCGCGCCCAATTCTTCCCAGACGTGATAAAACGGCTGGCCCGGCCCCGAACCGAACAGGTAATGGATACAGCCATCAAAGGTGTAGCCTTTCCGCTCCCAGGCGGTGCAAAGCCCACCCGGCATTTCGTGGAGCTCGAATATCTTTGAGCGGAAGCCGTTCATCTGGGCATAGCAACCTGCGGCCAGTCCGGCCACGCCCGCGCCGATAATAATAATAGACTTGGACATCCTACACTCTGTTTTCTCAACCAGGATTTTGTTGTTAGACTTCCACGCTTGGATTAGCGCGGAACATCGTAAAGAGCGTACACGAGGTTCAGCCTGTTGTCATCTATCATAAGTTAGGAATCGGCACCGCGTTCATGAGGCTGTTCGAGAAGAGGGCATGGCTTGTCGATGCGGTTTCACTCGCGTTTTAGTTATTCCATTTATCCGCGAGGCAAATGGGTTCAGCTGGTTGGGATCGCCAAAGCTGCGCGCAATTCAGTCGCATCAGGGACGCCGATATGTCGAACAAGCAATTCGCCGTCCGGACCGAACAGGAGCGTGGCCGGGACGATACGAATCGAATATTCGGTTGCCGTTTCCCGCCCGGTGTCGCTCAAGAGATTGAGATAAATGACATCCAATCGGTCGCCCCATTCAGCTTCCAGCCTGTTCACGACAGGCTTGGCCAGCAGGCAGGCTGTTCAAAGAGGCGCGTGAAACTGAACGAGCACCGCTCGTCCGCGACCAATGCGGCCGCGCAGGGCTTTGGTAGAGTCCAACGGCGTCGAACGAATATGATAACGCCAGTGAAGCCCTATCCAAAACATCAGGAGCAATACCAATCCCGCTAGTAAAACATATGGCGCGGTCAAGATGAATGATTTCCGATTAGCGAAGGTATTATTTTGACGTCCGAAACCCGATAAAGTTACCGGGAAATGATATGGAACCTAGCCGGCTCCACTGGCACCACCCCCGGCCGCGCCGGCTCCGGCCGCTCCAGCGGCTGAGGCGGCCGCCGCGCCACCTGAATTCGATGCCGCCGATATCGCGGAGATGAACACAACCATTTCGGCGCCGCTGCTGTCACTCATGATGTGAAAATAACCTGGAACCCGATCATAACCGGCCTTGCTTTGTTGCTTGACCCACGCCTCGGCGATGCCAAAGGCCGCGGCATAGGGAAGGTAGGCTTCGTAGTAAGCCGGATCGGGTATCTCTGCCTTTCCCTTGGCGACGGCTTGCAAGTAGCGTCGGAAAGGATCGAAAGCGGCGGCCACTTGCGCGCCCCGCTGGGACAGGCTGGTAACTGTCGCTCCGGCGATGGTGATGAACATGCCCGCCAGGAATATGGCGGCGACGAAGATCATCGGCCATAACCCAAAGGCATTTTGAAAAAGAAAGACAAGGCCCGTGAGCGGCAGCGTTAAGATCATCAGAATGACACCCGCGATGGACATTCGTTTTCCGCGACGTCCGGCATCGTGGTCGATCAGGCCTTGACGGTCGGCATCTTCCTTCAGGCTCTCGCTGAACTCCTTCCAGCGTGAAGAAGTGATCAGCCGGCCCATTTCCGACATCAACACAACGTCATGCTGCTCCCCCGTTTTGTCCGTGAAGATGATATCCAGGAGGGCTCTTTCATGTGGTTGCAAATCCGCCGGTCGATCCAGCAAAGTGACGGTGAAATTCGCCTGCCGGTACCATTTCTTGTCCTCGATCTCCTCGATCTCGATCAGGCCGCGCGCGGCCAGGTCGAATAAGGTTGCCAGGCCGTGGTACCAGCCGATTTGGCTGTTGGCTAAATATCCCACCAGAGCCGGCGGCAGATCGAGCGGCGGTTTTTGAACAAATCCCTCTGTTTTGGCCGGAGGCTTATAGCTCGGCCGGGTACCGTTGATGATCGCCAGTAAACCGCCCGCCAACACGGCTACCGCTCCGGTTACCCAGATCCATGCTCGGCCGGCGTGGGTCGTCGCCGCTGTTTGCCAGGCCGGGGGGCTGCCGGAAAAGGTGTCGGGGGTGAATGAGAGCCTGGCGACAAGCGGATCGCCCGGCTCTAGATTTTGCATGTGGAAAACAGCTTGCCCCGCATTAACGTCAATGGTTGCTTCGCCGGCCAGCACTTCGGGCGGACTTTGAAAAACGGCTTCATCCGGATAGTTGAATGCCACCCGGCTGCTTTCGATGGCGTAGTCATATTCATCGGGCAGAGCCTGCCAGTCAAGCACGTCTGCCTCATCGCCCTGCCTCACCACCCCAAGCGCCTGGTAAGCCAAGGTAAACGTTTGGGTTGTATTGGCAGTGGGCGAGAGGTTCCAGACCACTTCGACCGGATTGTCGCCACTGATATGGACCTGTCCGGGACCAGTCCCTTCCGGCCAGATAGCTCCGTCAACGCCGGCAACGACATTGACGATGCCGTCTGTGTGATCAGCCGGAATCTCGCGAAAAACATAGCTGAACGGCCCGCCCTGGAACCGGAACGTCACGGTTTCCTCGATAAGCAAGGAACCGTCCGGTTGTGTTCTGATCTCCACATCAAACCGCTCGGCATCATAGGTTTTTTCCTGGCCTATGGCGGACGGAACGATCAGAAAGAGCATTAATACGGATATGACAAGAATCAGTCTGCGTACCATGCATCAGCCTCCTCTATGCCAATGCGTTCCAATTATCATTACGAGGCGACCGGGCCGAGGGTTGCGCCTGGATGTGAGGATCGAGGCAGGGACTGGCGGTTCAGATGTGGAGTGTCAACTCGGTGATGTCTATTGTTTCGCGAAAGCCGCACCCGTTTGCCAGGCCGATTTGTAGCCGCTGGGGTGTGGCGGCGATGACAACACTGCCGCGGGCTTGCGGCGCCTGGATCAGGCTCAGTTCCGGCGGCAACTCCGGGGTTGGGACCGCGCGCCCGATGCCTTTCAGTTGCCACTCAGCCGTCGTTACCACCAATGACGAGATCGCTTCCAGATTGTACAAATGCTCCGACGCGGCCGGCACAAGCAGGTAAAGGACCATGCCTTGCGCTTCACAGGGCAGTATTTCCGCCTGTATCCCCGCGGGTCCACAGGTTGAGAGAGTGGCGACTCGGGTTGGGGCCAGAAGATCGATAACTCGTTGTTGAAGGTGG
>Ga0114939_10002167_pt1 | contig 14888 bp, 11 predicted proteins | sample AshMeaCrysSpring_FD_87196 | JGI IMG/M metagenome (GOLD analysis project Ga0114939, IMG submission 87196) | Groundwater microbial communities from Big Spring, Nevada to study Microbial Dark Matter (Phase II) - Ash Meadows Crystal Spring | ecosystem: Environmental > Aquatic > Deep subsurface >... | reverse complement strand
CACGCGCTCTGGTGGGATACCAGATTGGTGGTAAAGTTTACACGTCCATTCGCAAGACCCAATCCAATAATCTGAACTACCAGCCGTCAAAATTTCCCCATAGCGAGTCAAGGGATGTTCTAGATGTAACGGACCTGGAACCTGAAATAAGCGCGGGATGGGGTGGTTTTTACCCAGTGTCAGTCGCATTGTTAGAGTCGTACCGACAAAATGGCTGTGGATAACATCAGGTTCGATACGCGACACTAAATTCCGTAATTGTGCGAATAATTGCGGACAACGCCAAATCTGACGCATGGGGAAGTCTGGTTGCAAAGGATGAATAGTAATTCCTGCAGCTTTATACTCTCGTATCAAAGAACCTCCCAAGGGCAGAGCAACATGGACTTCTACCCCCAGCTTCACCAGTTCTCGCATCTGTCGTAAAGCCCACTCTCCTCCGTCGGAAGTCTTGAGTAATTGCAGAACTTTTAACTTCATAAACTCACCTCTGTGATTGAGTAATAGGTAATAGGTAATAGGTAATAGGTAATAGGGAAACAATTACCCATTAGCCATTACCCATGTCTGTGTTGTTTCTCGGACGTTTTGATAAAAGGCGAATCGGCGCTTACTGAGAATGTCTTCTGCATATTCTTTGGCTTTCTCTAGATTCCGCGCTGACATCTGCAATCTGCGTTGCGGATTAGTCACTACAGAGCGGATTTTCTGCGCTAGGGTCGTGACATCATCCGGGGGCACCATATCTTCACTTGGGAGCAGTTCCGGGATACCCCCCACTGTCGAGCCAATACAGGGTAGTCCCCGCGCCATCGCCTCAATCATTGCTCTGGGTAAGCCCTCCTGTCGGGAAGGCAGGACAAACAAGTCAGCCCTATCCAACTGGGCACGCACCGCATCCCCAGCCGGTAATTGACCGCAGAAATAGACTCGCTCTCCTAATCCCAGTGATGCTGCTTGCGCCTCTAACTCTGCTCGATGCTTACCGTCTCCCACCACAGTCAAGTTGATATCCAATCCCTCCCGAACGCAGAGAGCAACGGCATTGATTAGCACATCGGGAGCTTTGTATAGTTGAGCCAGAGTCCCCACAGTAATTAAACTGAACCTGTCTGTATCCTGACGGGGTGTACGGGTGTGCTGCACAATTGCTGTCGGTGCTAATTCAATACTGGAGTAATGAGTCGAAAATGCTCCTGATGCTGGGGGATATCGCCGTTGCAAGCTGTATTCTGTGACGTATGCGATCGCGCAAGCCGCCGCACATTGATGTCGCAATTGTTGGGGGAACCACCAACGGAAAAATGGACGTAAGGGGTGCTTGATAGCACCAGGTGCAAAGGTATCGTAGGGGTCGCCGACAACTTCCAAACCATAGGGATGTCCAGTGCGGCGTAACCAAGGTTCGAGACAAGAAGCAATCTGCGAACTAACGCGCATAATTACGGCGTCATTAGCATTAACCGCATCGATAGCAGCTTTTTTAACTTGAGAAGCTCGTTGTAAATACTGCCAAAGACCCAGATAATAGGGCACATCAGCAAAGGAAACCCCCTTACCGTCAGCACGCTTCCAATCAGATGTAACTGCGGGAACATCACGTACTCGTGCCACCACACACACGCTATCGAAAACTGCCAGGTAACGCAAAAAGAAGGAATAAGAAAATACACTTTGCGTCCACACCCCACCATCAGGAGTGCGTTCAAATCTCTGTTCTAGGGTGATGACAACATTCATAATTGGGGAATGGGTAATAGGGTTAAGAGAAAGGAGAAAAGGAAAACTTCATCCGTGCATCCGTGCTATCCGTGTTGTGCCGGCTTCTTTTTTAGAACTCAACCAAATAACCAAACTAGGAATAGAACTGTTTTTTATCAGAAAAAACAGCACATTGAGAGAATCTCCTACGAGAATTACAAAGCAAAGATTGACCAGCATCGGCAGCAAAAGTAACCGACTATCGTCAGATTCCCAACTCACAAGACTACGCCGAACAAGCCCAACAGCAATGCCAAGTGGGATAAAGGAAAACGGAATAGCAAAGGGGGTAAAATTGAGCATTGCTTCCCCTGTTAGCCCATAAATTTTTGAAGTCTCCCAACCAGCAGCGTAAGTTCCTCTGCCATATTGTGCTTCTATTCCTTCTTTACCAGCAGCGGGTGGTCTTCCAGGCCAAATTGCTTTGGGAATCAGGAAAGTTACTGTGCCAAAATAGGTTCTACCCCAGGCATATTCGTAATCGTTATCATGGCGCATCAATCTGTAGAGTAAAAAAGCTTGTATATCGCTTCTTCCCAAGTCTTGTAGCAGTAAAGATTCCCAACCTCGGTCTTTTTTTTCTGCTAATTCCGCACGAGCTTCCTGTCCTTTTAGGGCTGTTGTAAACCCCTCCAATCCTCCGGCTTTATAGAAACCATACATATACATAAATAACATCAAAAATACCAGTCCTATGGCGATTTGTTGTTTCTTAATTGGTCGGAGCCAGAAATGAATTATCCCCACAGCCCAGAACAAAGCCCAAATGGTATTGCTGCGACTGCCACGCAGACCACCGAACAGGATTTGCAGCACTAAAAAGATTAGTAAAGCTATGACAAATACATACCAGAATTGCATTCTTTCTTTTCTTTTGGCATAGACGGCAAACCCTATCATTGCCAACATTGGGAAAGTTTCTGAAAGCATAAATAACCAGCCCATACCTTCGCCTGCACGATTGTCTGTGTCTGTGAAAGCAGTAATATAGCCGATGATTCCTCCAAAGCTTTTGTAAACGACTAACTGAAGTAATCCTGAGAACATTAGCGCCAAAGAAATTATCAACTGAAATCGGTTTCTATCTATTCTCCAAACCTGCTGTTTTGACAGATAATTAACTGGCTTTGACGCCAAATTTCTGGCAATGCGATATACCCAAATACCTAAAAAATTAAGTATTGCCATTCCCCCAAGCCAGGGTCGCCAGTCGGGTGGGGGTGTGATACCGGAGTCCATCCAATAATCCCAACTGACACTGAGCAGCGGTACTAAAAAGAAGAAATGAAAACCGAGTAAACCGATGATGCCAACTGGGTCGAAAATGTTTAATCGACTGCGAAACCAGTTAACAGCATCAATACCCATTAAAATGCCACTCAATGTCACTGGAATGACAAACCAATGGAGGAATTGCTCGGAGGTTTGCAGGAATCCTACCACTATGAGGATGCAGAGGAAAAATGAAATGAAAATACTATGAATATCTGCATCTTTGGGGTGGAGGTGCTTTGGGTACATAAAACAACCTCTGGGTAATGGGTAATGGGTAATTGTTTCTTTGCCATTAGCTAATCGCTATTAGCTATGTAATAAATTTCCTCTAATTGCTTAACTGCGTTTTCAATATTGAAGGGGCTATTTTTTAGCTGCGCTAAAGCTTCAGATTGATTAATTGCTGGTTGTCTGCTTTGCTGTTGCAAAATCTCTTCAGCCCATTTTTCAGGTGATTGGGATAGCGAAATGCGTCGGACAAGGGGTTTGACTATATCTGCTTCCTGGGGGACAACATCGGAAAGGATACAAGGTAGTCCTGCTGCTTGCGCTTCCACTAAAACTAAGCCCAATCCCTCATAAAGGGATGGAAAGAAAAACACATCCATACCACCTAGCATCAAGCGGGGGACATCAGAACGGATACCTGCAAAGATGATATTTTCACTCAAGTCTAACTGTTGTACTTGCGCTGCAATTTCTGTCCGCAGGTAACCATCACCTACGAGCAGTAGGCGCGTTTTGGGTTCTTTTTTGACAACTTCCGCTGCAATTTCTAAGATAAAACCATGATTTTTTTGGGTATCAAATCTGCCAACATGACCAATTACAAAAGCATCCGCAGGTATGTCAAATTCAGCACGCACGGTATCTTTTTCAACTGTATCTTGGAAGGGAGCCAGGTCAACGCCGTAGGGAAGCACCAGTCGGTGAGTCTGAGTTTGCCAATTTGCGCCGAATAGAGAGGCTGCTGCTTTGTCGCTACAAGCCAGTCCCAAGGTTGCATAGCGGGCAACCCACCATGCTGTTACAGTCAGATACAAGCGGCGCAACCATCCGGCTTTGGCTTGCAGTGGGGAGATATCGTTGTGGCTGTGAGCAATACTGGTGGGGACACCGACACGCTTTGCTAAGCGGAGGACGTAGCCGCTGTAGTGATGGACGTGGCTGTGAACGATGTCATAGGGGCCATATTCGCGCCAAATCCGGTGCCAGTTGCGAGCGTACAACAATGGTTGCGATGGATGCAGACAGGGGATAATCTTGCTGCCGAGGGCACGAATTTCCTGGTCGTAAGCGCAACTTTCCGTCGTGTGAACCAGAAAATCCATCAAGAAGCGATCGCGGTCTATGTGACGCAGTACGTGCATCAGCCAGGTTTCCACACCACCCCGGTTCATTCCCCCTAGAACGTGAAGGATGCGGATTGGGTATTGGGGATTGGGGATGGGAGGGGAAGCAATTCTCCCTTGTTCCCCTTGTCCCCCCTCAAGAGTCAAGAGTCCCCTTTTGCGTCGAAGCTCTGTGGAGTGCATAGATGTTAACTCCTAAACTAATACTTGCGTGAACAATTTCCGCTGCGATCGCTGCTACTGCTGCCCCTGCAAGTCCAAGAGTGGGAATTAACCACAGACAAGCAATAGCTGAGGTAGTTGTCACCAAAGCATACAAAGGCATTTGGATGCGGAAGTACCTAGCTGCGGTCATCCCATACCCCAGGAAGGAGGATATGTAGCCAATTCCGGCTGCAACCATCAACCAGACAAACAACTCTGTATACTGGGCATACTCAGGGCGGTAAAGAAGGGTGAGGATCTGCCGACCAGCAACAACAGCTACCAAAATACCCGCCATACCCAGCAGGGCAGCAATTCCTACCAATTTGAGGAGCAGGGTCTGGAAAGCGATTCTATCCCCCGCTGCGTAGTATTTTGCCAACCTGGGACTAGCTGACTGTCCCAAGGCATTTACTACAAGGCTTCCTGCTACCATCAGGTAGGATATGGCAGCATAGACGCCGAGATACCGCTCGCCTAAATATTGCTCGATAAAGTATCGCGGGATATTAGTATTTAGGGAAAGCAGCATCATCACAAAACCCATAGGTAAGGCCAGCCAGACCAACTTAGCCAGGGTTCTCAGATGCCAGCGTGGTTGTAACTTTTCCCCAGCAGCCTTCAGCATCGATGCACCGTTGCGGATGTCGTACCCTAGTAGGACTAGAGCAAAAGCCACTGTCAACCCCACTGCTGCCCCGACTACACTACCTACTAAGTAAAAACCGATGACCAACAGTAACAGCGACAACGGACCTCGGAGCATCAGCGAGATAGCAATCCGATCCATGCGTTCCTGCTGCTGGAGTAGTCCGTGAAATACATCGCTGATTGACTCAATGGCTTTAGACAACGCAATGGTGAGAATGACCAAGGATGTTGAGGGGCGATATCCAGCCGTGAAAGTGATACCAACGATAACCGCTAGCGCTAGTCCAGTACCTAGTAGCCTCAGTGCTAGGTAGTCGTTGAATTGATACTGGTGTTTGGCGTCTGTGGCTTGAATGGCTCGCAGTTGCAAATTTGTCAGCATCACTACGGGTGCCGTTACCGCCAACCCCAAGGTAAATTGACCTACTATCTCTGGTGAACCGAGTTTAGCAAGCACCACCAACATTCCCCACTGGCAAGCTGCATAGACTATATTGCCAATGAAAGTCCAGGAGAAATTCCGACGTAATGTTAGTGGTTTGATTTGTTGCATTTGTCAGTAGTCCTGAGTCTTGATTCCTGATTCCTGATTCCTGAGTAGTACAGGACTTACGCAACTGGCACATTATTTTGTTTGTAGTAAGCGCTTAAGCGCTTAGAATGGCACTAAAGTGCCTACTACCAACCAAAAAATTCTGCTACATGTGTGACACTTGCCTAAGTCCTATAGTTGTTACTCAGCACTCAAGAAAAGCCGCCTTGATAAAGTTTGATTAACTCTTTATCTGAAAGAATTCGCTGGCTCTTTCTGCCGAGAAAATAATAGGCGGAAGCAGCATCAAAACTACCAGGTCGTTCAATCAAGAAATAATCCAAATACTTCAAGGGAAATGCTGTTAGTCTGACAAATAATTCGGTTATTTGTCTGAGCAATTTTGAGGTCGAGAAACTTAAAAGCAAATATTCGTAAGACCAAGCAAATGCCATTGCAGGTCCGCAGGCTGCTCCACTATCAATTTCCTCAAATTTTCTAAACAAGCGGCGATGTCCTAAGTGTGTAAACCGAGTAAAGTCATAACAGCCCATATGTACTTGTTGCATAAATGGTGTTTCGGCATAGACTAAGCCATCTTTTTTTAGTATTCTATGGATTTCTTCTACACAGCGCGCTGGGTCAACTACATGTTCGAGAACTGCTTGGATAATTACACCGTCAAAGGAATTGTCTGCAAACGGGAGACTGTGAGCATCACAGATTAAGTTGGTGCGATCGCTCAAGACAATATCACTTTCAACTAATTCTATTTCCGGGTGTGTGATTAGCGCTTCCATGCCATTACCAACTGATGCACCACCAACAACTAACACCAGGGGATTGTTTGATTGACAAAATAAAAGTTTTGCCAGATGTTCGTAGTTCTTTTTACCCTTGATGTTTCTTCCAATCGTTGGGAGAAGTTCGATTAACTTGTTCTTAATCCGTCTGGTAAAGGATTGGTCTACATTGTCGCTCTGCTGATTGACTATGGTATCAATAGCAAATATACTATTCTCTTCATCAATCAAAATTGGTATACAATTTTTGATTGGAAATAATCCCCTACATTCTGGATTCATACATTGACAATGCTCCCTAGTCACCTCTAATTTTTGATTACAGATAGGGCAACGCAGCAATTGTTGTATCGTTGAAGATAGTTTGATTTGCGAGGTTTCAGATAGACGGATTTGAGATTGCATAGATGTTTCCCTGATTTTCTAATTTATGCCCAGGCGCCTGAATTTTTTCTTTGGAACTATCTGCCTGTAATTCGTTATTTGAATATCCAGGTTTGTATTCAGGTATCAGCTGTTCTAATAACAACTTAATCACCTGGAAATTATTCTGCTCAGCCGCTTCAAAAATTGCTGTTAATTTACTGCCAATATTTTCGGGAATAATCCGGCTGGCATTTTTAACAGTAATAATTTTTTCGTGTTCAGTTGGTTCATATTTTTCCCCTGGGATAAACAGTTCTTCAAATAATTTTTCTCCCGGACGTAGCCCTGAAAATACAATTTCAATATCTTTATCTACTTCATATCCTGAAAGGCGAATTAGTTCTTTTGCTAAGTCAACAATTTTCACAGGTTCTCCCATATTTAGCATCAAAACTTCACCGCTCCGACCGAGAACAGCAGCTTGTAAAACTAGTTGAACCGCTTCCGGAATTGTCATGAAATAACGACGCATTTCCGGATGGGTAACTGTAACGGGTCCCCCGGCGGCAATTTGTTTTCTAAAGGTGGGAACCACGCTACCACGACTACCCAAAACGTTACCAAAACGCACGGCTACATAGGGTTTGCCACTCTTTTTAGCAGCTTGCAACACCAACATTTCGGCAACTCTTTTACTGGCTCCCATAATGTTAGTAGGATTGACTGCTTTGTCTGTGGAAATCATCACAAAATGTTGGACATCGTATTGCAAAGCTAAATCCAGCAAATTTTTGGTTCCTAAAATATTGTTAGTGATGGCTTCTGGTGGATTTAATTCCATCAAAGGAACGTGTTTGTGAGCAGCAGCGTGGAAAATAACATCTGGTTTAAATTGGGCAAATGTATGCTCTAAGCGAGAGCGGAATCTAATATCAGCAATAGTGGCAATGAAACGAAGTGGATGTACTTCGGTGTTACCATCTTTTTCCAGTCCTTGTAAGACTTGTGTGATTTCTTGTTGAATGTTGAAAACGGAATTTTCTCCATGTCCTACTAGCATCATTTCCGCCGGATGGCATTTGAAAATTTGCCGACAAAGTTCGCTACCAATGGAACCACCTGCACCTGTAATTAGCACTTTCTTACCTTGGAGAAATTCCGCTACCCGCTGAATATCTGTTTGGATGGGTTCCCGTCTGAGCAAATCTTCAATCCGAATATCGCGAATACTATCTAAGCGCACGCGACCATTGAGAATTTCGTGGATTGCTGGTAAAGTGCTGCTATGAACTCCCGTTGCTTGGCAGATATCTACTATTTCTCGAATGACTTTTCCTGGTGCTGTTGGGATGGAAATAATCACTCTGCGGATGTGGAGAGATTTCACAACTTCAGCAATTTTATAGCGATTCCCAACTACAGTAATTCCGCGAATTTTTAGGTTGTATTTTTGCGGGTCGTCATCGATAAAAGCAACGGGATTTAAACCAATCTGGGGGTTACTTTGCATTTCTTGCACTAGGGAAACCCCCGCACTCCCAGCACCAACTATCAGTACACGATCTGCGCTCCGCGCAGCAGCGAAGCTATCGCGGCGATAAAAGTTCCGATATCGTTGGTTAAGTCTTTCCACCAGCCGGACGCTAAAACGAATTCCACCTACGAAAAGACAACTGATTAAACCATCGATAAATGGTAGCGATCGCGGCAGGTTATTTATCTGCAAACTAGGTATATAATAAAGGAGTTTAAATAGCAGAGTTTGGATGACTACCGACGCTGACATCAGCGTAACTATTTCTGCTAACTCATCAATACTTGCATAGCGCCAGTAACGCTTATAAAAACCCGATGTAAAAAATACACTTAGTTTGACCGTTAAAAACAGTATTGTTGCTACTACTAAACCCGATTTATACTCAGCTAGTCTCAAGTTACCATCTAAACGCAGAATCAGAGCTAATAAGGGTGTGATGGAAAACCCAAGAATATCCAGCAGGAACAAATGGCGATTTCTCAGGTTTAATAACGGGTTTAACAAGGGGGTTAAAAAAAAGTTCATATTTCTCGTTGCTCATTAATTATTCAGATGTGGATTGGTAATTCTTAAATCAGTCGAAAATTATCTGGCATCTCTGCCAAATCTAAGTTAAACTTATGGATAAACAAACCTGTTTCTGTCAATTCATTGACAGGTTTGTCTCCTTGTTTAGAGGTGGTTTTTCCTTCCCAGTTTCAACCAGGAATATCCTGGAAGTTATACCTTCCCCGGTGCAAGATGTGAATAAATAAATTGAGAGGCTTGTCTCCTCTTTTAGAGGTCGTTGAGAGAGTGTGCAAGAACAGGAATAATATCCTGTGTAACAGTTTCCTTTCCCACAAAGTTGAACAAATTCACATCCCAACCTCGCTCAATATCAGTCGAGCTAGTCGATAGTAAATAGGAGCTAGTCAGCTATAAAAAGCTTGGCAAATTTAGTCACAATCGCCAAAAATTGACATTGATTGAGGAAAATTTACGGCTAATTCTTACTTTGAATTGACCACAGGGTTTTTTCAAATGTCAGGATTATACCGAAGGAAGTTTTTTCTTATATAACTATTGATTGTTGAATGTCCAGAGAAAAATAGCAAGTATATAATTTTAAAGTTTTAGTAAAGTTGGAGATAAAATTACAGGACTTATGTCTAAAAAAAATGTTAAAAATTATATCTGGCTCCACAGATATAATAGAGTTTATTGAGAATCAAATAGGCTAAAAACCTTATAAATACGTTAGCGAACCCGATTTATTTCAAATAATTGACACTTTTATTGAATACAAGTAAACACTATAACTATTTATTAACAAGTATGAATATAGATAAAATTGATACTCACAAATAGTAATATTCTATACTCTTTAACTGCAATTTAAACATATAATTATACCACAAAGTTGGTTTATATAGCTAGTATTAAAAATAACTTTTCCAGACATAATTCCTTGTCTTATGTCTTTTAAATCTAGAGGTTGTTGGAAAAGTATGATGTTAAACATCCCTTACATCCATTTTTCCCAACACCCTCTCATCTGAAATAACCATCCGTTACATCCGCTACCCATCCGGTGCCACATCCGGTGCCACTGCTTTACGTAAGCGTAACCAAAACCGCGAACCACCTTGACTACGGGGTGAATAACCGATACTACCACCCCAGCGTTCAACATTCATGCGGCAGAAATAAAGTCCCAATCCAGCCCTTCCGCTTTTATTTGTTCCTTGTGAAAATTGTTTAAATAAACGTTGAGCAACTTCTGGTTCCACACCAGACCCCTGATCGTCCACATAAATTAGAATATATTCCCCATCCTGTTGCAAGCCTACAGTGACAGTGGAATCAGGTGGTGCATAGCGCAAAGCATTTTCTAGTAAATTGGAAACTATGCGTTCTAAACGGGAAATTTCTCCCACGACCTTCCAATTAGCATTCTTGTCAATGTTATCAGCAAGTTGCAGTTGAATTTGGCAAAGAGAATAAGTTGGTAAGGAAGCATTAATAACTTCTGGGACACAATCCAGAGCATTTGGGGCTAAATCTGGGTCAATGGTAAAATTTTCTAGGGATTTTACCTCCTCAGAAAAAGCTTGTAATATATCTCTGATTAGCATTTCTTGCTTCTGCGCTTGTTTTTTACCAAGCTCCAATCTTTCTTTACCTTTTGGGGTTAATTTTTCTGATTCCAATAACGTTAAACAGCAATTAATACTGGTTAATTGACCTGCTAAATCGTGGAGAATGCAGTGCAGTAAAACTTCTTTTTTTTGGACTTCTTTAATTAAGTGTTGGTAGTTTAAATTATTTTCTCTAGCTTTTTGAATTAGCTGATATTTTTCTTCATAATCCTCATCTAGCAATTCAATTAATAAAATATTTTGGTTGTTAACGTTTAAGGCTGATGCTTCAAAACGTAACTCATTACCCTGGGCATCATTTTCTATCCATATACCGGATTTTAGTGGTTTTTGCTGAGGATGTTGCCAAAATTCTTCAGCATCAATCAGAAAATTATCTAAAAAAGGAAAGTTTTTGTCTGGAATAAATATTGTCTGACTGGCTTGCAAATGGGAGTAAGAGCGTTTAAACCAATCTGGTAAAATACCGCTGATTTTAAATGAACCTACATCTACTCGTTGCATAACGAGAATATTCAAAGCGGCAAATAGTTCATCGCTCATAACCTCATTCATACCTTTAACCAGCCGCCACAGCATATTTATTTTATTAGATTTTGATATTTTGTCATCTTAACAAAAATTGTCAGACGATTGATTCAGTAGCTTAGTGATTTTTTCATGAGACAGAGATACATCATTTGCATGTTGTTGAATTAAACTCAGTTGGATTTCATCTAAAGTAGCATCAAACAGTAACACCCAATCTCCGTCCGACGAAGGAAAAAGATGAACATCTGCACAAAGTCCGTAATCAGTCTTCAAACGCGGTAAGAATAAAGGATGATTATCCAATGGTAGCAGACCTTCCAAAAAAAACACCTGCTGCCCTATATTTTCTCCTTTATGTAGATTCGTAATTCCATAGGCTGTAAGCTTACCTCCCCAATCAGCCAAACAGCCGTTCTTGCTAACTAACATATATGCCAGAGAACGGCTTTCAAGCATGAGATTGATAATGTAAGCTACAACTGGGGCTGGGATATCCAGCATTTATCCCTCCAACATTTTTTTGGCAATAGTTTGAAAAACTTCTTCCACCCCCATACCACTTTTTGCACTTGTGTTAATTACTATCCATCCCTTGGCTTTGATTTGATTAATATCATTGACATCAATTTCCCATTCCTCAGTTAAATCAAATTTATTCATGACCAGAATAAAGGGGATTTTACCCAGGGTATTTTCTACTCTTGCTTGCAGTTCTAAGGCTTTATCAAAGGTATTGTGACGAGTACCATCCACTACTAACAAATAACCAGAAGAACCACGCAAATATGACATACGTAACTTTTGAAATTCGTCTTCACCGTGCAAATCCCAAAGGATAAGATTTAATTCTTTGCCCTCAATATTGACGGTTTTTTTGTCAATTTTTACACCAACAGTAGTTTGATATTGTTCAGAAAAAATGCTGGTTACAAATCGTGCTACTAGGCTGGTTTTACCAGTAGCAAACGCACCCACCATACATATTTTTTTCTGTAGCATCGAATCACGTATCCTTCACTTCTTACTATCAGTTAAAAATACCTTAAAAGATACCCTGCGGTTCATTTTTTTCTCCTCTGATGTGGATCCAAGGCGTAAAGGTTTATTGGTTCCTACACCGATTGTGCGGAAATTAGCAGTCTGGATGCCTTGGGAATTGATATAATTTAGGATTGCTTGGGCGCGTGCTTGGCTGAGAGGCATATTGATTTGTTCCGTACCATCATTGTCTGTATGTCCGGCTATTTGAAGCATGACATTTTTCTGGAGAGATTTCGCCGAACTAAATAATTTCTCAAGAGTTTTTACTAAGTTTTGTAGCTTAGCCTCTTCACCGGACACAAGCTCTGTAGAACCCTCGCGAAAAAAGATATTTTCGGCTTCAATTTGCTGTTTGTAAGACTCCAACGCTTGCAATTCGCTATTAAACAGATTTTCGTCATTAAATTGAGTCACCCCAGGGATAAACCGGGCTAATTTGCGTGCTTCACTAATCCATTTCTGTGGTGCAGAACCTGTAGCGTAGAGAATCCCTTTATCATCAACTTTCAATGTTACTGTGGTCGGTGGTTGGAGCAATTGCTCCGCTCTTTTGACTGTCAATTCTGGTTCAAAGGATAGGTAAGACTTCCAGTTGCTTTTAACCGCTTTGGGATTAACATGTCCTGGTTTTAGTAGTGTGGTTGGATCGGTCGCTAATGGATCGCGCATCCCAGAAATGAAATATTTACCATCGCGTCTTCCAGAGTTAATAACTACAATCCCCGGTTGATGGTTTAATTGCTCTACATATGCTCTCCACAGCATCCTATCTCTAATAGTAAAAAAGCTCCAAATCCCGAAAGCAATCCCCGCGATACCTAAAGCCACCCAAAAATAGGCATAATTTTTCTTTTCTTGTTCTTGATACCTAGTTTGCAAGCATGGTTCCAGATAGGATTTACTGGCTGCAAAGGGTTCCGTATCTCCAGAAAAAGCATGAATTTCTCGAATGAATTTCAGGTGAATTTTTTCTAGCGCATCTTGAAAAACTGATCGCAATTCTTGGGGAGCATTACCACGAATTACCCCCGCTAAGACAGCTTTTGGTCCCTGTTCAATCCAAATTGTTAATTCTCCAAAGTGTAACGTTTCTAAAGTTTCATCACTGGCAACATTAAAGGAGTCTTTGACAAAATCTTGGATGGCGGTTAACATTGCAGAAACCAAGGCTGGATCTTGTGCAGTTACCATCGCTCCAACCAGATGTTGCATGACTAACCCGGTTTCTCGGTGGATTAAAAAGATTTGTTCAATCCGATAAACTAAGCTTCGTAGTAGCGCAACTTCAGCAAAAGATTTTCCTGTTTGTACGGCTTCCAATCGCCACTTAAAACTCTGTGGAGATAAGCTATGTTCCAGGGTTTGATTTAATGATTGAATTGCTGCTTCTAAAGCTGTGGAAACAGCCTTACGAATAGCGGGAGCTAGGATGGGAAAAATAGCCTCGGAAAGCACATTCATGTCTTGTTTCACAGAGGTTTGAATGGCTTCTTCTACTGCGGGAACCATTGCTTCCCCTAGTAGTTTATCTTCCATTGAACTCCGCACCACCGCTTCCGGAAGTAATCGGCTGATATCTTCAGCATTAATATCCGGGTTGTCTAAGCGTTCATAGATTTTGTTAAGTTTTTGGGGTTCGACACCAAACAACAAACTGCGGAGTTCGTTGAGATCGTCATTGCTAATCCCACCATTATGGTTATTGGGGGATTCTTTCGAGATTTGATCGCGAGAATATTCATTCATTTCCAACAAAATCCCCCATCGTTGGCTGAAGCACAACTAGCATTCTCTCTTAGAAGTGGTTGAGGGGACAAGCGTACTGGAAGGAGAACAAGGAAGCATTATTTCTTCCCCTTCTCCCTTATCCCCTTCCATACCCAGTCCCCAAAAGCTGAGAAACTGAATTTACTGCTTGCTATTCAGTCGGATAGCGAGTTCTGCAAACATAGTTGCTAAGTCAGAACGGTCTGTTTTTTCTTTACGTATTTGCTGTACTTCTTGTTGCAGTAGAGCTTGGAGTTCTGCGGATTTTTGCCGAATTTCATCATACAAGCTTTTCGATTGCTCTAGAATCTGTTGCCGCAGTTCCCGCTGGTTATTCGTAGTTTGTTCATCAAATTGAGCCAGCTTTTTCTCTAGAGCAATATATGTATCTTTAGATTCCCTTGCTAAGGCTTGCACTGCCGTATCCCGTTCTAATTGCTCAGTTTTTAGCTTTTCTGTTAAAGAATCAATCTCTTGCTTAATATACATTTCTAGGGAATCTAGACGTTTTTTTGTCTCTTCTCGCAGGTTGACTGATTCTTTTATTAGACGCTCTTCTAAGCGGGTAAATCTTTTTTCATAGTCCCGCATTTGATTGCCAAACAGAATATCTCGGATTTTATGGATACTACCACTTTCTGTTAATTCTGCTGTCGGCGATAGCGGTTGGTTGATATCTTGAATTAATCCCGCATTCGCGAGTTGTATTCCTATGTTACTATTATTTTCTTCAGCAGGCATGTTCATCTTTTTCATCCTTTTGTAGTTGTTGCATGTGATTGTTTACCGTGCTACATTTGAGCGATATCTATGATTTTGGGTAGATTAACACCCGCTATCCTAATATCAGAATGTACGATTTATGATTTTCTGTGAGTTTTGTTATATAATTAATCTAAAACATTGCTTTTTTGAATAGGAATGAAT
>Ga0114939_10002166_pt1 | contig 14891 bp, 14 predicted proteins | sample AshMeaCrysSpring_FD_87196 | JGI IMG/M metagenome (GOLD analysis project Ga0114939, IMG submission 87196) | Groundwater microbial communities from Big Spring, Nevada to study Microbial Dark Matter (Phase II) - Ash Meadows Crystal Spring | ecosystem: Environmental > Aquatic > Deep subsurface >... | reverse complement strand
CCAGCGGCAAGGGTGCCGGACCGATCAAGGCGCTGGACGGATCGCCGATCGTGCTCGACGGCGACAAGCTCAAGCAGATCATGGTGCTGCTCAACGGCCAGAACAACGGTGCCATGCCTGCGTGGAAGCAGCTGTCCGACACCGAACTGGCGGCAGTCATCACCTACACCAAGAACCACTGGGGCAACAAGACCGGTCAGCTGGTGCAGCCGGCCGAAGTCATGGCCGCCCGCAAGTAACGCAGCAGTCGAGGCCGTCGCGCCGAAAGGTAGAGCTCATGAGTGCAGTACTTCCCCACCCCGGCGATCACGCCCACGACGAGCATCACGCGCAGCCCCACGGCTGGCGCCGCTGGCTGTTCGCGACGAACCACAAGGACATCGGCACGATGTACCTGTTGTTCTCGTTCACGATGTTCATGATCGGCGGCGTGCTCGCGCTGGGCATCCGCACCGAACTGTTCCAGCCCGGACTGCAGTTCGTGAACCCGGAGCTGTTCAACCAGCTGACCACGATGCACGGGCTGATCATGGTCTTCGGCGCGATCATGCCGGCCTTCGTGGGCTTCGCGAACTGGATGATCCCGCTGCAGATCGGCGCCTCGGACATGGCCTTCGCGCGCATGAACAACCTGAGCTTCTGGCTGCTGATCCCGGCGGCGCTGATGCTCGCTGGCAGCTTCTTCATGCCCGGCGGCGCGCCGGCCGCGGGCTGGACGATCTATGCGCCGCTGACGATGCAGATGGGCCCGTCGATGGACGCCGGCATCTTCGCGCTGCACATCCTGGGCGCGAGCTCGATCATGGGTTCGATCAACATCATCGTCACCATCCTGAACATGCGCGCGCCGGGCATGACGCTGATGAAGATGCCGCTGTTCGCCTGGACCTGGCTGATCACCGCCTTCCTGCTGATCGCGGTGATGCCGGTGCTGGCCGGCGCGATCACGATGACGCTGACCGACCGTCACTTCGGCACCAGCTTCTTCAACCCCGCCGGCGGCGGCGACCCGATCATGTACCAGCACATCTTCTGGTTCTTCGGGCACCCCGAGGTCTACATCATGATCCTGCCGGCCTTCGGCATCATCAGCGCCATCGTGCCGGCCTTCGCGCGCAAGAAGCTGTTCGGCTACGCCTCGATGGTGTATGCCACCGCGTCGATCGCGATCCTGTCCTTCATCGTCTGGGCGCACCACATGTACACCACCGGCATGCCGGTGACGGGCCAGCTGTTCTTCATGTACGCGACGATGCTGATCGCCGTGCCCACCGGCGTGAAGGTGTTCAACTGGCTGGCCACGATGTGGCGGGGCTCGATGACCTTCGAGACGCCGATGCTGTGGGCGGTGGGCTTCATCTTCGTGTTCACGATGGGCGGCTTCACCGGGCTGATCTGCGCCATGGCGCCGATCGACATCCAGTTGCAGGACACCTACTACGTCGTCGCCCACTTCCACTACGTGCTGGTGGCCGGATCGCTGTACGCGATGTTCGCCGGCGTGTACTACTGGGGCCCGAAGTGGACCGGCGTGATGTACTCCGAGACGCGCGGCAAGATCCACTTCTGGGGCAGCCTGATCTTCTTCAACATCACCTTCTTCCCGATGCACTTCCTCGGGCTGGCGGGCATGCCGCGCCGCTACGCCGACTACCCGATGCAGTTCGCCGACTTCAACATGTGGGCCACCATCGGCGCCTTCGGCTTCGGCCTGATGCAGGTGTACTTCTTCTTCTTCGTCGTGCTGCCGATGATGCGCGGCCAGGGCGCCCCGGCCCCGCAGAAGCCCTGGGAGGGCGCCGAAGGCCTGGAGTGGGAAGTGCCTTCTCCGGCGCCTTGGCACACCTTCGAGAATCCGCCGAAGCTCGACGCGACGGCCACCCGGGTGGTCGGCTGAGCTCCTGCACATGAGCAACGAACTGCAGCGCAAGGCGAACCTGCGCACGGCCTGGATCCTGGCCGCCCTCGCGGCGGTGTTCGGGCTGGGCTTCTTCCTGCGCATCGCGCTCTTCGGAGGCTGAGGCCGCGCCATGTCCGCCCTGTCCGCTGCCCGCCGCTCGCTGCTGCTCGCCGACAACCGGCGCATGCTCGGCAAGCTGCTGGTGATTGCCTTGCTGATGTTCGGCTTCGGCTACGCGCTGGTGCCGATGTACCGCGCCATCTGCGAGGCGCTGGGCGTCAACGTGCTGTCGCTGGCCGAGCAGCGGCGCGAGGCGGCCGCCGCGGGCCGCAGCCCGAATACCCAGGTCGATACGGCGCGGACCTTGACCGTGGAATTCGACGCCAATGCGCGCGGGCCCTGGGACTTCAAGCCCGCGCTGGCCTCGGTGCAGGTGCATCCCGGCGAGATGGTCACCGTGATGTACGAATTCCGCAACCGGCAGGACCGCACCATGGCCGCGCAGGCCATCCCCAGCTACGCGCCCAAGCAGGCCATGGCGCACTTCAACAAGCTGGAGTGCTTCTGCTTCAACGAATACACGCTCAAGCCCGGCGAAGCCAAACAGTGGCCCGTGGTCTTCGTCATCGACCCCAAACTGCCCAAGGACGTGACCACGATCACCTTGTCCTACACCTTCTTTGAGGTGGGCGGCAAGGTGCCGCCCGCCCCGGCGGGGGGCGTGCAGCCCACGGCCGGCCTCGCGCCGGCGGAGTCGCGCCTGTGAGCGCCACGCCGCCCGGCGGCCTGAAGGAGGCGGTGCAGCGCCAGGGCTCGATGCTGCAGAGCTTCAGGGCCGTCGCCTGGTCGTTCTTCGGCATCCGCCGTTCCGCCGACCACGCGCAGGACCTGCAGAAGCTGAACCCGTTGCACGTCATCATCGCCGGCCTGGTCAGCGCGGCGCTGTTCGTGCTGGCCCTGGTGATGCTCGTGCGCTGGGTCATCTCCAGCGGGGTCGCGAGCTGAGCGCCGGCCGCACTTCGTCAAGCAGCCATCCGCAGGCATTTCGTCCGTCAAGAGCATCGAGGAGCAAGAATCCATGTCGGCCCCCGCACACTCCGGCTCCGCGCCCTACTACTTCGTCCCCGGCCCGTCGCGCTACCCCGTGCTCGTCGCGCTGGGCATGTTCTTCGTGATCCTCGGTGCCGGGCAGTGGATCAACGGCCACGGCTGGGGCGCCTATTCGCTGCTGCTGGGCCTGGTGCTGTGGCTCAGCGTGCTCTACCAATGGTTTGCCACGGCCATCGCCGAGGACCGCAGCGGGCTGTATTCGCAGCGCGTCGACGTCTCGTTCCGCTGGAGCATGAGCTGGTTCATCTTCTCGGAGGTGATGTTCTTCGCGGCCTTCTTCGGCGCGCTGTACTGGGCGCGCGCGCATTCGGTGCCGATGCTCGGCAACCTCGACCACAAGCTGCTCTGGCCGGACTTCCGCGCCGCCTGGCCCACCGTGCTGGCCGGGTCGACGGCCTCGCCGGCGGGCACGGTCGAGCCCTTCGTGACCATGGGGCCGTGGCCGCTGCCGACCATCAACACCGCGCTGCTGCTGACTTCCGGCGTCACGCTGACCATCGCCCACCACGCGCTGATCGCCAACCAGCGTGCCAAGTCGATCGCCTGGATGTGGCTCACCGTGCTGCTGGGCGCCACCTTCCTGTGCGTGCAGGGCTACGAATACGTCCACGCCTACAACGACCTGAACCTGAAGCTGAGCTCCGGCGTGTTCGGCTCCACCTTCTTCATGCTGACCGGATTCCACGGCTTCCACGTCTTCGTCGGCATGCTGATGCTGACCTTCGTCACGCTGCGCATCATGCGCGGGCACTTCACGCCGGAGAGCCACTTCGGCTTCGAGGGTGCCGCCTGGTACTGGCACTTCGTCGACGTGGTCTGGCTGGGCCTGTACTTCCTGGTCTACTGGCTCTGAGCCAAGGGTCGGGCGCGCTGCGGCCGCCATCGGGCGGTCCGGGCGCGACCCGGGGCGGGCGCTGCGCGGCTGCCGTGCGCGGCGTCGTCCGCCGACCGGTCAGCCGCCGACGGGAATGCCGGTGGGCTGAATCCAGCCCATCCAGTAGCTGAACATCACCAGCAGGAAGATGGTGACCGAGAGGCCGACGCGCACGGCCAGAGCGCGCGCCATGCGCGTGCCGCGGGGGTCGTCGGCCCGGCGCGTGCGCAGCATCAGCACGCCGGCACTGGCCAATGCGGCCACCACCGCCATCAGGAAGAGCACGATCACGACCTTCATGGGCAGTCATTATTTCATTCGGCCGATGCACGCATGCGGCCTGCCCGGGCCGTAGGAGGTGGCATGACGCTGCGTTCGCTGATCCTGCTGTTGGCGGCTCTGTCCGGCGCGCTGGCCACGGCGCGGCTCGGCGTCTGGCAACTCGACCGCGCCGCAAAGAAGATCGCGCTGCACGCGGCGCTGAGCGAACGCGGCGCGCTGCCGCCGCTGCCGGCGGCCTTGCTGCCCCGCACCGCCGGGGAGGCGGTCACGCACCAGCACCGAAGGGTCGTCCTGGAAGGGCGCTGGCTGGGAGCGCGCAGCGTCTACCTGGACAACCGGCCGATGAATGGTCACCCGGGCTTCTATGTGCTGACGCCGCTGCAGATCGGGCCGGAGGACCTGGTGCTGGTGCAGCGCGGCTGGATTCCGCGCCACGCCCAGGACCGCGAGCGGCTCGCGCCGGTCGACACGCCCGACGGCCCGGTGCGCATCGAAGGCCGCATCGCCCCTGCGGTCGCGAGGCTGTACGAGTTCGACGGCGCGGCGTCCGGCGTGATCCGGCAGAATCTCGACGTTCCGGCCTTTGCGCGCGAGACCGCGTTGCCGCTCAGGCCGCTGGTCGTCGTGCAGCTGGATGCGGCGGCCCCGAGCCAGGATGGCCTGCTGCGGCACTGGACGCCCGCCTCCCCCGACGTCTCCAAGCACTACGGCTATGCCGTGCAGTGGTTCGCACTCGGCAGCCTCATCACCGGTCTCTATGTCTGGTTCCAAGTCATCCGCCCGCGACGCCGGCCAGCGCACTGAAGCGCTCGGGCTCACCGTGCATGCGATGCCGTCGCCGGACCTTCGCGCCGACGTCCGCCGCACGCGCAGCGGCCGCCTCAGGATGCTGCTGGTGGTGGCGGTCTGCGCGGCGCCGGTGGTGGCGTCGTACCTCAGCTACTTCGTGCTGCGGCCGCAGGCGCGCACCAACTACGGCGCGCTGGTCGAGCCCACCCGCAGCCTGCCGCCGCTGCCGCTGCGCACGCTGGACGGCCGGGCCGTCGATGCGGCGACGCTGAAGGGGCAGTGGCTGCTGCTGGCGCTGGGGCCGGGCGCCTGCGACACCGCCTGCGAGAAGCGCCTGTACATGCAGCGCCAGCTGCGCGAAATGCTGGGGCGCGAGCGCGATCGCGTGGACAAGCTGTGGCTCGTCACCGACGACGCCGAAGTGCCGGCCGCGCTGGGCGCCGCGCTGAAGGTCGACCCCTCGATGCAGGTGCTGCGCGTGCCGCGCGCGGCGCTGGCCGCCTGGCTGCAGCCCGAGGACGGGCGCGCGCTCGAGGACCATCTCTACCTGGTGGACCCGATGGGCGAATGGATGATGCGCGTGCCCGCCGAGCCCGATCCGTCGCGCGTCAAGCGCGACCTGGAACGCCTGCTGCGCGCCTCGTCCTCCTGGGACCTGGCGGGCCGCTGAAGCCGCGCATGGACTTCGCCCCCAGCCTGCGGCTGCTGATGCTGGCCGCTGCCTTGGCGCTGCTGCCGCTGGGCTGGCTCTGGCTGCGACAGCCGCGCGCAGACGCGGCCGGCCGACTGGCGGCCCTGACGGCGCTGCTGCTGTTCCTGACCTTCGACCTCATCGTCTTCGGGTCTTTCACGCGGCTCAGCGATTCGGGACTGGGCTGCCCCGACTGGCCGGGCTGCTACGGCCATGCCAGCCCGATCGGCGCGGCGGCCGACATCCGTGCCGCGCAGACCGCCATGCCCACCGGGCCGGTGACCTTCGGCAAGGCCTGGATCGAGATGATCCACCGCTACCTGGCGATGACCGTGGGCGCATTGATCCTGCTTCTGGCGGCGCTCAGCTGGTTCTGGCACCGCGTGCTGCCGATGTCGCCCTGGTGGGCGACCGCCACGCTTGCCTGGGTGGTGATGCAGGGCCTTTTCGGCATGTGGACGGTGACGCTGAAGCTCAACCCGGCGGTCGTCACGCTGCACCTGCTGGGCGGCATGGGCCTGCTGGCGTTGCTGGCTGTGCAGCACCAGATGCTGCAGGGCCGGGCGCTGCACTGGCCGCGCCCGGCGCGGCGGCTGCTGGCGGCGGTGCTGGCATTGCTGGTGCTGCAGATCGCGCTGGGCGCCTGGGTCAGCAGCAACTACGCGGTGCTGGCCTGCAGCGGCTTTCCGCAGTGCAACGGGGCCTGGTGGCCGGACATGGATTTCGGCCACGGCTTCACGCTGCGCCGTGACCTCGGCCGTTCCGGCGACGGCGGCTTCCTGCCGGTGGAGGCGCTGGTCGCCATCCACATGGCGCACCGCATGTTCGCCCTGCTCGCCACCGCGGCGCTGCTGGCGCTGGCCCACGTGCTGTGGCACCGGCTGGGCCGGCGCCGCGCGGCGCTGCTGCTGGCGGCGCTGACGCTGCTGCAGGTGGCCAGCGGCCTGTCCAATGTCGTGCTCGGCTGGCCGCTGGTGGCGGCGCTGCTGCATTCCGCGGGCGCCGCAGCGCTGGTGGGGCTGTTGAGCAGCCTTCTCGCCCGCACCCTGCTGGTCAGGCCCGCCTCCTAGAATCGCCTTTCGATGTCGCAGACCCTCGCCACCCCGGCGCCCGGCCCCAGCCGCTGGCTGCAGTACTACGCGCTGACCAAGCCGCGCGTGGTGCAGCTGATCGTGTTCTGCGCGCTGATCGGCATGCTGCTGGCCGAACCCGGCTGGCCCGACCTGGCGCTGGCGGCCACGGCCACGCTCGGCATCTGGCTGGTGGCCAGCGCGGCGGCGGCCTTCAACTGCCTGGTCGAGCAGCACATCGACGCGAAGATGGCGCGCACGGCATGGCGGCCCACGGCCAAGGGCCAGCTGAGCACGGCGCAGACGCTGCTGTTCTCGGCGCTGCTGTGCGGCCTGGGCAGCAGCATCCTGTACTTCTGGGTGAACCCGCTCACGATGTGGCTGACCTTCGCCACCTTCGTCGGCTACGCCGTCGTCTACACCGTGGTGCTGAAGCCGATGACGCCGCAGAACATCGTCATCGGCGGCGCGTCCGGCGCGATGCCGCCGGTGCTGGGCTGGGCGGCGATGCGCAACGACGTCGGCCCCGAGGCGCTGATGCTCTTCCTGATCATCTTCCTCTGGACGCCGCCGCACTTCTGGGCGCTGGCGCTGTACCGCGCCGAGGACTACCGCCAGTCCGGCCTGCCGATGCTGCCGATCACGCATGGCGCCGAGTTCACGCGGCTGCAGGTGCTGCTGTACACCGCGGTGCTGTTCGCGGCCACGCTGCTTCCCTTCACCTACCGCATGAGCGGCTGGATCTACCTGGTCGGCGCCGTCGGCCTCGGCCTGGTGTTCCTGGCCTACGCGGTGCAGCTGTGGCGCGACTACAGCGATGCTCTGGCGCGACGCACCTTCCGCTACTCGATCCTCTACCTGAGCCTGCTGTTCAGCGCCTTCCTCGTCGACCACTACCTGAGCCCATGGCTGTTCTGACCCGATTCCTCGTCGCCGGCCTGATGCTCGGCCTGCTGGCCGCTTGCGACCGCCCGGGCGGCAACGCCTCCCGGGAGAGCTTCAAGGCGGTCGACATCACCGGCGCGGAATACGCGCGTGAGCTGTCGCTGACCGACGCCGACGGGCAGCGGCGCACGCTGGCCGACTTCAAGGGCAAGGTGACGCTGGTCTTCTTCGGCTACACCCAGTGTCCGGACGTGTGCCCGACCACGCTGGGTGAACTCGCCGCGGTCAAGCGCGATCTGGGCAAGGACGGCGAACGGCTGCAGGGCGTGTTCGTCAGCGTCGATCCGCAGCGCGACACGCCGCAGGTGCTGAAGGCCTATGTCGGCGCCTTCGACCCGAGCTTCGTCGGACTGCGCGGCACCGAGGAGGAGACTCAGGCCGCGGCGCGCAACTTCAAGGTCTTCTATGCCCGGGTGCCGGGCAAGACCGAAGGCAGCTACACCGTGGACCACACGGCCGGCACCTACGTCTTCGACGCGCAGGGACGGGTGCGGCTGTTCGTGCGCTACGGCAGCGGCGCCGAGGCGCTGCGCCACGACCTCAAGCTGCTGCTGGCCGAAAACCCGGCCTGAGCTGCCGGCAAGGAACTGCAGGGCCGGCAGCCGCTGCCTGGCAGCTCAGTGGGCCGGCTCGAGCGCCTTGCGCATCTTCTTCAGCGCCGCGACCTCGATCTGGCGGATGCGCTCGGCGCTGACGCCGTATTCGGCCGCCAGCTCGTGCAGCGTCATGCCGCCGCTGGCATCGTCGTTCACCTTCAGCCAGCGCTCCTCGACGATGCGCCGGCTGCGCGGGTCCAGCACCTCCAGCGCCTGGTGGATGCCGTCGCCGGCCAGCCAGTCGCGGTGGCGCGCCTCGATCTGGCGCGTGGGCTCGTGCGTGTCGTCCGCCAGATAGGCGATCGGCGCGTAGGCTTCCTCGCCATCGTCGTTCTGCGCTTCCAGCGCCACGTCGCCACCCGAAAGGCGCGTCTCCATCTCCAGCACTTCTTCGGGCTTGACGTTCAGTTCGCGGGCGACGACATCGATCTCCGCGGGAGAGAAGCTGCTGCGGTGGGTGTCGGCGTCGCCCGCATCGCTCTTCAGGCGCTGCTTCATCGAGCGCAGGTTGAAGAACAGCTTGCGCTGTGACTTGGTCGTCGCCACCTTCACCATGCGCCAATTGCGCAGGATGTACTCGTGGATCTCGGCCTTGATCCAGTGCAGGGCGTAACTTACCAGCCGCACGCCCTGCGAAGGGTCGAAACGGCGCACCGCCTTCATCAGGCCGACGTTGCCCTCCTGGATGAGGTCGCTCTGCGGCAGGCCGTAGCCCAGGTATTGCCGCGAAACCGACACCACCAGACGCAGGTGCGACAGCACCAGGCGACCGGCTGCCTCGACGTCACCGTTCTTCTGCAGACGCTCCGCGTAGCTGCTTTCCTCCTGCGCCGTGAGCAGCGGGATGCGATTGACGGCGGAGATGTACGCGTCGAGGTTGCCGACGGGCGGCACCAGCGACCACGGATCGCGAACGGACAAGGCAGTGGTGGTATTCATCGAGCGTTTCGACTTGGCTCCATCGTTTTGGTTCGAGAAAGTTTAGCACTCTCGACAAGAGAGTGCTGATGACCGCTGCGGAGGCACTCGAACCGAACAAGCATCAATACCTGCAAAGGTCAATGTAGATAGTATTCACTAACTTCTTGAAGCCTCCGGGCGCGCAGCTCATCCGAAATGGGTGTCCATCTCGTCGAGCAGTTCGTCCAGGATGGCGAGGAAGTTGGGCAGGTTCACGGGTTTGGTCACGTAGTGGGCCGCCCCCGCCGTCAGCGCGGCCTCCACGTGCGCGGTGGTCGCGTCGGCCGATACCACCACCACCGGGATGCTCCCCAGTTCGTCGTCGTCCTTCAGGTGGCGCAACAGTTCCAGGCCGTCGATGTCGGGCAGGTGCATGTCCAGCAGGATCAGGCTGGGCCGGTGCAGGCGCACGGCGGCCAGGCCGTCCAGGCCGTTCATCGACACGCCGAGCTGCACCTGCGGGCGGCGCAGCAGCATGCCGCGCATGACTTCGATGTTGGTCTCGTTGTCTTCGATGTAGTGCACCAGCCGCTGCCGGTACTCGGCCGGGGCGGCCTGCAGTTCGCCGCCAGTGCTGAGGCCCGCTTCGCCGTCGGAGGCACGCGGCAGCGTCAGGATGAAGGTCGAGCCTTCGCCGGCGACGCTCTGCGCGCGCAGCGAGCCGCCCATCAGTTCGGCCAGACGGCGGCTGATCACCAGGCCGATGCCGGTGCCCTCGACCGCGCTGCGCTCGCGCCCCAGCCGGTTGTAGGGCTGGAACAGATCGTCCATCTGCGCGCGCGTCATGCCCAGGCCGGTGTCGCTGACGGCGATCTCGATCACGTCGCCCTCGGCCGCGCGCGTGCGCAGCGTGACGCTGCCGCCATCGACGTTGTACTTGACGGCGTTGCTCAGCAGGTTGGTCAGCACCTGCTTGATGCGCGTCTCGTCGCCCATCACCGTGCGCGCACGGCGGTCGAGCTTCTGCTCGATGCGCAGACCGCGCTTTTCGGCCGCCGCATCGACCATGGCCATGGCGGCGCTGACCAGCGGCGCCAGTTCCAGCGCCACCGGCTCGAGCTTGAGCACGCCCGACTCGATGCGCGACAGGTCCAGCGTGTCGTTGATCATGTGCAGCAGGTGCCAGCCGGCCTGCTGGATCTGGGCGGCCCATGCGCGCTGGTGCTCGGCCAGCGCCGGCTTGCGGTCCAGCCCCAGCAGCTGGGCGAAGCCCAGCATCGCGTTCAGCGGCGTACGCAGCTCGTGGCTCATGCGCGAGACGAAATCGCTCTTCGCGCGGTTGGAGCTTTCGGCCAGTTCGCGTGCGCGCTCGGCTTCGGCCAGGCGCAGCTGCTCGCCGATGTCCTCGACCACGCCGACGGTGAACTCCGGCTGGCCTGCGGCATCGCGCAGCAGGGCCACGGTCAACTGGACATGGACCACCGTGCCGTCCTTGGCCAGGTAGCGCTTCTCGCGGCGGTAGACGTCGCACTCGCCGCGGCGCATGCCGTCGATCAGTCGGGCGTCCTCGATGCGGTCGTCCGGATGCGTGATCTGGCCCACCGTGCGCTGGCGCAGTTCGTCCTCGCCGTAGCCGAGCAGACGCCCATAGGCCGGGTTGGCCTTGAGGATCCGTCCCTCGAGGTCGGTCTTGACGATGCCCACGCGCGCCGTGTCCAGGATCGCCTGCAACTGCTGCTCGCTGGCGCGCAGCGCCTCCTCGGTGCGCTGCCGCTCGCCGACCTCGCGGCGCAACTCGGCGGTGCGCTCGTCCACCGCCCGTTCGATGCGCCGTGCCCGCCCGGTGACGAGCAGCAGCAGCGCCCCCAGCAGCGCGGCCGCCATCAGGCCCAGCACCGAGAACAGCCACGCGTTGGCATGCTGCGCTTCGCCCATCTGCTCGGCACGCGCCTCCAGGCGCAGCTCCCATTCGCGGCCGGCGAAATTCAGGACGCGGTCCTGCGCCAGCGCCAGTCGCGGCGCGGTCTCGCAACCCGGGGTTCCGGCCAGCCGGCGTTGCGCAGCGCCCGACTCGCGGTCCACCAGGCATCCGCGCAGCGGCACCGGCCGGCTCCGCAGCAGGGCGCCCAGCGCGTCGTCCATGCGCAGCGTGACGAAGACCACGCCGCGCAGCGGCGGCAGGCCGTCGGCGCCGATGCCTTGGCCGGCCAGCGCCTTGTAGACGACGACGCCGGTCTGGTCGGCCTGCTCCTGCGTCAGCCGGAATCCGGCGCTGGCACTGGCCTGCCCGCTGCGCTGCGCGCGCCGGATGGCCTCGGCGGCCGCGTGGATCGACAGCGCGTTCACGCCCAGTGCGGCGGCGTTGCGCTGCAGCGGCTCGATGTGGCGGATGACCACGGCCTCGTCGTCCTGCTGCGTGGGCCGCTCGGGTCGCTCGAACACGCGGTAGCCGTCGGCGCCCTCGGCGCGCACCGCCGCTTCGAAGCGGGCGATGTCGGCCCTGGCGACCCGTTCGCTGAAGCCGATGGCCTGCAGGTGCAGCGGCTGGCGCAGCCACCAATCGGAGGCCTGGCGCATGTCCTCCCGCGTCATGCCTTCGCGCAGCGCGAACACGCCATGGGTGGCCTGCAGGGCCTGCAACGTGCCCTCCAGCCAGGCGCCGACGGCATCGGCCGCGCCAGCGGCCTCGCGTTCGAAGGCGCCGCGCAGCCGCTGTTCGTCCCAGCGTGCCACGGCCAGCGTCGCCGCCACCAGCAGGCCGGTCACCAGCAGCAGCGGCGCCGCCACCGTGCCGCGGCGCGGCGCCCAGTCGCTGCGCGGCCGTCCGATCCAGGCCAGCAGTGCCGGGGCGCCGATGAGCACGCCCAGCGAATCGCCGATCCACCAGGTCCACCAGGTGAAGGCCAGCGCCGGTGCGGGCACGACGCCGGCCAGGCCGAGGCTCAGCGTGGCGATCGATGCGTTGGCCAGGCATGCCACCGGTGCCGCCAGCAGCAGGAAGCGCCAGATGTCCCGCGGTTGCGAGAGCGCCAGCGGCTGGCCGACGAAGCGACGCACCAGCGCGCAGCCGAGGGCCGCCTGCAGCGCGGCACCGAGCGCGATCGGCAAGGGCAGCAGCAGCGCCGCCAGGTCGACCTGCCCGCGCGCCGCGCTCAGGCCCACGTTCACGCCGTACGCCCCCAGCGCCGCCGCCACCAGGGCCGGCCGGCCATAGACCCAGGCGGCGGCCAGGGCGATGCCGGCCGACGGGTACAGCGGCGCGGCGTAGCTGGGCGGCAGCGCCAGCTGCAGCGCCAGCCAGCCGACCACGGCATAGGCCACGGCCGTGCCGACCAGGACCCTGGGCCAGGCGACTTCGGAATCGTCGTTCATCGATGGACCGGGCGCGGGCCCGCAGATCCTCCCGTTTCTAGGCTAGCACCCCGGGCAGCGCGCCACGCCAATGCGGCCGCCGAATTCGCGGCGCCGTTGCGGGAAATCACGCTGCCGACGCCTGCGCGACGGCATCAGTCGATCCAGGCGTCGAGCTGGAGGCGCAACTGCGTGTCGCGTCGGTCGTTGCCGTCTGCCCGCCCCGGGTGGCTCAGCGTGGCGTGGTCGAGCACGAAGCTCAACCCGAACACGCGGTCCAGCAGCCTGCGCCACTGCAGCGAGGCGCCCGCGAAGCGGGCATCCGGCCAGGTCGGGTTGACGCCCGACGCGTTGAGCATGCCGTAGCGGACCACGGCCAGCGCCTGCCCGCCCAGCAGATTGCCGTACAGCCCGCCGACGCTCCACAGGTTCGAATCGCCGTCGGCCCAGTGGCCGAGCGGCCGGCCTTTGTAGCGGTAGCCGTAGGTATAGATGAAGTGGTTGTAGGCCACGCCGGCCGCCTTGGCGGTGGAGTCGGTCCACTCGACGAAGAGCAGCGCATCGCCGCGGCGCCATTCGGCGCCGGCCAGGTACATGTTCTTGGCCGGCAAAGGGATGTCGTCGGGCCGGTCGTCCTCGCCGATCATCTGCCCGTACAGCCCCACCCCGGGCAGCCATCGGTCGAGCTTCAGGCGCGCGTCGTAGCCGCCCAGCTGGTTGCCGGGCTGGGTGTCGCAGTCGCCGCCGCTGCAGGAGTTGTCCCGCCCGAGGACCGACTTCAGGAACGTCTTCAGCGAGGTGTCTCGGCCCTCGCCACCCCACATCGCCGTGCGCGAGATCGCCAGCTCCAGCCAGGGCCAGGGCCGCACGACGGCGCGCGCGCCCATCAGGTAGGGCCTGGCGTAGTCGGCGCGCTCGTCCTCCAAGCGGCCGAAGAAGGCGCTGAAGTCGATCTCGCCGAGCCACCACCAGAAGCCGTCGCGCGCCAGCGGGCCGCTGGCCGCCGCCACGGAAGCATTGGGGAAGGGCCGCGCGGCGGTGCCGAGGATCAGGCTGCCATCCCAGGCTGGCCCCCAATGGTGCGCAATGCGGCCGGCGCCGACGCGCCAGTGCGGGTCGATGCGCCAGGACAGCGCGCTGCCGTCCCAGGACCCGTAGTCGCCGCTCGCGCCCACCTGCCGCTGCACGGCCAGCTGCGCGAAGACGCAGTCCCGCTGTGCACTGCCGTCGATCTGCAGCCGGCGGCGCGTGTCCACCAGGCTGAACAGCCCCGGCTGCACGTCCTGGGCCGCGCGCGACGACTCGGCCAGCAGCATCGCGTGGGCCGAGAGCCGCTGGTCGCCTTCGAGGCAGCCCTCGCCCGATGGCAGCGACGACCAGCTGCTGGCGATGCGGCCCGCCTCGAGGGCCTGCAGGGTGGCGAAAGGGTCGGGGCGGGTGGCCACCGACGTCGGCACGAGGGCCGGCGCCGCGGAGGGTTCGGCCGGCGCCCGCAGGTGCGCGGCGCAACCGCCCAGCAGACAGAGCAGGATGCGAAGGTAACGGGCCAAGAGTCGATGGGCCGGCGCAGGGCCGATCCCATGAACGGGTTTATACGTTGAACAGGAAGTTCAGCACGTCCCCATCCCTGACCACGTACTCCTTGCCTTCGGAGCGCATCTTGCCGGCCTCCTTCGCGCCCTGCTCGCCCTTGCAGGCGATGAAGTCGTCGAAGGCGATGGTCTGCGCGCGGATGAAGCCGCGCTCGAAGTCGGTGTGGATCACGCCGGCCGCCTGCGGCGCCGTGTCGCCGACGTGGATGGTCCAGGCGCGCACCTCCTTCACGCCGGCGGTGAAGTAGGTCTGCAGGCCGAGCAGGCCGAAGGCCGCGCGGATCAGGCGGTTCAGCCCGGGTTCGTCCTGCCCCATCTCGTGCAGGAACAGCAGCCGGTCCTCCTCGCCCATGTCCGCCAGCTCGGCCTCGGTCTTGGCGCAGATGGCCACCACCGGCGCGTGCTGCTTCTCGCCGTAGGCGCGCAGCTGCTCCAGGAAGGGGTTGTGCTCGAAGCCGTCCTCGGCCACGTTGCCGACGAACATTGCCGGTTTGGCGGTGATCAGGCACAGCGGCTTCAGCACCGCCTGCTCCTCCTTGCTGAAGGCGATGCTGCGCACCGGCAGCGCCTGGTCCAGCGCCGCCTGGCACTTCTTCAGCACGTCGACCAGACGCTGCGCCTCCTTGTCCTGGCCGGCCTTGGCCACCTTCTGGTAGCGCGCCAGGCTCTTTTCCACCGTGCCCAGGTCGGCCAGGCAGAGCTCGGTCTGGATGACCTCGATGTCGGCGATCGGGTCCACCTTGCCGGCCACGTGGATGACGTTGTCGTCCGCGAAGCAGCGCACCACGTTG
>Ga0114939_10002165_pt1 | contig 14901 bp, 14 predicted proteins | sample AshMeaCrysSpring_FD_87196 | JGI IMG/M metagenome (GOLD analysis project Ga0114939, IMG submission 87196) | Groundwater microbial communities from Big Spring, Nevada to study Microbial Dark Matter (Phase II) - Ash Meadows Crystal Spring | ecosystem: Environmental > Aquatic > Deep subsurface >... | reverse complement strand
CTAATCCAAATGTAACTGCTAGCCAGACTCCTAAATCAACAATATCCAAAGGCAATAACGAAGGCCCATCTGTTACCCAATATATTCGTCGGGCCCAAGATTTAATTAACAAAAATCAATTTGCCCCAGCAAGGGTAGAATTACAGGATGCTCTAAAATTACAGCCAAATAATAGTGAATGCCACAGCTTGATTGGGGTAGTCTATTTAAAGCAAAATCAAACAACGATGGCAAAAGTCCACTTTGACCGCGCCCTACAATTAGACCCCAAAGACGAAACCGCGTTGGAGGGTAAACGAAAATTAGAAAAACTACTGGGGCAAAAAACCAGTAATTCTAAGGTTGCAACGCCAGCAAATAATCCAGCTGCAAAGCAATCCCAAAAGTCTGATCGTGGTGGTTTGTTTGGTGGTTTGTTTGGTGGGAAGAAAAAATAGTAATTTCGTCCCCCTAATCCGTCGGTTCAATTGGGTCTGACCTTAGAGAGGATGTATGGTATATCAACCGCCAGTTGGGGCTAGAGATTTATTACCCATAGATGTAGCTCAAAAAAGCTGGATAGAAGAAAGATTACAGCAGGTGTTTCACCGTTGGGGATATCACAGGATAATCACCTCAACTTTAGAGCGAATGGACACCCTCATGGCAGGAGGGGCTATTCAAGGCTCTACCGTTGTTCAATTACAAACTAGTGATAACGAAGGTTTAGGATTGCGTCCTGAACTTACAGCTTCCATTGCTCGCACTGCAGTCACAAGAATGCAAGGAACGACCTATCCTCAACGCCTTTATTACAATGCTAATGTCTTCCAAAACACTAGGGAAAACCGTAATAACCTCCAGATGGAATATTACCAAGCAGGGGTTGAGTTATTAGGTGGTGATGGTTTAATAAGCGATGGTGAAGTATTACTATTACTGGCAGATTGTATAAATTCTTTAGATTTACCTGATTGGAATTTAATTTTAGGTGAAGCCGGAATTACCGGTTCCCTGCTTTCTGCTTTCCCCCCTAAAGAACAAAATAAAGTTCGCAGCGCCATTGCTAATCTAGACCGGGTAACTTTAGACTCCTTACCCTTATCGCACTCACTCCGCGATCGCGCCCTTACAATCATGGACCTCCGAGGTAATCCTGCTGATGTTCTCCAAAAAGTCAGCAGTTTAGGTTTAAACCACAACCAACAGTTGGCAGTAAACAATCTTAAATCCCTAGTGGAATTACTAAACTCAGCCACTCACTACCCAATAATTCTAGACCTAAGTTTACTTCAGACCATCGATTATTACACGGGTGTTATTTTCCAAGTTACCAATACTAGTAACGGAAAGGCGCGAGTATTAGGAAAAGGCGGTCGTTATGACCAATTATTAGGACAGTATCACGCCCAAGGAGAAAATATTCCAGGCATTGGATTTGCTTTAAGTATAGAAGATATATATCAAGCCCTTTCCTACGCTCAGCAATTACCAAAAGAAACCCCAGCGACCAATTGGTTAGTTGTAGCACAAACCCCCCAAGCATATGCTGCAGCCTTTGCCTATGGAGCAACGTTAAGGGATTCGACTCATTTAGTTAGAGTTGAAATGGAATTAGGTGCCAGAGATAATGACGGTATTCGACGCTATGCCCGCGATCGCCGCATTGGACAAATTGCCTGGATTCAATCTGATGGTTCACCCATTATAGAATCCTTGAATTAAGCTTTATTGCTAATTGCTAATTGCTAATTGCTAGTTGCTAATTGCTAATTGCTAATTGCTAATTGCTAATTGCTAGTTGCTAATTGCTAATTGCTAATTGCTAGTTGCTAATTGTCCCAGGGCATTTCTTTGATTGTTATTCCTCAGCCATTAGCCAGTCTTCCATTAGCTATTAGCCATTATCAATTAGCCATTAGCCAGTCTTCCATTAGCCAGTCTTCCATTATCAATTAGCCATTAGCAATTAGCAATTAGCGAAATACCTTGATACTCTATATAAAGCAGATTTTAGAGAGCGAGAACACAATGGCACACACAATTGTTACTAACGTCTGTGAAGGTGTAGCAGATTGCGTTGATGCTTGTCCAGTAGCATGTATTCACGAAGGCCCGGGCAAAAACACCAAAGGAACTGATTGGTATTGGATTGACTTCTCCACTTGCATTGACTGTGGTATTTGTTTACAGGTTTGTCCCGTAGAAGGGGCTATTCTTCCCGAAGAAAAACCTAATTTACAACGTACACCTCAGTAAAATGATAGGAATTGGGCTTTCGAGTTATAGCAATTCCCCTTAATGACTTCTAATACATTAGGACTTGCCAAAATGATAAATCAATAATATTAGGGTATGTGACGCGATAACAAAATTGAACGTAGCAATAAGACTTGTGGCGTCACATACTGTTTTTTAAATTGAACACTAACATCAGCCCACATAGTCAAGTACATTTGGAAAGTATTTTGCTCACCTTAATAGTTAATTTTGACTTGACTATTGACCTGGTTATATTAACTATTTACTAGTAACTATTTTAGTAACCACTATAGAAAAGATGAATATTGACCCAATACTAGAATTACAAAACGTCCATGCTGGGTATATAAAAGATGTAGATATTCTCCAAGGTGTAAACTTCAAGGTAGACCCTGGAGAGTTAGTGGTAGTAATCGGACCAAATGGTGCTGGTAAATCGACCTTAGCAAAGACTGTTTTTGGACTTTTAACACCCCATACCGGGTCAATAGTTTTTAAAGGTGAGAATATTGCGGGGCTAAAATCTAATGATATCGCCAAGGGTGGGATGTCCTATGTACCTCAGATAGCTAATGTTTTTCCTTCTCTAAGCATTGAAGAAAACCTAGAAATGGGTGCCTTTGTTAGAGATATACCCCTTGCTCCTCTGAAAGATAAGATATACGGAATGTTTCCCAAATTAAGAGACCGTCGCCGTCAACGCGCTGGTACCCTATCAGGAGGCGAACGCCAAATGTTAGCAATGGGTAAAGCTTTAATGTTGGAACCTATTTTACTAATACTTGATGAACCTTCCGCAGCTTTATCCCCAATTTTAGTTAATCAAGTTTTTGAACAAATCAAAGAAGTTAATAAAACAGGTACCGCAATTGTACTAGTGGAACAAAACGCAAAAAAAGCTCTTGAAATGGCAGATAAAGGATATGTTTTAGTTTCTGGTCGGGATGCCATTTCCGGCCCTGGGAAAGAACTATTAAACGACCCAGAAGTTGGAGAGTTATATTTAGGAGCTGGTAAAGCCCATTGAAAATAAAGTCATAAAATCATAAAGTCATAAAATATTGGGGATGTTTTCCGGCGCATACTCCTTAAATCAGCCTCAATATTTCATACGTATCACTTAAAAATATTACCCATACCTTTCTGGAAACTAGTAATCTGTCACACCATCTTTGTCTGGTTAATAAGACTTTAATATCTCTCTAACTCTTAACTTGGCGTTCTTGGCTCCTTGGCGGTTCAATCTCTTACTCGACAAAGATGCTGTGACAGGGTACTAGTATTTTGGAACCAAATTTACCCTGCCCAATGCTTAGCCCAATTCAATGTTTGGTGAACTTGTTCTAAGGTTGGGGCTTCACAGTAAAGACGTAAAACAGGCTCAGTGCCACTAAACCTAATCATTAGCCAACTGTTATCATCTAGACGGTATTTATAACCATCTGTTGTCTGACAATCAATAACTGATTTTCCAGCTATCTGTTTTAAGGGTGAGGTTTGTAGTTGGTCTAATAACCTTGCTCTGACTTCCATGCTAGCCAATGGTAAATCAATGCGGTCATAGGCGGAAAAGAAACCAGTTTTTTCTTGTAAAGAGGCATAATAATCGCTTAAATCCATACCCGATTCAACTATTGCCTCCAAGACGTATAAGGCTGAAAGCAATGCATCTCGTTCGGGAATGTGGCTGCCATAGCCAATACCGCCAGATTCTTCGCCTCCCAATAAAACTTGGGATACTAACATGCGGTCGGCAATGTATTTATAGCCAACAGCAGTTTCAAATATAGGAAGATTATATAATTCTGCCACCAGAGGAATTATGTCAGAACCGCTTACAGTTTTGACTATTTCCCCAACAAAGCTGCGCCGCTGCTTCAGGTGGTCGATTAATATTGGTATTAGTATTTGTGAACTCAGAAAATTACCTTCTTTATCTACCGCCGCAATGCGATCGCAATCCCCATCAAATACTAAACCGACAGCTAAACCAGTTTTATCATTTTGTCGGTGATTTTTCATCACCTGAAACAGACTAGACAGATATTTAGGCAAAGGTTCAGGGGCCCCGCCACCAAATAATGGGTCGCGGGTTGTATTTATTTCTTGGATATTATCGCCCAATAACATAGGTAAGCCACCTGTTGCGGCTCCATGCATCACATCCACAAATACTGTTAATTTTCCTGCGTCTATATGGGAGCGAATTTTACTAATATCAACTTTACTTTTTAGCCCATCACAATAACTGGGCCAAGGATTAAACATTTCTAACTTCCCTGGTGTTTCAGCAGGCTTGACACCAACAGATAATAAGTTCTCTATTTCCTTGGTCACTTCTGGTGGGACTGAACCTCCAAAAGCTCCTTTTACTTTTAAACCCAAATATTTTCCAGGATTATGACTTGCAGTGATAACCAATGCCCCCAAGGCATTTAATTTATGTGCCGCCCAACTAAATGCTGGGGTTGGAGCATAAGTTTCACTTAATAACACATCAAACCCTGCTTCTATGACAGTGTTTGCCACCAAAAGGGCAAAGTCTTCTGCCATAAAACGACGGTCATATCCAACAATTATTGTCTTACTATTTGCTGATTGACTATAAGTATTAAATAATACTTTAGCTGCTATGGGAGCGACTAGGGCAAGGCGTTCAAAAGTGAATTCATCACCAATCACGCCACGCCAGCCGTCCGTCCCGAACTTGATTTTCTTAGCTACAACTGGCATTGAGGTATCCCAACTTTTAAGCCCTGATTCTAGCATTTCTACATAAGGCTAGGTTAAAAAATGTTAAGTATTAATTAAACTCAGTATTCCAATCAAATAGTGGTTAAATTATCTTTTGGAATATCAGTAAATGATAAGAAACCAGGTTGTTTAACCTGGTTTCTAGATTCCTGGACGAGAGAAATAAATCTACACCCTAATTAATATTTAAAAATCATCAACGAGTTGACTTAGGCGACTAATCACCGGGTCAACCTCTTGAGGTGGGACCATCATGGGAGGTGGCTGAGGTGATGATGGAGGGCTTCCATGATTAACTCCAACTGTCCCTGAATCCATAGGAACAGTTTGTACAATCACAGGTCGCTCACTGACCATAATCGCTAGTTGTGCAACTTGTTGAGTGAGTTGCATAACTTGGGTTTCTATAGTTTCTAGACGCGATCGCTCTTTTGCGAAATAGCGTTTCTCCAAGTCTGCCAACTGGCGTTGCAATTCAGCTATTTGTACTTGTCCCATCCCTGAGGGTATATCTTCCACCCCAATTGGTTTGGGGGTTGGTCGCACAGATTCCGGAACGCATAAAGTCTGCCATAGGGCTTCTTTACAGAGGTCACTAAAAGTTTTTTCCGGTTGTTGCTCTAAATGAGTTTCAACAAGCGCTAATAAACTTTCGTCAGCGACCCCTGGATTAAACGTTACGGATTTTAGTATCTTTTTTGACCATTGGAACATTAGTTTTAAGCCCTAGCAGAGCGACTCGCGGATATCTGTGCCTCTCCGTAAATAAATTGCCCTAAAGCATTAGCTTGACGCGAAGGTGAAGCTAGGTGGGCATTAATTTTAGCATCTTTAAGTAGGTGCTGAATATCTTCCCAGAAAAATTCTCCACCACCACCAGTCAGAATTACATCAGTAACTCTTTCTGGCAGCCATTTTAAAATATTGTTACAAATATCGCGGGAGAACATCTCTTTTAAGTTGGGAAGAATGTCATCCAAATTAGCAGGCTTGCCAGCACCACGAGGACGATAGAAGCGATCGCCTTTGGGACGATTTACAGCCGCAATTAAAGATAAAGATTGACTATCAGCCCCTTCTATTTCAGCCGCAACTAATTCATAGAACTTGCTCATACCAAAAGCTTCACTCTTTGACGCTCCTCGCGCAAAGCGGAAATTGTCCACCATCAAACAATCAGTGGTTTGATGACCGATATCAACAATAGCTACGGATAATTTTGTGAAATCAGGAACTGTTGTACCTTTCTTTGGTAAAGTTTCGCACCATAGCAGGCTGCCGTAACCTTCAGGCATTACCCAAACCTTGGTGATATTCAGTGTTACAGTCTCACCACGGAAATTCATGACGTGGGGACCACTTACTTGACTAATCATTTGTGCCTTTTCTTTCTCAAATTGCTCCTGAGAGTGATAAGGCAAACCCAAAATGACGGAGATATCATCCTTGAGATTAAAGTATCCAGCACAACCTAAAACCTTTGCCAGTGCATCTTCAACTTTAGACTGACCTACGCCCAAATTAGCACCAAAGTCAGCAGCTAGTTGACCAACGGCATAACCGCTGCCTTGATATTCTAACCATAGGTCCATTAAGGGGTCGGTATTACGAGCCTCAAAAACACCACCCTTAACCACATCCATATCCATCTGCTTAACGTTAGCAGAAATGAATACGACGTTATTTGGCTCGCGACTGATACAAGTTTTAGTAGAAGTTCTACCTAGGTCAACGCTGAGAATTGCTTTCCCAGAACTTAGATTCGGCTTAGCTGTGGAATTAACTGTTGAGTTAATTGGTGTAGATGCCGAAACACGGTTCATTGGAATTGCTGCGGCATTCATTGGGGTGGCGGCGGATGGTTGGTCTGACATTACTGCTCCTAGTCCTTAGTTAGCTTCAACAAGTTATCATGCCCATTTTATATATGTGGCAGCTACCAGATTTTCTTGCTTGTGTCAAGTGTAGCTAGAAATATACCAAAAGTTTAGTAGTTCTTAAGATGAGTTAATTGAGTCGGAGAAATTATCTCCCATTTACCCCACCATAGAGGTTACTGATGGTATTATTGGGCAAAGTGTAGGATATTCTTTGATACAGGTAAAGCTTTTATTACACTATATGTGTATTTTTTTATCTCCTCCTGATTTTTTTTTGGCGTTTTATCACCAAGGCTACAATTGTGATAACAATTCCTAAAGCTACAACTTTTGATACAACACCAATATACTTTTCGACAAGTTCGTACTGACTGCCTAGAGCATATCCTGAGTATGTTAGCAAACCTACCCAAGCTGCGCTACCGATTGTGGAATATAGCAAAAATGGTATCAAAGGCATATTATTTATGCCTGCTGGTACGGAGATTAATGTACGAACGCCAGGAACAAGACGACCGATTAACACGGCTTTGTTTCCTTGTTTATCAAACCATTGATTTGCCTTAACGATATCCTTACTGGATACACTTAACCACTTTCCATATTTATCTGCTAGTGCCTCTAGGCGATTGCTACCCAAAAATTTTCCTGGGTAATACCAAATCAATGCACCTAAAACAGAACCCTTCAGCCCCGCTAAAAATACATAAAAAACATCTAGCTTTCCCTGCTTTGAAACAAAGCCCGCTAATGGCATTATTAGTTCTGAAGGGATTGGAGGAAAAACATTCTCCAAAAACATTAGGAATGCTATTCCCCAATAACCCAAGTTATTAATTGTATTAGTAATCCATTCAAGCATTGAGTATAATCCTAGCTGTAGATGTTTATTAATGCGTATTAAGTTTTATCCTACAAGCATTATCTGCTGGGCATAAATCCGCTAAGGTAAACAAGGTAACAAAAATACCAATCACCATTAACTCAAGTCCCAAACAGAATATATTGTTTAAAGTAAAGCCATAGAAATAGACTTCTATCTCTATGACTTACCATATCTTTACCCTACATATTTTAAAGAGTTGATGTTAAAGATTGCACTCTTTGTTCGGATTGCCAATCAAAAGGGTTCCAAACGCGGTTTTCTAAAGCCATTTGCTCAATTAAACTTGCTAAGCGTAGCGCTTTTAAAGCTTGTTCTCCGCCAACAGAAGGTTGGTTTCCACCACGAACACAGTTGACAAAATGCTCTAATTCTGAACGTAACGCATCAACATTATTTATATAGACTCTTTCTATTAAACCATCTTGTCGATAAAATACCTGCCTATCATCATTAGTGGGGGTACTAGAATTTTGGCGATGAATCAAAATCTCATTATTTAAGAAATTAGCTTCTGTAAATGAATTTTTACAGTGGGCACCGATACAACGTGTTTTACGGTGGGTCACTTTACTTGCTGTGAGAGTCGCAACAATCCCATTGGCAAATCCTAAAGTGGCTGTTACATAGTCTAAATAACCGGAATCAGCACTTTTATTGCCGCTAGCTGTTAATTTAACTAAATTCGAGGCAGCTAATTCTAATAAAAGGTCTATATCATGAATCATTAGGTCAAGCACTACGGACACATCGTTAGCGCGGGCTGAGTAGGGACTCATTCGATGTGCTTCTAATGCCAACAATTCTTCCGTTTTTAGTACTTTACTTAATTCTTGGAAAGTTGGGTTAAAGCGTTCAATATGCCCAACCTGTAAAATACATTGGGATTCGGCTGCTGCATTTACCAAAGACTCAGCTTCAGAAATACTAGCTGCGATTGGTTTCTCTATTAAAACGTGAACTCCTGCTAACAAACAATTCACACCCACAGCATAATGTAAGCGCGTGGGCACAGCGATGCAAACAGCATCCACTAAAGGCAATAAATCACAGTAGTCCTCAAAAAAACGGATTTTATAGTTACTAGCTGTTTCCAGTCCTCGCTCTATACTAATATCCGCAACCCCAATCAGTTCAACGTCTTTCATTGAACTTAATATGCGGGTGTGATGTTGCCCCATATTACCCACCCCAATCACGCCGATGCGGATTGGTTGGGGTAGGTTACGGTGTATATGACCATTCTGTTCTCCCGTGGACATGCTATCTTGCTCTCTCATTCTCTCCTCAACCACCAATTAAGAGACGCTGTATTTGCTGGCGGACATGGTTATTAGCCAATTTTTAGCCATCTAAAACCATCCAGATGTTAACATAGAGGTTCTATTTATGAAGAATTTCAAAGTTTCTTGTGGGTTCCCGTAATCTTAATCTCTTTTCTATCGTTATTTGCCATTGATAATTGTTTTTCACATTACACCCAATTAATTCCGTGTCTTTCTGTTAACTTTAAAGTTATCTCAAGCTTCTAGTTAGTTCAGTAAATAACATTTTTCAAATTTATTATTAGGGGAGAAGAAATGAAGGCTGTAATTCTTCTATCTGGTGGTCTGGATTCATCTACTGTTCTTTACAAAGCTATATCTGACGGCCATGAATGTCACGCTATATCTTTTAATTACCAACAAAGACATCAAAGGGAGTTAGAATCAGCTTTTGCGATCGCTGCATCTGTAAGTATAAAAAATCACCAAATAGTTAATTTTGATTTAAGGCAGTGGGGTGGTTCAGCTTTGACAGACAATAATATTAATGTACCTCGCGAGGAATTACCAAAACTAGACTCTGGTAGCATATCGCCCTCTGAAATGTCACAAAGTATTCCCGTTACCTATGTACCCGCCCGCAATACAATATTTTTAAGTTTTGCTTTAGCCTATGCAGAAACTATTAACGCCGAACATATTTATATCGGTGTCAATGCCTTGGATTACTCCGGATACCCAGACTGCCGCCCCGATTATATTCAAGCAATGCAGGAAGTTTTTCGTTTGGGCACCAAACAAGGACGTTTAGGCAAACCTATTAATATTGTTGCTCCTTTACTTCAGTTGAAAAAAACCGAAATTATTCAATTAGGCAATCAACTTGGAGTCCCTTGGGAAAAAACTTGGTCTTGCTACAACGGTGGCGATAAATCTTGTGGTGTTTGTGATTCCTGTCTTTTACGTCAGCAGGCCTTTGCCGCCCTCGGATTACAAGACCCATTACCTTATCAAGAATAAAATTAAGTTAAAATTCCAAACATTCAAAATTAAAAATTAATTTTCCGAATCTCTACTTGATGCAAGCGCGGCCCTTGTACGGAAATAACCGTAAATTCAAGGTTATCGTAATGAAAAGTCTCTCCAGGAGTAGGGATTTTCTGTAAGTAGAATAAAATAAAGCCTGCTACAGTTTGATATTCCCTTGCCAAAGGTAAATGTAATCCTAAAATTTCGTTTAAATCTTCTAAATTCACTTGGGCTTGGACTAAAAAAGTTTGTTCGTCCAAGACCTTAATTAACAAATTCTCATTATTTCCATTTTCCCCCGAACCTCCAATAATTTCAGAAATAACGTCTTGAATTGTCACAAGTCCCACAGTTCCCCCAAACTCATCGACCACAATGACCATTGCTGGTCTTTCTTCCCGCATCATTGGCAATAGTTCGCTTAAAGGTGTTTCTTCTGGCACAAACCTTGCCGGACGCATCCAGGGTTGAATTTGCGTCTCAAAACTTAACTTACCTACAGCAAAAGGTTTTGCTAAATCTTTAAAATACACAACTCCACGAATATCATCCAAAGAATTACCTATTATTGGGTATCTAGAATGACCTGTTATTGCCATTTCTTTTAGTAGGTTTTGGAAAGTGGCATTTTTAGGTAAAGCCACAATATTACTTCGCGGCACCATCACAACGTTAGCAGTGATATCCCCAAATTCAAATACATTATTTAAAAGTTGGCGCTCTGAATTTTCTAAACCGGTAGATTCTCTTTCCGTTGAAATAATCAACTGTAACTCTTGAGAAGTAACGGGATTTCGCCAACTTTGGCTAGTATACTCAACCCCAACAAAATTCAATAGCCAGTAAGTTGAATGATTTAGAATCCAAATAAAAGGGTTAAACAATCTTGCTATGGCTTTTACTGACGGTCCCAAAAAACGAGCCAACTCTTCAGAATAAACCATCGCTATGGACTTTGGACACAGTTCGCCTAAAACTATCTGCAAATAGGCAATAAGAAAAAAAGCAATGGGGATTGACAGGGAATGGGCAATCAAAATGCTTATATGACCTGGTAAAGGCAAAGATTTTAACCAATATGCAATTATTAGTACTATAGTACTTTCTCCAATCCAACCCAGAGCCAAGCTAGAAAGAGTGATGCCTAACTGGGTTGTGGAAAGTAATCTGTCAATGCTTTTCTGAAGAGCTTCTACTGCAACAGCCTGCATATCACCAGCTTGGACTAGTTGGTGAATGCGCGATCGCCTAACTGTTACCATAGAAAACTCAGCTGTTACAAAAAAAGCATTAATGGCAATTAATAATAAAACAGAAAGTAATCTGAGCAAGACATCAGTAGTATTTAAAGTATAAAAAGCACTCATGGTTCCCATGAAAGTTGAGTGCTGGATGATTTTTACTGAGTCAGAATTTGAGAGGGGAACCAAGTTGCTAAGAAAGCCACTCACCGCCAATAAAAGTAAAGCTGACGCACCCATTAGAAGAGCTAATCTTGGGTTTAGGATTAGGAAGAAATTAAAAAAACAGACTAAACAGGGAAAATACTAAATAGGGTATTGAAGAGGATTTTTTCCACCATCATTACCCATTTGCGATGAATACCAAACTTTAGCCCTCTTTCTTTTCCACAGGAATATTTTGCACTTCTAACTTAAGTTTTTGTGCAGGATAATCTGTTAGAGCAAGGGAAAGACTCTTAACATCATCTAGCAATGCAGTAGGAATGCTGACTGTACCCGAAAAAGTGGGGCCATTCGCTGGTAATTCAGCTGGTAATCCTTCTGTACTAGCACTTAAAGTCCTTCCTTTATCATCTGTTACATCTAAAAAACTATATAAAAAACGAACAGAGTCAGAGCCTTTGTTTTGCATTTTTACTCTCAACCGCAAAGCACCACCAGAATAGTTGGCTGATTGGACAGAAAAGCTAACGCCTTGGTTATCAGCAGCGACGGGAAAACCTGCTTGTGGTTTTTCTTCCTTAGTTTCTGGTTTTTCTTCTGGCTTTTGCTTTTTGTTAGAGGCCTCTTCCTCTTCTTCATCTAATTTGTCAGACTTAGCAGTCTTGTTTTTACCATCAATACGAGCCTTAACAATTCTTAATATTTCATCTTCCTTTAGAAAGGTGACACCTCCATGAGGGGAGTTCGCTGTCTTAGCGCTAGCAAATTTAGTTGTTGGACGTTCATCTGGTGTAGAGACGCCTTTAAGGGCTGCAGTTCCTAGAGTAAAGCCCCAAAATGCGCTGACGGAACCAGCACCTAACATCAAGGTTAATAAAGTTAAAGTTAGAAGTACAGTGGAATTTAGTTTCATCGTAGAAAAGCTTTTATAGAAAAGACAAAGTCCGTGTAAAAGTGTTATTGTTACGAGCCTAGATGCAAAGCGCGAGCTTAATCCATAATAGTTTGCATTATATTAGTGCTAAATAATGTATTACAAAAATCCTGGGAGATATAATAATTTACCATTGACAGTTTTTTAACTCACGCTAGAATATATAAAGTCTACTTGCTTTTTATTTATTTTAAGCACTAGCGCCTTTGGCCGATTGGGGAGGCAACGAACTCATAATTCGTCTTCAGGCTGGTTCGATTCCAGCAGGGCGCATACAAAACAGATTATTTTAAATAATCTTTCATCATCTGTAGGGACGTAACACATAATTTTTGTCCCCACAGTAAATGAGTTTTTGATTTACCTAGAAGGTGCTTCAAAACGGAACTCAGTGCCGGTTCTTAATCTGTTTTGATTTAAACGAGGAGAACTTAAAAGAGATGAGTTAAACGGATTTGGTAAATCTGGGGTGCGAATATAGGGGTCGCTACCTACTTGTTGCTCCATCGCATCTCGATATAAATTATTTACAAGTTCCGCATCTCGCGCAATTTCATTTTCAGGAAAAGAGTTACGAAAAATCGAACCCGGCCCGACTAACCAATCAATTTGCCGACGAAAACTATTATTCCCATAGAAAGTTGGGTCATGTTTAAAGAAAGCCCGGTCAAATTGTTCGTTGAGTGGTACAGGATTATTCGCTAAAGTTTTTTCCGACAAACCAGCACTAACCAATAGCAGCAAAAATAATCCACCAAGGGTTTTTAATTTTAAAGTCATTTTGTTTTGCACCTCAATGATTGAGCAAATGTTAACTTATGCTTAATTTGATGAACTGTAATTAGTTCAATCTTCTGTGTAGCACAATTTTTTAACTTTTGTGATGACTTATCAAGCTGAAACTCTTGTCCAGTCTGGCATCTGGGCTGCTGATTCCAATGTCAATAATCTGCGTTATGAGCTACTTAATTTACTATGTCAGAAATCATATAAAGAAGGTGAGTTTATTCTTTCTTCTGGACAACAGAGTTCTTACTATATAAACGGTAAAGAAGTTACCCTTAATCCTTTAGGGGCTTTGGCAATTGGTCGTATTCTTTTATCAATGTTATCTACCGACACCCTTGCTGTGGCAGGTTTAACATTGGGAGCAGACCCCATTGTCACTGCAGTGAGTGTAATTTCTGCCCTAGAGAATCGTCCCATACCCGGTTTGATAATACGTAAAGAGGCTAAGGGACATGGGACTATGGCTTATATTGAAGGACCTTCCTTACCAGAGGGTTCAAAAATAGCTGTATTAGAGGATGTAGTGACTACTGGAAAATCAGCAATGAAAGCCGTAGAGAGGTTACGAGACGCTGGTTACACTGTAGAGGAAGTAATATCTTTGATTGATAGAAAGCAAGGGGGAAGTGAGTTTTATGAGTCCGTTGGTTTAAACTTTCAAGCTGTGTTTACCATTGACGATATTCAGCAAAGATACCAACAAATAAAAAATTAACCCCAAGTTTTAAAAATTTAAGATAGGGGGTATTCCCCCCTATCCCATTCTACCGCTATTTGGTTGTATAAAGAAATAACTAATCTAAAGACATCAAAATAGATTGAGCGATAGATAGCTATGTAATCATGCATCTGGCATCAAGTCTTTGGTTTCAATCCAGTCAAATCTGTAACAAGGCACAAAATTTTATGCTATATTTAACTATAGCGCTATGGTATTTAATCATGAAATTTCCCAAAAAACAATCTGCTTCCACCGCAAAAAAATCTGATTTAAACAGACCTGCTGTTTCCACAACAGAAGCCGCTTGTTTGTTATGCATTTGTTCTCAACGAGTCAGGCAACTATTGAAAGAGGGAAGAATACGAGGCGCCGAAAAGATTGGTCGTTTTTGGCGGATTCCTTTATTTAACGGAATGCCTAAAATTAGCGAGGGAGTCAGAGGACCAAAAGGCACTTGGAAGAGAAGAGTGCAAAAAGTTGCTAATTTTATCCACGTTTTTAATCAGAATCTCAATCGCAATCGCTCTAATCATAGTGAAAACAATCCTGTGTTTATCGTGAAGCGAGGAACTCACACTCAATATTGTCATGAAGTTGAAATTACAGGTCCTTGCAAGTTAGTTTATCGACTGCATGAGCCTTTAGACACGGGTGCCATTATTTGGATTGAGGTTGAAGATGCAAAAAATATAGTTACTTCTGTTTTTGCTTAGTTGCTCGCAAATCTTTTAATCAATCAACATAAACTTTGCGGATAGTTCAAGTAAGCCGTCTGTCAACTTCTTGATCTGAATTTTTCAAGATTGATTCAGAGCTATGTTTTAGCGCCTGTGAATCACTAGTTTTAATAATGTCAGTATTTAAATTATGTTTAGCCTAGGTTTTGAACGTTTAAAACTATAGTGCTATGTTTTAATTAAAACTAAGTCTTCTGAATTTGCGAAAAAAATCAGAAGTAAATAACCAGTGGAGAAAAATCCAGTTGATGGCGATCGCTTT
>Ga0114939_10002164_pt1 | contig 14901 bp, 11 predicted proteins | sample AshMeaCrysSpring_FD_87196 | JGI IMG/M metagenome (GOLD analysis project Ga0114939, IMG submission 87196) | Groundwater microbial communities from Big Spring, Nevada to study Microbial Dark Matter (Phase II) - Ash Meadows Crystal Spring | ecosystem: Environmental > Aquatic > Deep subsurface >... | reverse complement strand
ATGGAACCTTTTCCGCCGAAGCAATTGGGGTTGGTAGGCACAGCCGATGCAGTGATATCAGACGGTACGGTAATGGTAGCTTCTGCAGTTTCCGTACAACCTTACTATCGGTGATGGTCACGTTGTAAGTACCATCATCCAGTCCTGATCTGTCTTTATCCATATTCCCATCGTTCCACAGGTATGTATACCCTGGTGTACCACCGGAAACGGTGAGTGCGATGGAACCTTTTCCGCCGAAGCAATTGGGGTTGGTAGCCTCTGCCGATGCGGTGATATCCGTTGGTTCCGTAAGAATAATCGTTGCTTGCGCAGAACATCCGCCTTCACTAATTGTAACTGTATAAAGGCCAGCGCCGATATTATTGAACACCCCAGTTGCACTTATGATGTTGCCGGGTGTTAAGGTATAGGTTGTAATGGGTTCACCATTGCCACTTGCGGTTGCTTTAATGGTTGTTGTGCCTCCGAAGCAGGAAATTGGGTCTGCAGCGATATCCAGATCCAGAACACAATCCTGGTTCCAGCACCATGCACCTGTGTTGTTATCGCTTACCGGCACACTGCAACAGAACTGACCATACTTCATTTGTATGGCAGGGAATGCACCCGTATAATTTCCCAGAAGTACAAGCTTCACGTAGAACGTCTGATTCTCTGTGCCGGCATCAATTTTAAATACGTCACCAGTGCTGCATCCGTTTGGATCCACACCATAAGTTATTTCTTTCTCACCGCCCCACGGACCGGTAGGCGACGTTGAAAAATAGGCCTCAGCCCAATCTTGGGCAGGCATTCCGATGTAGGGCGGAGCACAGGGAGATTCGGGCATCTTGAAAGTCATATGACTGATGGCCGGCTGCGACTGTAAGACCCGTTGTTTTATCTCGAAGATAAAAGTTGTTGAGCCGGCGGCATAGGAACTGGAAAGCAGTTTAACCTGAAAGTCACAGGTTCCGGTTTCGGCTAATGTGGTTTTTGGACTAACTACCGCCAGGGCAAATGTGATCAAAATAGCAAAGGCGGCGGTTGCATTTTTCAAAGGCCAGGAGCCTTGGCTCCAAAGCAAGCTTCGGGTAGAAAATCTCATAACGGTTTTTTTTGGTAAACAAATAGCTTACTTAGGGGGATTACCCATGCATGCATCAATCCCTGTTATGAGATTTTGCAGATTCAAAGGTTTAATTGTGGCAGATCTTTCGGTGGATGGATTTCAGAAAAGAGGTTATTGTCGGAAAATGGATTTGATGGGCCTGTGCCAGAATCAAAGGGTTAGGAGGTTGCCTAATGAGGAATGAGAACCATTGTTAATTAGATCTTCCTTCAATAAGGGGAAGTTAATTTATAGACTTAAGTTTTCAATTTGAAGAAATCTTCGAGATTTTTTTTAAAATAATTTAAAGTATTATAAATGAGATAGTTATAGCTTATAACTTTAATTTATTTTGAAGTAATTATATGTATTTGTCATGTTACACATTAGGATTTTATAGAATGTATATAACTTTAATGGTAATGTAAAGGAGTTGTTTTCAGACTATTACATGCTGATATATTTACTATGCATAACGTGCTGATAAATGAAAATTATTTAATATATAGTTTCAGCACGGTAACCCGTTCTTCCTCTTATATAAGTCATTCAAAAGCATGACTTTCGACATGCGGGGAGTAGTTTTATTGTGTAATCTTTACATAACGACTTCAACAATTGCCTCCCAAGACAGATCAGCCCTTATTTTTAATGCTCAATCAATTAAGACAATGATCACGCAAACAAATTTTTCCGTTTTTGAAACGGCACCCGCAAAATCAGAACTGCAGAATTGGGTGAAAGGCATCGCCGCAATATGCCAACCCGATAAGATCCACTGGTGTGATGGTTCAAGAGAAGAGTACGACGGACTTTGTAAACTCCTGGTACGCAAGGGAACATTCATCGAACTAAACCCCGAGAAAAGGCCCAATAGCTACGCTTGTTTCAGCGACCCGTCAGATGTGGCACGTGTGGAAGACAAAACCTTTATCTGCAGCAGGCGGAGAGAAGATGCAGGTCCTACCAATAACTGGATGTCGCCCGACGTGATGAAGACTACACTCTATGGACTACTAGAAGGTTCTATGAAAGGCCGCACATTATACGTGATCCCTTTCTGTATGGGGCCATTGGGATCTCCGTACTCACGGTATGGCGTTCAGATCACCGATTCAGAATATGTAGTGGTGAACATGCGCATCATGACCCGCATGGGTGAAGATGTTTTTCCGTATATAAAGAAAGAGAGTTTTGTTAAGTGTCTTCATTCAGTTGGAGCGCCCTTGGAACTGGGTCAGAAAGATGTCACTTGGCCTTGTAACCCCGCCGTAAAATATATCTCACATTTCCCTGAAGAGAAACTCATCATATCCTATGGAAGTGGTTATGGCGGAAACGCGTTAATGGGTAAAAAATGTTTTGCCCTCCGTATCGCATCGGTCATGGGCAGGGAAGATGGATGGCTTGCAGAACACATGCTCCTGATGGGCGTTCAATCACCCGATGGCAGGAAGGATTATGTTGCAGCTGCTTTTCCAAGTGCCTGTGGTAAAACAAATTTTGCCATGCTTATACCACCAAAAGAGTTTGATGGCTGGAAGGTGACCACGGTAGGTGATGATATTGCCTGGATACACAAAGGCAGGGATGGAAGTCTCTATGCCATCAATCCTGAAGCAGGATATTTTGGTGTAGCTCCCGGCACCAACTATGATACCAACCCCAACGCGATGGAAACCATCAGGGAGAACACCATCTTTACGAACGTAGCGATCACTCCAGACAAAGATGTTTGGTGGGAAGGACTGACCAAAGAGCCACCAGAAGGCCTGATCGACTGGCATGGTAAGCCCTGGGATCCTGCAAGTGGTAAGCCTGCTGCGCATCCGAATTCAAGGTTTACAGCACCTGCTTACCAAAACCCGGCAATCGACGAAGATTGGGACAATCCAGGAGGCGTTCCCATTTCAGGCTTCATTTTCGGAGGCCGCAGAAGTACCGGGGTACCATTGGTGTACCAGTCGTTCAACTGGAATTTCGGAGTATACACTGCAGCCACTATGGGTAGTGAAATGACAGCAGCTGCTTTTGGCGAGGTGGGTAAAGTAAGACGTGATCCTTTAGCGATGCTTCCATTTATGGGCTACCATATCGGTGACTATGTTAATCATTGGTTGCAATTCGGCCGTGACCTTCCCAATGCCCCAAGGGTATTCAGTGTGAATTGGTTCAGGAAAGATGAGAATGGAAAATTCATGTGGCCTGGATTTGGTCAGAATATCAGGGTACTGAAATGGATCATTCAGCGCATACGCGGCACCGTTAGTGCAGTAGAAAGTCCTGTGGGATGGATGCCAAGGTATGAAGACCTGGATTGGACCGGTCTTGAGGAATTCGATAAGGAAAAGTTTGTTAAACTGATGGATGTGGATCGTGAAACCTGGAAGCAGGAGTTGCTTGGCCACGAGGAATTATTTGAGAGGATGTACGATAAGCTGCCTAAAGAATTCTTCCTGATGAAAGAACTGTTGTTGTCGTCTCTCTGGCGTTCTCCTGAACACTGGGGCCTGCAGCCGGAACTTTAGCACTAATATTGTTGTATGAATTGGTTTGTTGAGCTGCTCACGCAGCACGGAATTGCCCAGACGGTCATTATCTATGGATTATTAATTGCCATAGGGATAACGCTGGGCAGGGTCCGTGTCAGGGGCATCTCACTGGGTGTTACCTGGATACTTTTTGCCGGACTTGCCGTGTCGTACGCCGGCATTTCCGTCGATAAGGAATTAATGCACTTTCTTCGGGATTTTGGCCTGATACTTTTTGTGTATTCGATCGGTTTGCAGGTGGCTCCGGGTTTTTTTGCCTCCCTGCGAAAGAATGCACTTGCCAGTAATATCCTGGCTGCGGCGGTAGTATTACTCGGCGTTATCTTTACGGTCAGTTTTTATTTGATATCCGGAAACCAGATCGCTGTAATGACGGGTGTTATGAGTGGTGCGGTCACTAACACGCCCGGGCTTGCGGCTGCACAGGCTGCTATTAACGATCTGCACCTGATGAATATTGATCCCTCACTGGTTACGCTTGCTTACGCAGTAACCTATCCTTTTGGTGTTATCGGGATCATCCTCAGTTTGGTCATTTTACAGAGAATGTTCGGGGTGAATGTGGAAGAGCAGCGGGAACTTCACAGGAAGCTAAGTGTTTTTACATCTTCCAAACCCATTTCTGTTCACCTCAGGGTTGACAACAAGCAATTGATCGGTCAGCCACTTCGTTCACTGTTTGGCCTGATCAAGGAGCCCATCGTTGTTTCCAGGATGTATCACCATGGTGAGATCATCACACCAACGCCAGATACCACTTTTGCAGAGGATGATGTGTTGCTGGTAGTAGCCCCCAGGAATATTGTACATAAAGAATTGAAGCTTCTGGTGGGAGGTATCAGTGATATGAATCTGAAAAAGATCCCTGACAGTCCGCTGATCTCAAGAGAGATCGTAGTTACGAATGCTGAAGTGACGCATAGGAGGCTGGGCGACATTCCTGAACTGCACCAGCATGAATTTACTTTGTCACGTCTGAACCGCGCAGGAGTAGAACTAGTGCCTCACGGTAACCTATACCTGCAGTTGGGGGATATCGTGAAAGCAGTCGGAACGGAAGAAGGAGTGAAAGCGGTCACGGGCGCGCTTGGAAACTCACTGAAAAAACTTGAGATGCCTGATCTTGCCCCGATTTTTATGGGGATAGTATTGGGTGTTATTCTGGGTTCCATACCTATTTATTTCCCGAATATGCCGGTACCAGTTAAGATCGGTCTGGCGGGTGGCCCGCTCATTGTTGCATTACTCTTGAGCCGTTTTGGAGGCATGTTGTATCTGAATAATTATACTACACGCAGTGCCAATCTCATTGTTCGTGAGTTGGGCATCACATTGTTTCTTGCCAGCGTGGGTTTGAGCAGTGGTCATAACCTTGCAAACGCATTTGCTGATGGTTCGGGATGGCGTTGGATCGCAATGGGTATAGTGGTGACCATGGTACCTCTCATCATTGTTGGTTGGATAGCGCACAAGTATTTCCGTAAAACTTATTTCGAGATCTGCGGCCTGCTCGCTGGCGCGTCCACAGACCCCCCGGCGCTGGCTTTTGCTATAAGGGCAGCTGGCAGTGATGTACCCTCGGCTACCTATGCAACAGTTTATCCGCTTACCATGATCCTTAGGATTGTGGCAGCCCAGTTGCTGATCATGCTTTTCAGCTGAGTAATCTACCGACCTCCAAAACCTCGACCTCCAAAACCCCGACCTCCAAGGTCGGGGTTTTGGAGGTCGGTGTTCTACTTTTGCCTACATTAGTTGGCATGAAGTGTATCCTGATTTTCTGCTTGGTCAGTTCGATTGCTGTTGCGCAAAGCAACAGGCCCAATATTCTCGTCATTTTTTCTGACGACCATACCCAGCAAACCATCAGTGCGTATGGAAGTCGGCTGATGCAGACACCGGCCATCGACAGGATCGCCAATGAAGGCGCGATTCTCAGGAACTCTTTTGTCACCAATTCATTATGCGCACCCAGCAGGGCGGTGTTCCTGACTGGTAAGTATGGCCATATGAACGGCCTCATCGATAATTCACCCGGCAGAAGATTCGACGGCAGCCAACAGCAGCTACAAAAGATACTAGGTGCAAATGGTTACCAGACCGCCTGGATCGGTAAATGGCATTTGCAGACCCTGCCGCAGGGATTCGATTTCTGGCGGGTGCTGCCCGACCAGGGACATTATTTCCAGCCCGATTTCATCAACATGAACAATGACACTACGCGATACACGGGCTATGTCAGCAACCTGATCAGTGATTTTTCATTGGAGTGGCTGAAGAACAGGGATCCATCAAAACCTTTCTTCCTGGTGGTGGGCGAAAAGGCCACACATAGAGAATGGTTTCCCGATATCCGCGACCTGGGTGCTTTCGATGATGAGGACTTTCCATTGCCACGAAATTTTTTCGACAAGTATGAAGGTCGTGATGCAGCATCAAAACAGGATATGACCATTGACAAAACAATGAGGTTATATGAAGACCTGAAGATCGGTGTCGACTACAATAAGCCGGGCATGTTTGGAAGAATGTTGCCTGAAGAGAAAGCGGCATATAAAAAATATTACGATAAGGCCAAAGAGGAGTACGAGAAGATAAAGCATGATAGTATAGCGCTTATGAAATGGAAGTTCCAGCGTTATATGCGTGATTACCTGTCTACAGCCAAAGGGATGGACAGGAATATAGGGCGGATACTGGATGAACTGGATGCCATGGGACTTACACAAAACACCATTGTGATCTATACGTCGGACCAGGGTTTTTATATGGGTGAACACAGATGGTTTGATAAGCGGTTCATGTATGAAGAAAGTTTCAGGACTCCGTTTGTGATACGTTATCCGGGTAGTATCAAACCCGGAACGCGTATAGATGAATTCGTGATGAACATTGACTATGCACCAACCTTATTGAGTATGGCCAAAGTAAAGGTTCCAGGAGACATGCAGGGCGCAGATTTTTCGCCGCTGCTACTCAAGCCGGGCACTGTGAAAAAGTGGCGGGATGTTCTGTATTATCATTACTATGAGTATCCTGTTCCCCACCGTGTTGCCAGTCATTTTGGGATTCGTACCTCTAAATACAAGTTGATCCGGTTCTATCATCCTGAAAAGAATTGGGAACTCTTCGATATGGAACATGACAAAATGGAAATGAAGAATTTGATCAACGATCCGAAGTATAAGCTGGTGATTGCTGAGTTAAAGATCAAGCTCAAAGAAACTGCGGCTTATTTCAAGGATGAAAAAGCGCTTTCATTGATGGAAGTTCGTTAGAGAGCGTGATCGATCAAAGTTAACAAAAAGGTATTGTCGGGCTTTAACCGTAAAATGATGAACTGCCTAATTTCATTTCTTATCCAGAATATTTATTTCATCGGCATCCTCTTATAACAAACAATACCGGAACCACACCTTCAATCCATTGTGGATTATCGTGGCATCTTTTGGTGTTTATTTCTGCATGTATGGATTCCGTAAGCCCTATACCGCGGGAAGTTACGTAGATGATGGGTATGGGCATCTTGATTACAAGTCTTTGTTGATACTGGCTCAAACATTAGGATATGTATGTTCTAAGTGGTTAGGTATTAAGTTCATATCTGAAGTGAAGCCAGGGCAGCGTGTGAAGGCCCTGATCTCTTTGGTTTTGCTGTCCGAGGTAGCACTACTTTTATTTGGTGTGGTTGATCGTCCCTGGAATATTTTTTTTCTTTTTTTGAACGGGTTGGCACTGGGGTTGGTATTTGGATTTGTACTCGGTTATCTGGAGGGAAGAAAACATACGGAAGCCCTCATCGCAATTTTATGTGCCAGTTTCATTGTCTCTGATGGGGTGGCAAAATCTGTTGGAAATTGGTTGATCCTTGAGGGGGTTACTGAGCGTTGGATGCCTTTTGTTTCCGGACTGGTTTTTTTATTACCATTTTTGTTTTTCAGTTGGATGTTGGCTGCTGTTCCTCCCCCATCTGAAAAAGATAGAATAGAAAGAAAACAAAGGCTGCCCATGAACAGACGATCAAGGTGGGAGTACTTTAAGAAGTATGCTTTTGGGCTGTCGGCAATAATGGTCAGCTATCTTTTTGTAACAATTCTCAGAAGTGTAAGGGCTGATTTTGCACCTGAGATCTGGAAGGGACTGGGATTCACTCAAAGGCCGGCCATTTTCACCCAATCCGAATTGTTTGTATCAATAGGTGTGATCATCATTAGCGGAACTGTGATATTTCTTAGAAGCCATTTTAAAGCATTGATCACGGCAATTCTAACATGCATAATCGGTTTCTTGATCTTGCTGGGATCGGTTTGGGGTCTTGATCGGGGACTTGATCCTTTTAGTTTTATGGTTTTAACCGGACTAGGAGTTTATATTCCCTATGTTTCAATTCACACAGCAGTATTTGAAAGAATGGTTTCATTGACCAATGAAAGAGCAAATATTGGATTTCTTATGTATGTGGCAGATTCTATTGGTTACACGGGTTATATAGTCTTGATGATTTACAAGTATTTCGGTAGTCAGCCAGGCAACATGTTGGGCCAGTATACTAAGTGGAGCTATATTCTTGGCTTTGGAGGACTGGTATTTCTGGTGGCTGTTTTGATATATTTTTCCAATAAATTCAGAAAATATGAAGCAGCACAATGATAAAGAAGGGAGGGCAGCTGTATTTGAGGAGCCGGGGAAACCTTTCGAATTGATCAATGCTGAAATTCCGGAAGTTGGACGGGGAGAGTTGTTGGTTAGAAATCTTTATACAACCATCTGTGGTAGTGATATTCATACATATTGTGGACGAAGAAAGGAACCATCGAGGGTAGTGCTTGGTCATGAAATAGTAGGCGAGATCATCTCGATTGGTCCCGACCACCCGGGAAAAGATCTCAGGGGTACATTACTTCGGCCAGGGCAAAGAATTACCTGGTCTATTTTCTCTGCACCACCAGGCGCCATTGCTCCCAGGGCCGATATCCCGCAGAAATCTTCGGGGATCTACAAATATGGCCATGCCCTCACAACGGAAAAAGATGTTTTCAATGGAGGGCATGCAGATTTTTGCCTCTTGCGCCCACATACTGAAGTGGTGATATTGAGTGAAGGAATACCCTTACCTGTAGCAGCTCCGATCAATTGCGCTCACGCTACTATGGCGGGTGCGATAAGAACAGCGGGGGAAATTGCTGGTAGAAAAATATTGATCTATGGTGCAGGTATGCTCGGCATCTCGTGTGTTGCCCAGTGCAGGGTTGCCGGGGCATCATGGATCGGAGTAGTAGATAGTGTAAAAGAGCGGTTGGATTTTGCCAAGTTATTCAAATCGGATGATGTTTTTCTTATTGAAGAAGGCAAAAAAAATTCTGATATTCCAAAGGTTGATCTTGTTTTTGACCTTACCGGCGATCCTGTAGTGATGCGACATGGAATTGAACATCTGGCAATAGGTGGGATCGTCGTATGGATCGGTGCGGTATTCCCTGCGTCTCCGGTTGAGATCGATGCTGAGTTGGTAGTTCGGAATATTTTACAGATCAGGGGTCTTCATAACTATAATTATGAAGATTTAAAGAATGCGGCAGATTTCATTGAAGCGAACTATGAAAAGTTTCCGTTTTGGTCCCTGGTGGAGAAAGAATTCACCCTTGAGAAAACTGGGGATGCATTTGAATTTTCCGTTCACCAAATGCCAGTCAGAACTGGTATTATTTTGTAACAAATGATAAAATATGAATTATGATAAAATTGGTTGTATTTGATATGGCTGGTACTACGGTTGACGAGGACAATGTTGTTTACAAGACAATTCAAAAAGCATTGCAGGACGCTGAGTTTCCTGTAAGCCTGGATGAAGTTTTGCAATTTGGCGCAGGTAAGGAAAAGTTACAAGCGATCCAGGACATTCTCAAAGAGGTATTTGACACAAAAGACGAAGAAACAGCAAACAAGATTCACCAGTCTTTCAGAACCTTGCTTGAGGTAGCCTACGATCAATTGAATGTTAAGCCGGTTAGTGGTGCAGAGGAAGTTTTCAAATACCTGAAAAGTAAGGGAATATTCTGCATACTCAATACGGGCTACGACACAAAAACAGCTCATGTATTGTTGCGAAAACTTGACTGGGATCAGACTGGCGTTGTCGACGGAGTGGTTACGGCCAGTGATGTTTCCAGGAGTCGACCTTACCCGGACATGATCGAATCTGCTATGCGAATGGCAGGAGTTAAAGATCCGTTAGAAGTGATCAAGGTCGGTGATTCAGCTATAGATATCGAAGAAGGTCAGAATGCCGGATGTGGATTGAACATTGGGATCACTGGAGGCGCTCAAACAAGAGAGCAACTTGAAAAACAGGGGCCCGACTTCGTGATCGATAAATTGTCAGAATTGATTCCAATTATTGAGCGAGAAAACGATATGGCAGGCGCTAAGTAAAATTGATCATTTCCTGATCTCATAAATATATCCTTCAACGGTTTCCTGATCTTCGTTTGTGAATATGATATTAGTGGCTTCTTCTACCCACTTCAGATCGGCCTGTTTCAGCACTAGCGATTTGCCTTTCTCTTTCATTGATAGGTTACCCTTGTAGGCGATCACTATCGCGGGTGTAGTTGTAGTTTTCAGATCCAAGGTTCCACCTGCCTCGATCTTAAGGGGGTAGATCCTTACTCTTTCAAAATACTCGGGCTTTGGAAGCCCGACAAAAGGATCGGGGTACTTTTTTTTCGGATCATTCGGAAGTTCAATCAGGATGGACTGGTGATCCACGCTGTCAATATTAGCGATCCGGTGGGTTTGTTTTTTATAGAACTCGTTATACCAAGTTTCGCCTTTGCTACTGAAGAATGTTTCACCGGGTTTGCCAAAAGGTTGGTCAAAAACGCGGGTATCCCTCATGATAAGGAAAACAGAAGGTGTTTCATGGATATGATAGGGGGTTGTATCTCCGGGAAGTATACGTGGATATATGATCGTGACCAGTTTATTCTGGAATACGATCCGGTGGTCCGGATCTTTTTTCACAGGAACAGGGGCTTGCCCCCAAGCCTGAATGGCAATTAGTAAGATGAAGACACAGAGAATATATTGATATCTATTTTTCATCCTGGTTCATAAAGATCAAAGCCAATAAGAAGATGGTTGTCAATGAGAAAGCTGTTTGTTGTGCATTCCATTGATCCGACTGCCACATGAGGAACCATTCTCCTGCGATACAGATAAAGAACAGGAAGAAAAGCAACATAGAAGCAGCGATCCCGGTAATGGTTAGCTTTTTTGAAGCCTGGAAAACTTCCGCAGAAGCTTTGTAGTTCCTGATCATCTGAAACGAACCCGTCAATAGAATTGTTGCGATACTGACTTCAGAAATGATTATCAATAGGTACATGAAGTGATGGAGGATATTACTGGAAATAGCGCGCCAGCCGGTCTGTTCCCTGGAAAATACATCTTCCATGCCTGCCACTTTCGTTACAAACATGAAATTAGATCCGTAGTCAGTAATATTATTAAAGCAAACCAATGACATATAGAATGTAAAGGCTAAAGAAATTGCGATTCGGATCTGCCTTGTGTTCATTGGGCTTAAAAATACATAAAATAGCTGCCTTTGGAATCAGTTGACTGATGCGATGATCCTTAACGGCCCACCACTTCCCCTTGCTATTTTCATCGGAAGGGCTACTACGTAAATCCCTTTTACAGGAAGTTGGTCAAGGTTGGCAAGGTTTTCAAATCCGGGTTTGTTCGCTCCCATAAGAACCTGGTGAGTGGCAAAATCTTTTGACTGCCCGCGGTCGAGACTTGGAGTATCAAGGCCCATAGCTTTGATGTTGCGATTCTTCACTAACCAATCCGCAGCTTCAGGGGCAATTCCCGGGAAATGGAGTTCAGGTATGGCTTCCACACCTGTTTTGGCAGTACCTAAATATTTCTGTCGATCGGGATAGAAAGCCCCGTATCCTGTTATAACAAGCACTATTGAGTTGTCTGGTATTTTACCATTTTTCATTTCCCAGTTTTTGATATCGGCAATACTGAGTAAATAATCTCTATTTGCAAGGGCCTGGTTCGAGATATCTATAACAACTTCATTTCCGGTCAAACTACTCAATGGGATCTGGTCAGAAGTGAGTTTGCCGGCCGCGAAATGTATAGGTGCATCAAGATGGGTGCCGCCGTGTTCAGGTGTGCTTAAGGAATAGGAAGAATAATAGTAGCCAAGCGGAGTAAGCCCCTCGGCATCTGTAGAATGTTCAAATCCTTTTGCATTGTTTGGCCAATACAGGGTGCTGGCGTCGAAGCTGTGTGTGAGATCGATCCATTCTGCAGAAAGAAATGAAGCAGTTTTACTGCTGCAGGAAGTAAACGCCATAATAAGGATCAGATATAGAACTCTCATGAGTTTATTTGTTTCAACCAAGTTAGTACAAAATAAAAAGCCTCCGTCGGGAGGCTTTGGTTGGAAGTTGGGTCAGGTGTTTTTTGATCTTTTCAATTGAGCTTTGGCTTGCGGTACTGTGAATACCTCACTATCTTGCCAACGCTGTCTACGGTATTGATGTCGTGCATTACAACAGAATCCACTTTTCCTGTTTTATAGGTATCTATCTCATCGTACCAGGTCAAAATAAATTTGTGCCCCTTATCTGATTTTAATTTCTGCCAGGCTACCATTCTGATCTTAACGTTACTCAGGCTATCCCTGGACATTTGCCACACCTTCATGAGGTCAGCATTGGAGTATGTTTTCTGCACACCCGCATGATTTTCGAAAAAAATGCTGTCACCCATAACTGCGGATAAGGCTTTCATATCTCCATTTTCCCAGTAAACATATGAATCCAGTACATTTTTCAGGTCTTCATCTGAAACATCGGATGTGAAAGTAGAAGAGTAGGTTGCTGTGTAAGGCATCGTCACTGCGGACTTCGCCGTTTCAGCTGGAGCGACTGTTGTTTCAGTTTTTTATCCTTCTTTAGTGGGAGTTTGACATGCTATGGCGATCAAGATGACGCCGATGAATAAAAAGATCCTTTTCATATGTTTCTGTTTTGGTTTTTTTGAAATACCACCCATGGCGGTTGGGAGGAAAGGTAGAGAATTAAAAAAGCGGGAGGGCATCACCATTTTTGGTGATGTGTTAACAGATCCGCGGGAGTTGTTCTCCGGGAAGATAGCTGACGATACGGGTACCGCCTATGCGGCTACGCATGGTGACCTTGCCAGGGTATTCTTCTGAAATATTTCCTATGATTCGGGCATTGATCCCGTTGGGATCTTTTTTCAATGCATCCAAAAACTGTTCTGCAACTGCATCGCTGACCACCGCCATGAAGAGTCCTTCGTTGGCTACATACAAAGGATCCAGACCAAGCATCTCGCATGCAGAATCAACACGTTCGTCTATAGGTAGCGAGTTCTGATCCATATGATAGCCCAATTGTGTCAGCTCTGCAATTTCGTTGAGTACTGAAGCTACCCCTCCGCGGGTTGGATCCCTGAGGAACTTAATGGCATAGCCGAACTCATCTATTAGTTTCATCACCGTATGATTCAGGTTGGTACTGTCAGTTTCGATGTCGGTTTCAAACTCAAGTCCCTGCCGAACACTCATGATCGCCATACCATGGGTTGCGATATTTCCGCTCACAATGATCTTGTCGCCCGGCGTGATATTACGGTGATGTATAGATGCATTTTCATGAATGAAGCCGATCCCGGATGTGTTGATGAATATTTTATCTCCTTTTCCTTTTTCCACCACTTTAGTGTCGCCGGTCACGATGTGTATGTTAGCCCGGGTAGCAGCTTCTTTTATACTTACCAGTATCTTCCAGAAATCTTCCATCAATAGACCTTCTTCTATAATGAACGCCAGGGATAGGTATTTTGCCTGCGCGCCGCACATGGCAAGATCGTTTATAGTGCCATTGACCGCCAGGTCGCCAATATTACCACCGGGAAAGAATACCGGGGAGATCACATAACTATCCGTACTGAAAGCCACATTACCATTGAGGTGAAAGCTTGCCCCATCATGCTGCTGATCCAGGAGATCGTTTTTAAAAATGTCAAATACGCCCGATTTCAGCAACCTATGGGTTAGTAATCCACCACTCCCATGGCCCATGGTGATCCTGTCGAAATCGAATTTCGGCATGGGGCATTGCAGGGATATTTTGTTGGGATGAGGCATTATCCTGCTATGGGTTCTTTTACCGATGAATTGGAATAGTGAAAGTATGCAGCGCATGCACCTTCGCTGCTCACCATAGGTGCACCCAGAGGATGTTCTGGAACGCAGCGGGTACCAAAATTGGGACATTGCCTGGGCTTTTTCAAACCTTTCATGATCTCTCCACTGATGCAGTCTTTGTTTTCTTCAGCAGCCGGGAGGTTGAGGTTGAATTTGAGTCGTGCATTAAATTTTTTATAACGGTCGTTCACTTCATAGCCACTTTGCGGAATATTACCGATCCCTCTCCATGCCCTGTCGCTTACACTGAACACTTCGTTTATGGTATCCATGGCCATCCTGTTCCCTGCACGTTGAACACTCCGGGAATACTGATTCTCTAAGCGGTATACACCTGCCTCCAGTTGCTGTACTGCCATCAGTATGCCCTGCAGTAGGTCCACCGGCTCAAATCCTGTCACCACAATAGGGCATTGATATTTTTCTGCAATAGGATAATATTCTTCCATGCCCATGATGGTACAAACATGGCCTGCAGCGAGAAATGCGTTGATACGGTTCTCTGCATCTCCAAGTATGGCTTCCATGGCTGGAGGTACCAGTACATGGGAAGCAAGTATACTGTAGTTATCTAATTTCAAATGATCGGCCTGAATCACGCTTAGCGCGTTCGCGGGTGCTGTTGTTTCGAAGCCTACCGCAAAAAATATCACCTGTTTATCTGGATTGTCTTTTGCCAGCTGAACGGCTTCGAGAGGGGAATATAGTATCCGTACATCGGCACCTTCTGCTTTTGCTTCTAACAGACTTTTCAAAGAACCAGGCACACGGAGCATATCACCGAACGAGCATAAGATCGTATTCGTTTGGAGCGCCAGGTGCACGGCTTCGTCTATCACACTGATGCTGGTTACACAAACAGGGCAACCCGGACCGTGCACCATATTGATCTCCTTCGGCAGCATCTCCAGTATTCCATTCTTAACCAGGCTATGCGTTTGGCCCCCGCAGATCTCCATCAGCGTCCAGGGCTTCGTAGTGATTCTGTGGATCTCCCT
>Ga0114939_10002163_pt1 | contig 14907 bp, 12 predicted proteins | sample AshMeaCrysSpring_FD_87196 | JGI IMG/M metagenome (GOLD analysis project Ga0114939, IMG submission 87196) | Groundwater microbial communities from Big Spring, Nevada to study Microbial Dark Matter (Phase II) - Ash Meadows Crystal Spring | ecosystem: Environmental > Aquatic > Deep subsurface >... | reverse complement strand
TACACGTACGTGGCTGCCGCCTTCCTGCTCGAGGTTGTCGGCTCAGTGCTGAACCTGCCCGGAGCACTTCTCGGGTTGTCTGTCTTCCACCACGTGCCGCTCGTCCCGGCCGCGCAGGCCGAACCGTCCACGTCCGCGGTGCTCGTGCTGGTCGCCCTCGTGGCCATGCTCGCCGGACTGCTCGGCGTGCGCTGCCGTGACATCACGGCTGTCTGAGCATCCCTGCCAAGGAGGTGCGCAGCTCGGGAACGATTCGGCTCCACAGGATCGCGTTGACCGCAACGGCGTACCCGAGCAGCTCAGGCCGGCGGGCTGCCGCCCATACCGGCAGTGTGACCGGCCACGCCATGACCAGTCGGGACTCCCGCGTCAGCCCGATCACAGCGATGGTTACCGCGTTCGTGACCAGGAGTCCGACGGGGTCGAGAACGAGCATCCCACCGATGATCGGCGATGCCCCGTAGCCTCCACGGCGGCCGGCGTTCCAGAGCGGGTAGGCATGTCCGAGGACGGCCCCGACCGCGGCCGCCTGGGCCACCCCACTGTCCGGTGACCACCGGCGGGCGGCTGCCGCGGGTAACGCCGCCTTCGCCGCCTCCAGCGCGACAGCGACAGCAGCCCATCGACCACCGAGATGTTGACCAACGCTCGTGGGAGTGGTCCCGCCCAGGGTGATCGTCTGTCCCGTCTGCGGCACGTACACCTCCGAGCGTGACAGGTCGACGCCCGGCGCTCGCCACCTGCCCACGAGGCGGCTGAACGACACCGAGCCCAGCAGGTAGCCGCCCGCACCCGCGAGCAGCAGGCGCCCGACTCGGCGGTTGCTCTCGCGGCGTGGGCCGTCCTTCGCGATCGTCACCGTTCTCGTCCCTCCGTCAGGCCGGCGCCATCGGACGCCAACCACCGAGACGGCGCCAACCGTGTCGTCGGCGGGTCGGCCTCCTGAGCACCGTCACGCGGCTCCCGACACACCTCCCCCGGGGTATCCCCGGGAGGGGTCAGGCTAGCGCCGTCTCATTCGCCGGGTCGCTGTCTGCCTCGGCCCCGCGGACGGCCAGCCCTCGGCTCGCTGTCAACGCCGACCATGCCGCACGCGAGTGTCGTCCGATGGCCTGCTGCGATCCTGGAGCGCCAGGGCATCACCGTCCAACCGACGGGCAGGTGGGGGCCGTGGGGGCGTTGGCCGACTACCAGGCCACCCCCCGCAGCGGACGGGACCCGGTGTTCGTCGCCGCCCACAGCGACTGGATGCCCGGCCACCCCGAGAGGCACGGGTGGACGCCGGAGCCAGCCTCGTGGCCGGGAGCCCCGCCGGCCACCGGAGGCGGACCGCGGATCGCGGGCCGGGATCAGCTCAGGTCGAACCGGTCCAGGGTCATGACCTTGTCCCACGCCGCGACGAAGTCCGCCACGAAGCGCTGCTTGGCGTCGTCACCGGCGTACGCCTCCGCGAGGGCACGCAGCTGGGAGTTCGACCCGAACAGCAGGTCGACCCGGCTGCCGGTCCAGCGGAGCTCACCGGTGCGCGCGTCGCGTCCCTGGAAGGTCTCCTCGGCCTCGTCGATCGGGGCCCAGGTGGTGTCGAGGTCGAGCAGGTTGACGAAGAAGTCGTTGGTCAAGGTGCCCGGCTGGGTGGTGAGCACGCCGAGCGTGGTACCGCCGTGGTTCGCGCCGAGCACACGTAGACCGCCGACGAGCACGGTCATCTCCGGCGCGGTGAGAGTGAGCAGCTGCGCCCGGTCGACCAGCAGCTGCTCGGCCGGTCGGGTGTGGCCCTTGCCGAGGTAGTTGCGGAATCCGTCGGCCGTCGGCTCGAGCACCGCGAACGACTCGACGTCGGTCTGTTCCTGGGACGCATCGGTGCGTCCCGGCGCGAAGGGGACGTCGATGTCCACGCCGGCGTCTCGGGCGGCCTTCTCGACGGCAGCGCATCCGCCGAGGACGATGAGATCGGCCAGTGAGACCTGCACGCCACCCGGGTGCGCCTCGTTGAACTGCCGCTGGATGCCCTCGAGGGTGCGCAGCACCGAGGACGGGCCGGTGGGCTCGTTGACGTCCCAGTCGTTCTGCGGAGCGAGCCGGATGCGGGCGCCGTTGGCGCCACCGCGCTTGTCGGTGCCGCGGAATGTCGCGGCCGAGGCCCAAGCGGTGCGGACCAGCTCGGTGGTCGACAGCCCCGAGGCGAGGATCGCGGCCTTCAGCCTGGAGATGTCGTCCTGGTCGACCAGCGGGTGGGTCACGGCGGGTACTGGGTCCTGCCAGATCTGTGGCTCACTCGGCACCAGCGGGCCCCGGTAGCGCGAGATGGGCCCCATGTCACGATGGGTGAGCTTGAACCACGCCTTGGCGAACGCGTCGGCGAACTCGTCCGGGTGCTCCAGGAAGCGCCGTGAGATCGGCTCGTAGATGGGGTCCATGCGCAGCGCGAGGTCGGTGGTCAGCATCACGGGGGAGTGCCGCTTGGCCGGATCGTGGGCGTCCGGCACGGTCGCGGCCGCAGACGGGTCCGTCGGAACCCATTGCCAGGCACCGGCCGGGCTCTTGGTCAGGTCCCAGTCGTAGCGGAACAGGGTCTCGAAGAAGCTGTTGTCCCACGTGATGGGGGTCGGAGTCCAGGTGCCCTCTAACCCGCTCGTGATGGTGTCGCCAGCCTTGCCCGATCCGTAGGTGGTCTTCCAGCCCAGGCCCATCTCCTGCAGCGGCGCGGCCTCTGGCTCCGGTCCGACGAGCGCGGGGTCACCGGCCCCGTGTGTCTTGCCGAAGGTGTGCCCGCCAGCGATGAGTGCGACCGTCTCCTCGTCGTTCATCGCCATCCGCCGGAACGTCTCGCGGATGTCGCGGGCAGCAGCCAGCGCACTCGGCTGCCCGTTCGGCCCCTCGGGGTTCACGTAGATCAGGCCCATCTGGACCGCCGCCAGCGGGTTCTCCAGGTTTCGGTCACCGCTGTACCGCTCGTCGCCCAGCCAGGTGTCCTCGTTGCCCCAGTTGATCTGCTCGGGCTCCCACACGTCCTCCCGGCCACCGCCGAAGCCGAACGTCTCGAATCCCATCGACTCGAGCGCGACGTTGCCCGCGAGCACCATCAGGTCCGCCCAGGAGAGCGCCTGGCCGTACCTCTTCTTGACCGGCCACAGCAGGCGCCGCGCCTTGTCGAGGTTGGCGTTGTCCGGCCAGCTGTTGAGCGGGGCGAAGCGCTGCTCACCCGATCCGGCGCCGCCGCGACCGTCGCTGATGCGGTACGTGCCTGCGCTGTGCCAGGCCATCCGGATGAACAACGGCCCGTAGTGGCCGTAGTCGGCGGGCCACCAGTCCTGCGACGTGGTCATGACCTGCGTGATGTCGCGCTTCACGGCCTCGAGGTCGAGCGTGGAGAAGGCCTCGGCATAGTCGAAGCCCTCACCCATGGGGCTGCCGGCCGGAGGGTTGCGGTGCAGGACGCTCACGTCGAGCTGGTTCGGCCACCAGTCCCGGTTCGTGCGCGGATGCGTCCCGTGGCCGGTGATGGGGCAGGTGCTCTGGTCGTCCATGTCGTCCTCTCCTCAGACGGTCGGTTGTCGATGGCGTTCGTTCATGTCCGAAGCCGGGGACGCGCACCGCGGGCAGCGTCCCCAGAAGATGACCTCCGCCTCGTCGATCTCGAAACCGAGGTCATCCGAGGGCGCGAGACAGGGTGCGGCGCCGATCGCGCAGTCCACGTCGGCCACTCGGCCGCACGCGCGGCAGATCACGTGATGATGGTTGTCGGCGGCTCGAGCCTCGAAGCGGGCAGGCGATCCCGCCGGCTGGATGCGTCGCACCAGGCCGACGTCCACCAGGGCGCCGAGGGCGTCGTAGACGGCCTGCAACGAGATCGCACCCAGGTCGGTGCGCACCGACGCGCCGAGGGCCTCGGCGCTGGCGTGGGGATCGGCCAGCACCGCGCGCAGCACCGCCAGCCGCTGGGCCGTTACGCGCAGACCGCGCTCCCGCAGCAGGGCGGCCGCGTCGCTGAGCACGACTGAGACCCTATCCAGTCTGGATCGGATCAAGCAATGGATTCGTCCCAACGGCGGCGGACCTCTCAGCGTCGCGCCCGGCGCTGCGCGGCGGCCTGCCAGGGTAGGACCCATGGAGACGACCCCCCACGGAGCGTCCGATTCCGGCACACAGCCACACGTGGCTGACTAGTGTCGAGTCACGACGACGGAAGGATCTGCGATGGGGACGTACAGGGTCGAAGTGTCCGGGTGGGTCACCTTCGAGGCCCCGGACGAACGAGCCGCCCGGACCACCGCCAACCAGCTACACCTGTCCTACGAGTCGTCCCTGGATGCCGGGGTGGTCCCCGACGAGGCTGAGCTCACGACCGGGGAGCCCAGGCTGATCTCCTAGGGCCGGCTCGACAGTCGAGCCGGCCAGGCTCACGCCAGCTGCCCCGGCGGTCAGCTTGTGAGGATGACGGACGTGGGGAGTTAGTGATGCCAGCCAGTCACCCGGTCATCGGCAGCGCGGCCCGGGGCGCGCGCGGTCGTACGGGAGCTCGTCGACGGTGACGACGTTGTAGACGTCCTGGATCAGCTACATCCGGTCATCGATGCCGCACTGCCGTGGCCGATGTCGAAGAAGCCCGTCCGGGCGCCCGGTCTGCGTGCCCCAGCTGTTCTCGACGACCCAGCAGGACCAGGTGTCGTCGTAGCCGACGACGAGCCCCCCCGACCGAGTAGTCCAGCGCTGCTGGTCTCGATAGAGCCCAGCGGAGGTTCCGAGTGCTGCTCGCGCCGGGAGCTCGGGACGGCGTCACTGCACGGTCGAGGACGCGGCCTGCTCGAGCGCGAAAGCCAGCTCCAGAAGCATGCGCTCATGGCCGAACCCTGCAGCGAGCTGAACGGCCAGTGGCAGACCGGTCGGGGATCGTCCGATAGGCAGCGACAGGGCCGGGGACCCCGTGACGTTCTGCACCGGGGTGACGCACACGAACCTGATCAGCCGCGCCAGCGCGGTCGGTACATCGGCGTCGGGGGCCAGGTACCCCAGCGACGGCGGCTGGTGGCCGACAACCGCGGACAGCAGCACGTCATGGGTGGTGAAGACGTCCTCGTGGTCGAGCGCGAGACGCCGCAGCCGCCGCAGCGCTCCGGGCACCCGGTCGGCCTGTGCGAGTGCCAAGCGTGCCAGCCCGTCGGTCAACCTCTCGGTGCGGCGGGGGTCGAAACCAGGACCGAACACTGCGAGTCCGCCGACCTTGAGCGCCAACGCCAGCAGGCTCCAGTAGGTGAGGAAGTCGGGACCGAACATGTCGGGTGCCGGCGGCAGCACCTCCTCGACCCAGTGCCCGAGGCCTTCGCAGACCTGTGCGGCGTGTCGGACGCCGGTCAGCACCTCCTCGCTCACTGGGATGTCGCGCATACCGGTGAGCAGCACACCGACACGAAGCCGCTGCCGGGACGGACCCCGTACCAGCCCGATGGGTGGCAGCGCAGGGTCGCGGTAGTACCGCTCGGCGATCGCGTAGTACCGCGCCGTGTCCCGCACCGAGCGGGTCAGCACGCCTTGCGTGCTCAACCGCACCGGCAGGTATCGCAGAAAGGGCCGGTCGACGAGCCGGCCACGTGACGGCTTGAGCCCGACGAGCCCGCAGCATGCCGCCGGGATGCGGGTGGAACCGCCGCCATCGTTGGAGTGGCCCAGCGGCACGACCCCGGCAGCGACCAGTGCTGCCGACCCGCCGCTGGAGCCGCCGGCGGAGAAGTGGGGGTTCCACGGGTTGCCGGTTGCGCCGAACCTGGTGGACTCGGTGGTGGCCGTGAGTCCGAACTCAGGCAACGTGGTCTTGGCGATCGGTCGCAGGCCCATGCTCAGCAGCTGGTCGACGAACGGTGACGAGGCGGCCGCCGGGATGTCCGGCAGTGCCCAGGATCCTTGCGAGGTCGGGGTGCCGGCGAGCGCCTCGTTGTCCTTGATGACTGTGGGGATCCCGGCGAACGGACCGAGCGACTCCGACTGGCCCTTCGGTGTGTCCGACACCCAGGAGGTGACGGCGTTGAGCCGGTCGTTGACCGCGTGGGCGCGCGCCACGGCAGCCTCGCGCAGCTCGGTGGGGCAGACGTCGCCCCGCGCCAGCCGGTCGAGCAAACCGCACGCGTCGTCCCTGCCGAGTGCGTCGTCTGCCCACGAGGCGACCATCGGATCGGGGTCGTGCGTGGCCATCTCGCGCTCCTCCACCATTGTCCCGACGGCCTGGGCCGTCGGGTGCACCGGTGTCGCGGAGGCTGCGACACTACCCGGGTGCGGATCATCGGCAACATCCTCTGGTTCTTCCTCGCCGGATGGCAGCTGTTCCTCGGGTACGTCATCGCCGGAGTGATTGCTCTCATCCTGATCGTCACGATCCCGTTCGGCATCGCGTCGTTCCGGCTCGCCGGCTTCGTCGTGTGGCCGTTCGGGCGGACGGTGCTCACCAAGCAGACGGCGGGCGTGGGGTCAGCGATCGGGAACGTGCTCTGGCTCCTGCTCATCGGGTGGTGGCTGGCCCTCACCCACATCATCACCGGGGCGTTGCTGGCCATCACCATCATCGGGATCCCGTTCGCGGTGGCGAACTGGAAGATGGTGCCGCTGGCCCTGTGGCCGCTCGGCCGTGAGGTCGTTCCGATCGAGGTGGCGAGGTACCGCGACGCCTTCGGTCTGCCGCAGGCGCCGATCGCGTGATCCGGCGGGTGGGCTCGACGAGATCGCCCGGGCCTCGAGCGTCGTCGCCTCCGGGGTCGTCAGGGCGAGGTGCCGGCCAGGACGGATGACACGGGGAGTGCCCACGGCGCTGTGGTGGACACCAGGCGGGTTCCCTCGTTCGCCAGCCAGCGCATGAGCAGCCCCGCCTCCTCGGTGGACCCGGCCGGCGCCGGCGCGGGCGCAGGCCGCACCGTCTCGCCGGTGGCCAGCAGCACGTCGATGGTGCGCTGCGGGTTCTCATGGGGGGGTGACACACCGGACGCCGCCAGACGGCCGTACCGGGTGACCACGATCTCCCATCCGCCGGGTGCGTGGCGACGCGCCGCCACCAGCTCGCTGATCGCGCTGAACGCCCGCAGCCGCTGGGTGCGTGCCACTGCCCTTGCCAGCGCGTGCAGCCGGTCGCGTTCGCACGCGGCCTCCTCGAAGCGCTCCTGGCCTGCCAGCCGACACATGTTCTCGTGACACCCGACCAGCACCGGGGTCACGTCGCCGGCGATGGCGGCGCGCACGGCCGCGACGTGCCCGGCGTAGTCGGTCGCAGACTCCCGGCCGGCGCACGGTGCACCGCAGGACCCCAGGTCGGCCAGCACGCAGGCCGACCCCGACGGGTGCATCGGCAACCGTGCGGTGCACTGCCGCAGCGGGACCGACCGGTAAACCGCCTCGGCTGCCGTCTGCGCGGCGCGTCGGTTGCGAAACGGGCCCAGGTAGTCCGCACCGTCGTCGAGAACCCGTCTGACAAGCGACAACCGAGGGAACGGCTCGACGGTCAGCTTGAGCCACACCTCTCGATCGGGGTACTTCGAGCGCCGGTTGTAGGGGGGCTTGTGCGCATCGATGAGGCGCAGTTCGCGCACCTCCGCTTCGATCTCGGTCGGGCAGACGACGCTGTGCACCGACGCGGCGATGCCGACCATCTCCGCGATGCGGCGGCGCGATTCCGAGGCGGTGAAGTAGCTGCGCACGCGCGCTCGGAGGTTCGCCGACTTTCCCACGTACAGCGCGCGACTCTGCGCATCGCAGAACACGTAGACCCCGGCGGCTGCGGGAACGGTGTCGGCCAGGTGACGCTTGGCCCGCTGGGCGGGTGTCACCCGGTGCTGCCACTCCTCCAGGTCTGCCAGGGACCGTACGCCGCGGTTGCCCAGCCGCTCGAGCACTCCGTGCAGCACGTCGACAGTGGCTCGCGCGTCCGCGAGCGCCCGGTGGGAGGGCTCGACGGAGGACCGGAAGACCCGGGCCAGCGTCGCCAGCTTCACGTTGGGCGCCTCGTCCCTGGTCAACGCCTGGCGCGCCAGTCGCACGGTGTCCAGAACCGTCGGGCTCGGCCAGGGGAGGTCCAGTCGACGGCACGCCGCGCGCAGGAACCCCACGTCGAAGGGGGCGTTGTGCGCGACCAGCACCGCGTCGCGCGCGAAGTGCAGGAACGCGGGGACCGCGACGCCCTCGGTGGGCGCGTGGGCCACCATGGCGTCGGTGATACCGGTGAGTACCGCGATGAATGCCGGTATGGGCACACCCGGGTTGACCAGCGTCTGGAACTCGCCCTGCACGACGCCGCCACGGACCCGCACGGCACCGATCTCGGTGATCGAGCAATCGGCCGGCGAACCGCCGGTGGTCTCGAGGTCGACCACCACGAACGTGGTGTCGACCAGCAAAGGGCTCACCGACTCCAGTGACTTCTGCGCGACCGGCGATGGGCTCATGCCTTCGGACCGTACGAACCGGGCCCGACAGAACCCGGGCACCACGCCGGGCGCGCCTCGAGGAACGACAGGCACCCGCTCGACGGGCGGGGACACCACGGGGTTGGATGGGCCACGCGCAGCGACCATCTGGGGGTCGCGGCAGTGTCGACGGAGGTGCGGTCGTGGCGCGAACACCCATGGGCGTGCAGGACTCTCTCTGGCTGACGATGGATCGTCCGAACAACCTCATGGTGATCGACACCGTGATGTGGTTCCGCGAGGTGCCCGACTGGGACGAGGTCGAGAGCCTGATCCAGGACAGGCTGGTCAACCGGTACCCGGTTTTCGCGCGTCGACCGGTCCGGGACGGCTCGGGCTGGGCGTGGGAGGACGATCCGGCCTTCACTCTCACCGACCATCTGACCCGGGTGACGCTGTCCGCGCCCGGCAGCCTGACCGAGCTGCAGGAGTTCGTGGCAGTGCAGCGCAGCGTCCCCTTCGACAAGACCAGGCCGCTCTGGTCGATGTCGCTCATCGACGGCCTGAACCTGCCGGACGGAACGCAGGGTGCCGCGGTGATGTCCCGGTTCCACCACGCCATCGCCGACGGTGTCCGACTGGTCCAGGTCGCGCTCGGGATGTGCGACCTGCAACACGCGCCGCCGTCGGCGGTGGGGCGCGCGCTGCGCCGCTCGACGACGCCGACGGCCATCGCCGCGTCCGCGGCTCGCAACATCAGCGGCGGACTCCTGGACGTCGGCGTCAGCGCCGCCGAGACGATGTCCGACGCGTTCATCGGGATGGTCGACACGGCTCAGGCAGTGGCCGCGCGGGATTTCGACGACGTGCTGGACCGCGTCACCAGGATCAGCGAGCGCATGTTCCGCACCGGGTCTTCCGCCCTGCGCTCCCCGGACCGCCTGGTGGATGTCGCGAGGCTGCTGAGCTCGCCGGAGAACCGTGTGGTCAACGACGTGGCCACCGTCGGCAAGCTCGCGCTGGCCACCACCAGCAGCCTCGCCGGCGGAGGCACCCGGACGGTGTGGACCGGCTCGCCAGGGGTGGCCAAAGGGGCGAACTGGGCGTCGCTGATCTCCCTCGAGCAGGTGAAGGCCATCCGGCGGGCCACCGGCACGACGGTCAACGACGTGCTGATGGCCGCCGTCGCCGGCACGCTCACCCGATACCTGCGCGAGCACGGCGACGACCACACCGACGAGGTCTTCTGGATGATCCCGGTGAGCGTCAAGCCCTTCGACACCGAGCTGCCGACAGAGCTCGGCAACCACTTCGCCCTGGTGGCCTTCCGGATGCCGCTGGGGATCGACGATGTCCGAGCCCGGCTGGCCGAGATCCACGAGAGGATGGAGCGGATCAAGAACAGCGACGAGGCGCTGCTGACGTTCTCGATCCAGCGGAGCATCTCGCTGGCGCCGGCCACGGTGGCCAGTGCGCTGACCAACGTGCTCAGCGACATCGCCGTCGGGGTGCTGACGAACGTCCCCGGCCCCCACCAGCCGATGACCTTCGCCGGCGCGGCCGTCGACGGGGTGCTCGGCTGGGCCCCGTGCTCGGGCAACCAGCCGATGACGGTGTGCATCTTCAGCTACAACGGCCGGGTGGCGGTGGGGTTCGGGACCGACGTCACGCTCATCCCGGACGGTGAGCGTCTCGGGCACCTGTTCGACCGAGAGTTCACCGAGATGCAGGCCGAGGTGCTCGGTCCCGCGTAGCCTCGGCCAACCGAGAGGGAGGAACGGTGATGTCGAAGAAGTTCATCCGGACGGATGCGTACGAGGCCGACGTCGACCAGATGTGGGCCATGATCACCAACCAGGACTACTGGATCGCCAAGTACGAGGCGATCGGCTCCACCGAGGTGCGGTGGGAGAACTTCGCGGCCAGCGAGGACAGCTTCACCTACACCTCGATTCGCAACGTGCCGGCCGACCTGCCGTCGTTCGTCAAGAAGGTGGTGGGGGATACCAACACGGTGACCACCACCGAACGATGGACGAGGGCGGGCGATGCCGCGTCGGCCACGACCGACATCCGGGTGAAGAACGTGCCCGGCGGGACCACCGGCGCGATGCAGATCACCCCGGCCGGCAAAGGGTCGCAGTGGAGCTTCGACTTCGACACCAAGGTCAGCCTGCCGCTGATCGGCGGCAAGTTCGAGGGTGTGATGACCGATCAGACGGGGGCTCAGCTGACCGAGGAGAAGGCCTTCAATCGCCGTTGGCTGGCTGGTGAGGTCTGACGGCACGGTCGTGGGTCGCCCGGACGACTGGGTGGTCCCCGGCGCTCCGGCGGGATCCTCGGTCGGGTAGAACGTCCTCGTGCGTGACAACCCGCTGCGAGAGCTCCTTGGCGCCATCACCGCCCGCGACGACGCGTGGACCGCCGTCCTCGGCAGGCTGGACGAGCTCGGCCGCGACGACCAGACAAGCGTCGCCGGCGTGCAGCACGACGTCGGGGAGTACCTGGAGGACACCGCCGCCCTGCTGGACACCCTGGCTCTGGCGGTCGAGGGTGGCCGGGTCGACTGGGCCGAGGTTCTCGACGCGGCCCACGGGTACCTCGGCAACCCCGACGACCTGGTGTCCGACGAGCAGGGCGTGCTCGGCATCCTGGACGACGCCTTCGTGTGCCGCTGCCTGCTGCGCCAGGCCGCCGACGCCGCACGTCAGCGTCAGCTCACGCCACCCGTCCAGGTCGACGGGCTGCCCGCCGAGCAGACGGTGCGCCAGCTGCTCGGGGTTCCGGTGGCCGCCACGCTGGAGGTGGCCGCCCGACAGACCGTCGCCGACCTGGTGCAGGGCTGGAGGTGACCGGGAGCCGGGCGCTCACCCGACCCCGTTGAGGTCGTCGACAACCTCCGCGACGTCACCGATGGAGTAGTAGTTCACCCCCACGAAGGTCGGGAGTAGCCCGCGCTCCTCCCGGCACTGCTGCACCCGGGCCCCCAGCACCTCGCTGACGTTGACCTGCTCGGCGGCGCTGACCAGGTTGCCGAACCCGGACAGCCAATGGTTGACCAGGAACAGCGGGGCGTCGGCCGGGCCGCGATTGAGTTGGCAAGAAAAGTCTTGCGGAGTGGAGAACGTGTAGGGGGTGTCCTGCACGAGGGAGAACGCGTTGCGCAGCCACGGGTAGGACGGCCCGCCCGAGCCCTCCTCGGTGAGCACGACGAGGCGGCGGCCACCGGTGGTCATCTCGCCGAGCGTGGGCCAGTCGTCCTCGTCCGGGGTGTGCAGGTAGGGCTCCAGGCCGGCATCGAGCACGGCAGCACCGATCTCTGCCGCGGGCACGTGGTTCTCCACGATCACGGTGACCACCTCGTTCGGATGGGCGTCCAACCAGGAGCGCAGTCCGGTGAGGGTGGGGGCCAGAGGAGTGGCGCCGATCTCGCACAGGCCGTGGCACATGTACAGGGCCGCAGGGCCGGTGGGCCGGCCCACCAGCCCGTCGACGATCCGTTCGGCCGAGGCGACGACCTCCGGCCCGTAGGCCTCCTCGAGCTCGGCGCGCCCCTCGGTGAGGTTGACCGCCAGGGACGAGACGTACTCGCCGGCCGGACGCGCCTTCCACACATCGATCATCAGCCCTCGGGCACCACCGTCGAGCTGCGCGGTGATGCCGTGCGGCTGCTCGGCGAGGAACCAGCCGGGCGCATCGGCCGCCGACATCGCGTTGTGCGTGGTCACGTAGGCGACCTCGGCGTACCCCCGCTCGCACAGCTCGGCATGCCCGTTGCACACCGCTCCGTCCCCGAGGGTGACCGCGGTGGCCTGCACCGGATCGGTGCGGACGGTCTGGACCACCCAGATGGCCAGCCCACCCAGGACGACGGCGACGCCGGCAACCAGCAGCCCGAGCGACCATCCGGTGGTCAGTGTGTCGGTGTCGCCGGCGGGGGCGGACTCGGGCCTCGGCTCGCCGGCACGGGCCCGGACGGCCGCGTCGGTGACCTCGGATACGCCGTAGACGAGCACGGCGAGACCGACGAGCACCGCCCCCCAGGTGAGCAGCCGGACCGGCTGCAGGACCAGCCCGGCGCCGACGATCGCGATGAGCACCCCACGCAGCGCCATCCCCTCGACCGTCGAGGGCCGGGTGCTGACCCGGCGCCACGCGGCGGAGGCCATGTGCTCGACGTCCACGTCGGGCAGCACGGCCGCCGCCGCCGCCCACACCAGGGCGCCGGCGACCAGCAGGATCGTGGTAGCCACCCAGAAGCCACGGCTCCACACCTGCCACGCCCCGTCGGCCAGCGCCCCGGTGAGGGTGGCCTCGTCCAACACGCCGACGGCAATCCCGGCAGCCAGGGTGAGCACCCCGAGGGCTCCGCCCGCGACGAGGACCGCCAGACCGACCCGGACCAGTCCGCGTCGCTGGTTGGGAGCGATCCAGACCGCCATGGCCAAGGCACCAAGAGCCAGCACAGGCAGTGCCCACGCGGCGGCGGACAGGTAGCGAGAGACCCGCAGCGTGCCGGCGAACACCTCCTGCCCGCCCACCTCGGCCAGCGTGACCGACAGGTCCGGCGGGATCTGGGAGGCCACGTCCGGCAGGAGGGCACGCAACGCCGAGGCTGCTACTGCCCCGGCGTCGGCCAGGCGCAGCGCGATCGCCGACGAGTCCTCCTGGGTGGCCGCCTGCTGTGCCTGCGCGGCCGCCCGCCGCACCAGCGGGGAGAGAACCTCGCTTGCGGCGAGGGCTCCCGACACCTGCTCCACCAGTGGACGGACCGCCACCAGGTCGGGGTCGGCGGCCACGATCTGCGCTGCCAGCTCCGCTCCGAGCGCGTCGCTGACGACCTCGGTCCTGCGGATCTCGTCCACGCCTGCGGCGAACGAGGCGGTGTCCAGGAACGTCCGGTACAACACGACCGCGACAGCCGCCAGCAGCAGCAGCACGCCGCCGAGGACGACCAGCACGCGTGACCAGGTGCGCCGCGTCTCGGGGGTCCCGACCCGGTCCCAGGCGTTGGGCACCTCAGATCCGCTTCGGAGAGGTGACGAGGAGGGCCACCCCGATGACTGCCAGGCCGACCGCCAAGCCCAGGAGGGCCTTCTCGATGCGGGCAGTGGAGCCCAGGCTGAAGGCGATCGACATGGCGCCGGCCCACTTGCTGGACGGGATCGCCGACCAGGCGGTGAGGATGGTCGTCACCGACGGGATGACGACCGTCGGCAGTTCGAGCCTGCCCTGCCAGGCGCTATCGGGGTTGGCCTTCGCAGTCTCGCCCACGGGCGGATAGTAGGGCCCCTGGCCGGGGATGCCGGACCGGAGCGGGGATCATCCCCGCCCGCGCCGCGCCCGGTAGCGGGTGATGAGCGCTGTCGTGGACGAGTCGTGGGCCGACGACGCCGGCGGCGCCTGCGCGCTGAGCTCGGCGGCGATCGTCTTGGCCAGCACCTTGCCCAGCTCGACCCCCCACTGGTCGAAGGAGTTCACCCCCCAGAGCACGCCCTGCACGAACACCTTGTGCTCGTACAGCGCGATGAGGGCACCGAGGGTGAAGGGGTCCAGCCGGTCGGCCAGGATCGTGGTGGTCGGACGGTTGCCCTCGAAGACCTTGTGCTCCACCAGCTCCGGTGGCACCCCTTCGGCCTCCACCTGCGCCCGGGTCTTGCCGAACGCCAGCGCCTCGGTCTGGGCGAAGAAGTTGGCCATCAGCAGGTCGTGGTGCTCACCCATGTCGTGGCCCGGGAACGCGAAGCCGATGAAGTCGGCCGGGATGAGCGCGGTGCCCTGATGGATGAGCTGGTAGTACGCGTGCTGCCCGTTGGTTCCTGGCGTTCCCCACACGATCGGCCCGGTGTCGTAGTCGACCCGCTGCCCGGCCAGCGTCACCGACTTGCCGTTGGACTCCATGTCCAGCTGCTGCAGGTAGTCGGCGAACCGGTCCAGGTACTGGCTGTAGGGCAGCACGGCGTGGCTGCACGCGCCGAGGAAGTTGCGGTACCAGACGCCGAGCAGCCCGAGCAGCACCGGTGCATTGGCCTGCAGCGGCGCGGTGCGGAAGTGCTCGTCCATCGCCGCGAAGCCGTCCAGCATCTGCCGGAACCCTTCCGGCCCGATCGCGATCATCAGCGACAGGCCGATGGCCGAGTCCATCGAGTAGCGTCCGCCGACCCACTCCCAGAAGCCGAACATGTTCGCGGTGTCGATCCCGAAGGCAGCCACCTGGTCGGCGGCGGTGGACACGGCCACGAAGTGCCGGGCCACCGCGTCCTCGCCGAGCGCGTCGACGAGCCAGCGGCGGGCGCTGGCGGCGTTCGTCATCGTCTCCAGCGTGGTGAAGGTCTTGCTGGCCACGATGAACAGCGTCCGCGCCGGGTCCAGGCTCAGCAGCGTCTCGGCGATGTCGTCGCCGTCGACGTTGGACACGAACCGCACGTCCAGCGACCGGTCCCGGTACGGGGCGAGTGCGGTGACGGCCATCGCCGGGCCGAGGTCGGAGCCGCCGATGCCGATGTTGACGACGCTGGTCACCGGT
>Ga0114939_10002162_pt1 | contig 14907 bp, 11 predicted proteins | sample AshMeaCrysSpring_FD_87196 | JGI IMG/M metagenome (GOLD analysis project Ga0114939, IMG submission 87196) | Groundwater microbial communities from Big Spring, Nevada to study Microbial Dark Matter (Phase II) - Ash Meadows Crystal Spring | ecosystem: Environmental > Aquatic > Deep subsurface >... | reverse complement strand
CGCCTTGCGCCCGGCCCGGAAGACGAGCGACTGGTGCAGGGTCCACGTCTGCCAGATCAGTTCGTAGCGCGAGGCGCGCCGATCGGAGTAGGCGAGCGAGACGAGATCGACGTCGCCGGCCTCGAAGCGCGCCAGGGTCTCGCGCCAGGGCCACAGGTGCAGCTCGAGCGGCACGCCGAGCTCGCGTGCCAGCAAGCGGGCCAGCTCGACGTTGAACCCCTGGGGGCGGCCGTGGCTGTCGAGGTACTCGTAGGGCGGAAAATCGCTGTCGCCGCCGTACTTCAGCCCTCGTGCCTGGAACGGCGGCGAGGCGGTGGCGGCGCCGCGGGTCGGCTGCGCGCCGGCCAGGCCGGCCAGCGCGGCGACGAGCACGATCGCGAGGCCAGGGCGGCGCCAGGCGACCGATGCGCGCGCAGCTTCGGCGCTTCCGGCCCGCCCGATCGCGACGCCGCCCGATCTCATCGCTGCAGCAGTTCCTGCACCTGTCGCCCCAGCGCGAGCGCGTCGAAGGGCTTGGTGATGTAGCCCTGCGCCCCGAGCTGGAGGCCGCGGGCGATCTCGCTCTCCTGCGACTTCGCCGTGAGGAAGATCACCGGGATGGAGGAGGTTGCCGGGTCGGCCTTGAGCCGGCGGCACGCCTCGAAGCCGTCCATCTCGGGCATCATCCAGTCGAGCAGCACCACGTCGGGTTTCTCGTCGGCGATACGGTCGAGCACGGCGACACCGTCGCCCACGGCCGTGACGAGGAAGCCGGCCTTGCGCAGGGAGAGCCGTGCGACCAGTTGGATGTCGGGGTCGTCTTCGGCCAGCAGGATCTTGAGACTCATGGCGTGTACCTCGCCCTTGCAGCACCCGGCCGGGCGCAGGCACGACCGCGGGAGCACGCGGCGGTCCCCCAACGTGTCGGGCCGGTGGCCCGGCCTCCGGCCGGCGCGCGAGGCACCGCGCCACGGACGGGACCACCCCCTACAGGGGAGTATCGGCAGGGCAGCGCGAAAGGCGAGCGCCCGTCGGGGCAGCACCGAACCGGCCAGTGCTGCCTGCGCGCCGTGTGCGGGCCGGCGGGCCGGCGACGGTCAGTAGACCTTCAGGTAGCGCTCGCGCTCCCACGGGCTCACGTGCCGGATGTACTCGTCCCACTCCTCGCGCTTGGCCTCGACGAAGTGCTGGAAGATGTGATCCCCGAGGGTCTCCCGCATCAGGTCGTCCTTCTCGAGCGCGTCGAGCGCCTCGCTGAGGTTCGCGGGCAGCTCGTCGATCCGCAGGTGGCGCCGCTCGCGGAGGCTCATCTTGAAGATGTTCTTGTTGACCGGCGGCCCCGGGTCCACCTGCCGCTCGATGCCGTCGAGGCCCGCGGCCAGCATCACGGCCAACGCCAGGTAGGGGTTGCAGGACGGGTCGGGCATCCGGAGCTCGACGCGCGTCGCGCGGCCCCGCGACGCCGGCACGCGCACGAGCGGGCTGCGGTTCTTCTCCGACCAGGCGATGTTGGTTGGCGCCTCGTAGCCCGGCACCAGGCGCTTGTAGGAGTTCACCAGAGGGTTGGTGATCGCGCACATGCCGCGCGCGTGGCGCAGCAGGCCGCCGATGTAGTGCAGGCAGAGGTCGCTCAGCTGCCACCGGCCGGCAGGGTCGTCGAAGACGTTCTCGCCCTGCGAGACGAGCGACTGGTGCGTGTGCATCCCCGACCCGTTCACGCCGAAGATCGGCTTGGGCATGAAGGTGGCATGCAGCCCGTTGCGCTGGGCCACGTTCTTCACGACGAAGCGGAACGTGCTCACGTTGTCGGCGGTCACGAGCGCGTCGTCGTAGCGGAAGTCGATTTCGTGCTGTCCCGCCGCGACCTCGTGGTGCGCGGCCTCGACCTCGAAGCCCATGCTCTCGAGCACGAGCACCACCTGCCGGCGGACGTCCTCGCCGAGATCGACCGGCGTCAGGTCGAAGTAGCCGCCCGCGTCGTGCGTCTCGGTCAGCGGCTCGCCCTCGCGCGTCTGGAAGAGGAAGAACTCGGCCTCGGGCCCCGCCATCATCGAGTAGCCGCGATCGGCGGCGCGCGCCATCACACGCTTGAGCGTGTGCCGCGGGCAGCCGGCGAACGGCGAGCCGTCGGGGTTGTGGATGTCGCAGATCACACGCGCCACGCGCTCGCCAGCCGACTGGGTCCAGGGGAAGACCCGGAAGGTGTCGAGGTCCGGCTGCAGGTGCATGTCGGATTCCTCGATGTGCACGAACCCCTCGATCGACGAGCCGTCGAACATGATGCGTCCGTCGAGCGCGGTCTCGAACTGCTTGTCCGGCACCTCGACGTTCTTGATCACGCCGAGGATGTCGGTGAACTGGAGCCGGAGGAACTTGACGCCCAGGCGATCGGCCATCTCCAGGATGCGGGCGCGCTGCTCCGGGAAGCCGGGATCCGGGGGGGCGGGCGGCGCGGGCGTGGTCACGTCGGGTCTCCTCGGGACAGCTGGGCCGTGCGGCGAGTGTAGCTCACTCCGGCCAAGGTCGCCCCGTCGTCGTCTGATCGAACGGAATGCCGGCGGTGCCGCGGGGAGCGCGGGAACACGAGGCGGCCAGGGGCCGACCTGTCGTGCCCCGTGCGGCGCGCGCAGCGCGGTCGTGGTGCACCCGGCGATTCGAGGCACGAGGAGGGTCCGATGCAGAAAGGACGTTTCCTGGGCGTCGCGGCGGTGCTCGCGGCGATCACGCTGGGGGGCCTGGCGCTGCTCGCGCCGACGACCCACGGGCAGGCAGTGTGGAGCACGAACCACGAGCGCGGGCCGGAGCGGCGCGTCGTGCGGGTGGTCGGCAGACCGGGCAGCGAGATCGGCGTCACGGTGCGCGACGTCGACGAGGCCGACGTGAAACGCGAGGCGCTGGCGGGCCAGGCGGGCGTCGCGATCGACGAGGTGCGCGCCGGCAGCCCGGCGGACAAAGCCGGGCTCAAGGCGGGCGACGTGGTCACGGGCTTCGACGGTGAGCGGGTGCGCAGCGCACGCCAGTTCGCGCGCCTGGTCGAGGAGACGCCGGCCGGCCGGCGCGTGAAGCTCGTCGTCACGCGCGGGGGCAAGCCTGCCGAGCTCGAGGTCACCCCCGAGGCGTCGTCGGGTCTCGTGAGCAGCGGCCCACGTGCCTTCAGCTTCCACGTGGATCCCGACTCGGCCGAGATTGCGCGCGAGGCCGAGCGTGAAGCCCGGCGCAGCCTCGACGGCCTGCGCGCCATGCCAGGCTTCAAGTGGACCCCCGAGGGACCGGGCACCCTCGACCTCGACGTGTTCCTGCGTCCTGGCCGCCTCGGCGTGGGCGTGAGCGACCTGACGCCAGAACTGGCCGCGCACTTCGGGGCGAAGGGGGGCGTGCTGGTCAACGCGGTGACGCCCGAGTCGCCCGCGGCACGGGCCGGCGTCAAGGTGGGCGACGTGATCACGTCGGTCGACGGCACCACCGTCGAGGACGGCGCCGACCTGCGGCGACGGGTGTGGAAGGACGAGGAGGCCACGACGCTGACCCTTGGCCTCGTGCGGGACAAGCGGGAGCTGTCGGTGAAAGTGACGCTCGAGACGCCCAGGCGCGAGACCGCAGCTCGGACGAGGCAGCGCGCGTAGCGGCGAACCCTGGACGCTGGAGCCCGGAGCCTGCCTTCAGGTCGTCTGCGGTGCGGGGGCGCCCGCCTCGGCCGACGCCACCGCCAGCAGCGTCGCCAACTGTGCGGCAATCAGCCGCGCCAGCGCGCGCGCGGATTCGCTCGCCTCGCGGCCGTGGCGCACCTCGGCGGCCACCACGCCGAAGCACCCCTCTGGGGCCAGCAGCGGAACCACCAGCGCGCCGGGTGACATGCCGTTGGCCTTGACGACCTCGACCCGCGCGTGCCGAAACGCCGCGGCCGTCGCATTGTCGGAGCCGACGGGGATGGCAGGCAGGCGCTGGAGCGAGTGCGGCGTGAACCCGTGCGCGAGCACGGGTCGCAGCTCCTGCTGGGAGGGATCGGCGAGCCAGACGATGATGCCGGTCGCATCGAGCAGGTCGGCTGCCCGCTCGAGCAGCACGGGCAACTGCCCGCCGTCGGCCACCCGGGCGAAGTCGGTGCACAGATCGGCCGCCGCCCGGAGGTCGGGCGCCTTGCGCCTGTCGCGCGCCGGCCAGGCATCGCCGATCCCAACGACGGCCGCTGAATCGGACACCAACACGGGGCGCGCCAGGCCAGCCTCGGGGGCCGCCGGCGCGCGTGGGTCGACGGTCGGGGCGTCGCCGGAGGGACCTGGCACAGCAGGCTGCCGTGTCGGCGGGGCATCGGCGGCGGGTTGGGAAACCGGAACCTCGATGCGGGGCGCCAGCGCGAGCGCCACGAGCAGCGCCAGCAAGCCCGCGCCGGCGGCCGCCATGGCCTGGCGGCGGCGCACGGCCTGGAGCCGGCGGTCGAGCGCCTGCTGCTCCGACTGGCGTGCCGCCTCGACGTCCGACTCGGCCGCGCCGGCGGCCGCCAGGCCGTCGGTGAGCACGGCCACCGCCGCCTGCGTCAGGTCCCCGACACCCACGAGGCGCGCCGCGCGCTCGTCGGTCTGCTCGAGGGTGGCCAGCGCTTCGCGCGCGGCGTCGAGATGAGGCATGGTGTCGGGCGAGGTCGCGGTTCGGCGGAGCGTCTCGAGCGAAGGCAGCGCCGCCTGGAACGCCGTGGCGACCTTCTTGCGCCACCACGCATCGTCCTGGCCGGGCGCCACGTAGGCCTGCTGGCCCGTGCGGATGTCCTTGAGGGCGCTGGCGAGGCGCACCGTCTCGAGATCGAACTCGCGAGCCGAGCCGCGATCCGCCGCGGCAGCGGCTTCCTCCCTGGCGATGTACGCTCCTGCCCCGGCCAGGGCGGTCACGAGCAAGGCGAGCAGCAGCACGCGGGCAGCGCGCGCCGTCATTCGGAGTGCTCCCGCTCAGCGCGCCACGCCACCATGTCTGGCCCAGGAACCTCCGGCAATCACGGTACTATAGCACGCGGTTGCGGCCCGTCGGCCGCTCGTGTGCGGCATGCCGGGCCGCCTGTTCCCCCCATGCGCGTGGCAGTCGTCATCAATCCGGTTTCGGGGCCGCGCGTGCGGGCGGACACGGGTGCGGCACGGCGCGCCGAGGCCGCGCGCGCGCTCGCGCGCCACGGCGTCGAGCACGCCATCGCACTCAGCGAGTACGCCGGTCACCCGCGCCAGCTCGCCGCCGAGGCCGTGTCGGCCGGCGTCGAGCGCGTCATCGCCTGGGGCGGCGACGGGACGATCAACGAGGTCGCCTCGGCCCTCGCCGGATCGGGCGCCGCTCTCGGGATCGTTCGATCGGGATCGGGCAACGGCCTGGCCAACGAGCTCGGCGTGCCCCGTCGCCCGGAGGAGGCCATTGCGCGGGCCCTGGCCTGCCAGCCGCGCGCCATCGACCTCGGCGAGATCAACGGCCGCGTGTTCGTCAACGTGGCCGGCATCGGCTTCGACGCCCGGATCGCTCACCGGTTCAACGCGCTGCGCGGGCGCAGCCACGGCCTGCGCACCTACGTCCGGGAGGTCGTCGACGAGCTGCGTGCCTACACCCCGAGCCGCTTCACGCTGGCGACCGCTGACCAGCGCCTCGAGATCGACGCGCTGATCGTCGTCTTTGCCAATGCGCCGCAGTACGGCAACCGCGCGCGCATCTGCCCGACGGCTCGCTTCGACGATGGGAAGCTCGACGCGGTCGTGGTCCGGTCGCGCGGGGCGCTGCGGGACCTGTGGCGTGCCCGGCGGCTGTTCACGGGATCGGTGCTCCGCGACCCCGGAGTCTGGCACCGGCAGATCGATCGAGCGGTCGTGGAGACGGCCGCGGCAACGCCCTGTCACGTCGATGGCGAGCCGTGCGACCTGGCCTCGACCTTCGTGGTGCGCGTGAGGCCGCTGGCACTCCGCGTGTGCGCGTGACCGACGCTTGTCGAGTCAGGCGAGATTCCCCTGCATCCGCGTCGGAGTGGCCACGATGACCTGCGCCGAGTACGACAGCTTCGCCGAGTACTACGAGCACGTCCCCGTCTACCGCACGCGCGACGACGTTGATTTCTACGTCGGCCTGGCGCGCGAGGCCGACGGGCCGGTGCTGGAGGTGGCCTGCGGGTCGGGCCGCGTGCTGATTCCGTGCGCCCGGGCGGGGGCGTCGATGGTGGGGCTCGACCTGTCGGCCCGCATGATCGCCGTCTGCCGCGAGCGGCTGGCCCGGGAACCGGCCGACGTGCAGGCACGCGTCACGCTGCACGAGGCCGACATGCGGGCATTCGATCTCGGGGGCACGTTCGACCTCATCACGGTGCCGTTCCGCGGGTTCCAGCACCTGATGACGGTCGACGACCAGCGACAGGCCCTCGCGACCATCCGGCGCCACCTGACCCCGGCCGGCCGGTTCGTCCTGGATCTCTTCAACCCGTCGCTGCCGTTCCTCGGTGACGAGCGGTGGCTCGTGCACCCGATGGTCGAGCCGCGCTTCGAGATGCCGGACGGCCGATCGGTCGTTCGCAGCTACCGCATCCTCGCGCGCGACCACTTCGAGCAGGTGCAGGCTCTGGAGTTCGTCCTCGACGTCACCTGGCCCGACGGCCGCACCGAGCGCCAGGTGTCGCGCTTCTCGATTCGCTACCTGTTCCGGTACGAGGCCGAGCACCTGCTCGTTCGAGAGGGGTTCGCGATCGAGGCCGTCCACGGCGACTACCAGCGGCACCCGTACGGCACGACCGGCTACCCGGGCGAGCTGGTGTTCGTGTGCAGGAAGGCTTGAGGCTCGAGGCTTGAGGCTCGAGGCGGGGCTGAGGCCCGCACGCGGCTGCGGCCACGCGGGGCCTCACGTGGCTTGAGTTGAGGCTTGAGGCTTGGGGCTCGAGGCTTGAGGCAGACGTGAACGGGGCACTCGGGACTGGCGACCGGCTGGAGCCCGGAGCCCGGAGTCCGGAGCCGCCGATCAGAACGTCGGCAGGTACGGCGTGAGCCACTGTGCGATCAGCGTGAAGCGATTCGTGAAGATCAGCGCGCCGATGGCGACGAGCAGGGCGCCCGACACGATTTCCACCGCGCGGTAGTAGCGCCGGATGCGCGCGAAGGCGGAGAAGAACCGGTCGACGGCCAGGGCGGTGATCAGGAAGGGCACGCCGAGACCGAGCGAGTAGACGGCCAGCAGGCGCACGCCCTGCCCCACGGTCTCCTGGGCACCGGCGATGGCGAGGATGCCGGCGAGGATGGGCCCGATGCAGGGGGTCCAGCCGAAGGCGAAGGCGATGCCCACCAGCATGGCGCCGAGCGGGCCGGCCGGCTTGTTCTGGCTCTGGACGCGGGTGTCGCGATAGAGCCAGCTGATCTTCAGCAACCCCATCGTGTGCAGGCCGAAGACGATGATGACGAGGCCGGCGATCCTGCCGAGGAAGCGCAGTTGACCGCTCACGAGCTGGCCGATCGCGCTGGCCGAGGCGCCGAGCGCGATGAACACGAGCGAGAAACCGAGCACGAAGGCGAGCGACGAGGTGAAGATGCGCCGGCGGCGCGACCCCACGGCCGCCGCCTCGCCGGTGCCGCGCATCTGTTCGAGCGAGAGGCCCGAGACGAACGAGAGGTAGCCCGGCACGAGCGGGAGCACGCACGGGGAGATGAACGACAGGATGCCGCCGGCGAACGCGGCGAGAAGGGAGACGTTGTCCATCTTTGGTCCCTGGTGCCTGGTACCTGGTGCGAAGAAGCCTGGGTCTGGATCGCCGGGTGTCAGCGCTCCTGGCGATCGTCGGCTGCCGGCGCGTGGGGCGCAGCCGCTCTCGGGCCGGCCTCGTGCAGGTTCTCGAACTTCAGCGGCAGCACGTCGAGGAACAGCGAATCCCACTTGAGGCGTTCCATCGGGTTCGAGGCCTGGAGCCACGTGCGCGCCGGCGCCGGCCGGCCGAAGGTGAGGGCAGTCAGGCCCGCCACCACGGGCTCGTCGGGCAGCAGCGCCGCCACGGCCTCGCGCACGGCGGTCCCCGAGTCGTAGCCGAGCGGGCGGCCCAGCGCAGCGGCGACCTCGGCCAGGATCTGCCAGTCGTCGCGCGCCTCGCCCGGCGGCTGGATGGCCTTCGACGAGGCCTGCAGCCGTCCGTGCATGTTGGCGTACGACGCGTCCTTCTCCACCCAGGCGCACCCCGGCAGCACGACGTCGGCCACCCGCGCCAGATCTCCGTCCACCACGGCCTGCACGACCAGGAACGGGAGCGCCCCGGTGCGCCGCGCATCCACGATCCACGAGACGTCGCCGAGGCTGCCGGCCGGGCCCGGGTCGAGGACGTAGAGCGCGCTGACGGTCCCGCGTGCCACGCCGTCGCGCAACGCCTCGATCGCCGGTGCCGTGGCGTCGGGCTCGACCAGGCCGAGCGCCCGTGCCCCGGCAAGGTTGGGCGCGTCGACCGGCGGCACGACGAACTTCGTGTCGGGTGGCTGCGCCTTGTCGCTCCGCCGCCAGGCCACCGTGATCGCCGTCGGCGCCGCCTCGCCCAGGGTCTCCTGCGCCAGCCGGCCCGCGACGAACAGCTCTTCGATCGAGGCATGCGCCGAGACGAGGAAGCGCAGGCCGGCGGGTCCGGCCGCCCCGATGCGGTCGGCGAGGTACTGGGTCGCGGCCACCCACGAAGTGGCCGCAAGCGTCGTGCCGCGCCGCACGAGCGGCTCGCGCAGCCGCCCCTCGCCCTCGACCCAGTGGTACTCGAAGCGGCCGATGTCGCACATCCAGTAGTCGTTGACGTCGGCGTTGTACCGGGGCGTGATCCGCACGAGCTGCGAGCCCCTGGCCCACTCGGGCTTCGCCTTGATCCACACCGTGGTGTTGCAGCCGCGCTCGCAGAACGTGCAGATGGTGTCGACGGCGTTGGGGTTGTCCCACGGGCGCGACTTGAAGCGGTAGTCGCGCGTCGTGATCGCGCCCACGGGGCAGACGTCCATCAGGTTGCCCGAGATCAGCGAGTGCACGCCCTCCTCGCGATAGGTGGCCACCTCGCTGCCGTAGCCGCGGTCGACCACGCCGATCTGCGCGTCGCCGGCGATGTCGCGCATGAACCGGATGCACCGCGTGCAGAGGATGCAGCGGTTGCGGTTGAGCATCAGCGTCGGGCCGAAGTCGACGTCGGCTCTCACGCCCTCGCCGTCGAACACGCGGCGGGGGAATTCCATCCGGCTCTCTTTCGGGCCGAACGCGTAGGAGAAGTCCTGCAGGGGGCACTCGCCGCCCTTGTCGCACACCGGGCAGTCGAGCGGATGGTTGATCAGGAGGAACTCGAAGACGCCGGCCCTCGCCTCGATCACCTCGGGCGTCGAGGTGGAGACGACCATCCCCTCGGTGGCCACGACCGAGCACGACACCTGGAGCTTGGGCATCTTCTCGATCTTGACGAGACAGACGCGGCACGAGCCGTCGACGCCGAGCCCCGGATGGTAGCAATAGTACGGGATCTTGATGCCGTGCTCGATGGCGGCCTGGAGCACGGTCTTGCCCTTCTCCACAACGACCTGGCGCCCATCGATGGTGAAGGTGACGGTATCCATGACCCCCGGATCATAGTGCAGGCTTCACGCGCGAGGCCAGTGCGCGCGGCGGGTGGTCAGGCTGACGGGCCGGCTGGCCGTCCGGCTGAAGGCCGGACCCTCACAGGCCGCCAGGAGCGGATGACGGCGGCCCGACGGCCGACCGCTCGACGCCGACGGCTGACCCCATCAACGCTGCTCGGTGATCTCGGCCAGGGCGCCAGCGTCGGCGTTGGCGTCGATCGCGCGGACCGCCGCGCGCAGCGGGATGCGCCGCTCGGTCCTCGGGCCGGAAACGGCCACCACGAACTCGTCCTGCCCGCCCGAGATGTAGGTCACCGTGACGGTCACGGGCACCTCGAACGGCTCGCCCCGCTGCTCGAAGACGAGTGTGGCCGACCCGGCCTCTCCCGCCTGGTCGTTGCCGGCCGCCGTCGAGGGCGACTCGCGGCCGGCGAGGGGCGAGATCGTGTGGCTGAAGTCGAGCGCCGCCACGCCCGTTTCGAGCACCCACTTGCCGAGGAAGGCGCCGAGGTCGCGGCCCGTCTCCCGCTCGAAGATGGCCTCGAGATCGTCGGTACCGACCTTGCGGAAGCGCGACTCCCAGTAGAACGCCCGCAGCGCGCGGAAGAACGGCTCGTCGCCCACGAGCCGCCGGAGCATGTGCAGCACCATCGCGCCCTTGTTGTAGACGATGGCGCGGAACACCCGGCTGTCGCCCTGGATGTGGCCCAGGCGATACCCGAGGTGGACGGGCCCCTGGCGGGCGTACTGGATGGCCGAGCGGCGCATCTGCCGGAGCAGATCGCGGAAGACTCCCGACCCCCGTGATCGCTCGGCGTACAGCGCCGCGAAGTACTGCGCGAACGCCTCGCTGAGCCACTGCTCGTGATAGCTCTTCCAGCCGACCGCCTGGCCCCAATACTGGTGCGCGAGTTCGTGGGCCAGGAAGAAGTCCGGGAACGAGTCGAAGTTGACCGGGTCGCCGCGCCAGGAGAACGGCGTGGTCGGCAGCGCCTGGAAGACGAGGGCGAAGTAGGCGGGGCTGTGCCCGCCGGGCAGGTCGTTGTCGAGCAGCGTCAGCGCGAAGGTCGGGTACGGGGCATCGCCGAGCAGGCCGGCGTACGTGGCGATGATCTGCGTGGCCGTCCCGACGAGCGACTTGTCCCGCCCCGCCTGCCGCGGGTTGGCCAGGACGGAGACCTCCACCCCGTCGTAGCAGACGCCGATCGCCGTCGGGCACGCGCGCCCCTCGCGCGAGGGCGCCGCCTCGGCCCCCGATCCCGGGCCCGGGCCGGCCGCCCCGCCCACCGTGACCACGGAGTTGACGACCGGCAGCAGGCGGCTCACCGCGAACGCCAGGTATCGCACCGGCTGGCCGGTGTAGAACACGAACGTCTTGCGCTCCGGGTCGCCGAAGGCGCCGCTGCCCGTCCGCCGCGGCGAATCGGACGAGCGGTCGCCCGTGGCCACGACGTCGTACAAGGCCGGCACCGTGATCTTCACGCGCGCCACGGCGTACTGGCTGACCACGGGCTGCGGGTACCACCAGCTGCGGTTGCTGTAGATGTAGCGCACTTCGGGCGTGATCGTCGGCGCATCGGACATGCGCTGGCTCTCCTGGGGCAGCAGCACCTCGCGGTCGGGCGTCTGCGGCGGCACCCGACCGGCGTACGCCACGGTGAGCGTCAGGCGAGCGTCACGCGCGAGCCCGGCCGGCAGCCCCACGAGGAGGCTGTTCTGTCCCTTCACGCGCAGCGCCAGCAGGCGCCCAAGCTCCTCGGACACGATCGACCGGACGGTGAGCGTCTCGTGCAGGCGCATCGTGATCGAGCTCAGCGCGCCGGCCCGCACGCGGAGGCGCACCCGCACGCGCGCGTCGAGCCACTGGCGCTCGGGCACGTACGAGGCATCGACGTCGTACTCGGACACCTCGTACTCCATGCGGTCGTCTTCGCTGTAGAAGGGCCCGCGCGCGCTGCGCTTCGCCCGCGACGGGTAGATCGAGATGTTGCGTCGACGGGCGCGGTCGAAGAGGGAGATGTCCTCCCACTCGTTCGAGGACCGGGCGTAGGTCAGCGTGCGGTAGCGGCGCGTCCGAAGCTCGATGACGAGGTCGCCGGTGCCCGGCACGAGCGACCAGCGCTCCCGGCTGAGATCGCTCAGATCGAGGTTGAACGACTTGGCGACCTCCGTGTCGAACACCTCTTCCGCCCGCCGCAGGGCCCGGGGGTCGATGCGCTCGGGCACCAGTTGATCGACCGGGAAGCGCGCGGCGGCTTCGCCGGGGTTCACGCGGACGAACACCGTCGTCACGGGCGTCTCGAGCGTGTCGCGGCCGCAGAAGATGCGCACCTGCCCGCGCTCGGCCGCCGGCTCCGGCGAGAAACGCAGCAGCCCGCTGCCGAGGATCACGAGGCCCGTGATGCCCTCGGCCGTCTCGACCACGAAGGCCGATCCCGACGAGAAGGTCACGGCGACGTCCTCGGCGGTCACGGTGAAGTTGCGAACAGAGAACTGCTTCGAGGGGTTGAGGGCGAGCCGCTGCAGCCCGTCGATGCGGCCGAGAGGTTGCTGCGCGAGCAGCCGCCAGGCCCCGTCCTCGTCGCCCTCGCTCCCCGCCGCCGCCGGCGCACGCACCACGTCGATCCGCAGCGTGGCGACACTGGCCCGGCGCCCGCGCTCGAGGAACACGTCGGCGATGACCCGGTACCCCTGTCCGTTCGCCAGGTTCACCAGCGGGGCGCGGTCGCGCTCGCGCACGACGGCCCGCGTGACCTCGGGCAAGAAGAGATCGTCGGTCGCGGCCTCGATGTCCTCGCGCGACACCGAGGGGGAGAAGAGCCGCGCGTATGCCGCCGTGTCGCCGCTGGGGAGGGCCTGCTCGACCTGCTCGAGCAGCGTCGCGATGCCGTCGACGGGCTGCGCGGCGCCGGGCACGGCCAGGCCGAGAGCCAGACACGGCACGATCAGCGCGCACACGAGCGGTCGCATGGTGAGGCGCCGGCGCTGGGATCAGGCAGCGACGGCCGGCGGGAGCGGGAGCCTGCGCAGGACGACGAGCGTGAGGTCGTCGGCGAACCGTTGGTCGCGCGCGTGACGCGCCACGGCCGTCACGACCGACGCACCGAGGTCGGGCGCGGTGGCGTCGGGCATGGCCTCGATGGAGTGAACGAGGCCGGCCTCCTCGAACGGCACGCCGGCGGGGTCTTCCGCCTCCGTGATGCCATCACTGTACAGCACCAGCAGGTCACCGGGCGCAAGACTCAGCGAGATCGTCTCGTACTGCGACCCCTCGCGCAGGCCCAGCGCCACGCCACCGTCACGCAGCCACTCGAACTGCCCGGACGCGCGGCGCACCAGCGGGGGCGTCTGGCCGGCATTGACGTAGGTGAGACCGCCGGTGGCCGGGTCGAACACCCCGAGGAAGAGCGTGATGAACCGGGAACGCGGCGCGTGCCGCCAGATCTGCAGGTTGAGCCGGGTCATCAGGGCTGCTGGCGCGAGGCCCTCGTCGAGCAGCGTGCGCAGCATGGCGAGCAGCAGCGCCATCAGCAGGGCGGCCGGGCTCCCCTTCCCGGCGACATCGCCCAGGCCGATCAGCACGCGGCCGTCGGGCAGCGGCTGGATGTCGTAGAAGTCACCGCCCACGGTGTTGGCCGGCCGCGTCTGGCCGTGTACCTCGATGCCGATCGCGCGATAGGTGGCGTGCGGCAGCATCGCCTGCTGGATCTCGCGGGCGATCTCGAGGTCGTCCTTGAGCGACAAGCGGTCGGCCACTTCGAGCAGCACCAGCAGGTTCACGAGGAAGAGCGCCAGCAGCAGGGGAATCGTGCCATTGGCCCACGTCGGGACGACCATGGGCACGCTGAAGACCGCGGCCGGCACCGAGCCCAGGCGGAACCCGCGGAACAGCTCGAGCAACCCCACGAGCGCGAGCACCAGGCTCACGCAGTAGATGATGCGCCGCGCCGGCGAGAGCTTGAGGGTGAAGGCGGCGAACACGGCCCGGGCGTACGCGGCCGCGCGCGTGTGCCAGGGCAGGCCGGTGAGCCGCGCGGCGTCGAGCCCCCGCAGATAGAAGCGCCACGCGTCGCGCGCCTCATGGGTGAAGAGGCGCTGCAGATCCTCCGGCGTCACGTCGTGCGTGTAACTGCGCCAGAAGTCCTCGGGGCGAGCGGGGCGTCGAACCGGCTGGGGCATGGGCGATGGCCCGGGGCCTGCTGGACGCACGCCCAGCCGCCCCGTCTCCGGCCATTCATGGTTACGTGCCGCCCGAGCGGCCGGTTCCGGGGCGTGTCGCAGCGCGTGGTCCCGGGGCAGACGCCCGAGCCGTTCAGTAGAAGAAGAGCAGGTGCGTCCACGGACCGACGGCCGCGGCGAGATACACCGCCACCAGGACGGCGATGGCCCGGTGGAGCGAGGCGAAGTGGAGGAATGCGCCGAGCCCGAGGGCCACGCTCTTGGCCACCGCGAGGGCGGCACCATCGCCGACGGTCTGCATGAGCCAGAAGAGGAGGGGGTTGGCCTCGACCGATCGCCCGAACACCTGCACGCCGACGTAGGTCAAGGCACCGTCGAGCACCTGCATGGCGATGAAGAGGACGATGATCAAGTCGCCGAAGGGGGAGGGGGCGGAACCAGATTGTCCGGTCGGGTCCAACCTAAAGACGCCTCTCCTGTTGACTTTTTCGGTCAAGGCTGCGTCGCAGCTCCCTCTATCCAAAGGAGTTACAACGGTCATGCCAAGCTGGGAACTGGGAACTGGGAACTGGGATCTGAGAACTCGGAGCTGGTGAAGCAATGAGCTATGAGCCGTGAGCGGTGAGTCACCGATAGGGAGTCGCGCCGAAGACTGGCCTGATTCCGCCGGTTCGCCGTGCTCACAGCTCACAGCTCAGCGCTCAGCGCTGATTTGTTCAGACGGTCTCGGATCTGGGACCTGGGATGCCCGCGGCTCCGCTGAGGTGGGCCGTCGGGCTCAGAACACCTGGCGCCAGGTGAAGAAGAAGGCCGCCAGCAGCGTTTGCCCGGAGACGAAGGCCAGCAGCGTCGCGTCGCGGGCGCGCGGCCCGAGCGCCAGGCCCAGCCACAAGAAGATGGGAAAGAGCACCGAGGTGAACCGACCCATGCTCATCAGGCCCCCGTAGACCAGTGGCACCAGCGTGCTCACCGCCACGTAGGCAGCCAACTCGGGGCCAAGCCGGCGGCCCACGGGCCAGATGGCCAGCAGCGCCAGGACCGAGGCCAGGAAGTTGAAGACGTCGAACGGGCGCCAGCCCAGGGCCACCTCCAGCCCCGGCGCCAGCAACCTGTGCAGGTCGTCGAAGAAGGGCAAGAACTGGGTCGACGAACGGTTCCAGCCGGCAGCCTGGGCCTGCAGCCAGGG
>Ga0114939_10002161_pt1 | contig 14916 bp, 10 predicted proteins | sample AshMeaCrysSpring_FD_87196 | JGI IMG/M metagenome (GOLD analysis project Ga0114939, IMG submission 87196) | Groundwater microbial communities from Big Spring, Nevada to study Microbial Dark Matter (Phase II) - Ash Meadows Crystal Spring | ecosystem: Environmental > Aquatic > Deep subsurface >... | reverse complement strand
GTCGGAGTAGGGCGGTGCCGAATCGGCCACGCTGCCGGGCTTGTAGGCAATGGGCACCAGCAGCACGAGCGCGCTGACCCGATCGGGGTGGCGGATGGCTGCCTGCAGCGCCGACGGTGCGCCGGCCGAGCCGCCCAGCACCGCCGCGCGCGGCAGGCCCAGCGCGTCGAGCACGCACACGTGCGCGTCGGCCTGGGCGGGTGGCGACGCATCGGCCGGCCGCGGCGTGCGCAGATAGCCGAATCGCGACACGGCGATCACGTGCACGCCCTGCTCGGCCAGGCCGGGCACGAACGCCATGCCCTGGTCGTGCCCGCCGCCGCTGCCGTGCGCCACCAGCAGCGGCAGGCCGGTGCCGGCCTCCTGCACCTCGATCGGACCGCACGCCGTGGCCAGCACGCGGCTGCCGCGGGCCGCGCGCTCGGCGGCGCGGGCGATGTCGTCGTGCAGCCGTGCCAGCATCCACGCACCGGCCGCGAGCAACGCAACGGCGATGGCGGTCCACCCGGCGCGGCGACCGCGGCGGCCGCCCGGACGAGGGCGCGTCACGGTGCCGACTCGACGTGCATGGCGCTGACGGTGCCGCGCCAATAAGGTTTGCGGCCTTCGGGCAGGAGCCAGGCCACCTCGCCGCGGGTGGGCACGCGCAGGCCGTCGCGCCACTCGAAGTCGAACCACTGGCCCTCCCAGGGGGTCATCACCGTCTGCTCGCCCACGGTGCGACCGCGTGCGTCGGCGCGCACGCTGCGCATCGTGCCGTCGGGTGCGAAGCCAAAGGTCAATTCGAGCGACAAGTCGCCGTCGGCCAGCGTGGCGCGCGCCGAGTGGTCGTCGATCGGCCCCCAGCGCACCCCCTGGCTGGGCAGCAGCGCGGTCGGATACCACGCCGCCTCGGCGAAGAAGCGCATCAGCTCGCCCCGGGCCAGCTCGGGCGTGCCGCGCATCCGCATGACCGTGAAGGCCCCGAACAGGGCCGCGTGCAGGATGCCTTCGCCGGCCACGTAGGCATCGTGCACGCGCACGCCCAGGCCCGGCGCCATCGGCATGCGTGCATCCCAGACGAAGCCGGGACGGCGCGTGACCACGTGCTGTACCGACGTGAACGGCACCCACTGCTCGCCGTCTTGGCTCATGTTGAAGGTGCCGCGGTGTTCGAGGCGTATCGCGGTGACGATGGGCTGGCCCTCGCGCAGCACGGCACGAAAGTAGCGCTGCACCGGCGCGGGCAGGCCGGACAGCTCGGCGGCGCTGTCGTAGCGGCGAACCGCCGGGGTGGCGCGCGCCCCGTCCAGGCGGGCGCTCAGCTCGCGCGTGAGCGACTCCCAGCGCCAGTTGCCATAGGCCGCCACCACCGCGGCGAGCAGGGCCACGACCAGCAGCGCGACCACCAAACCCTTGATCCAGGCCATGACGATTCCCCGATGCGATGAGCAGGCCGGTGCGGCCGCCCGCGTGGCCAAGCATAGGACGAGCAACCCGCCGTGCATCCCGGGTGCCGTTCTCGCACCGCACGGGCTGATCTCGCGGCGCACGCTCGTCATATCGACGCAGCGCAAAGGAGGTATCGCCGTGACACAGCGGATCGAGCGTCGACGTCGACTCATGCTCGCAGACCTCGCGGCAGGGCTGGACGGACGTCTGGCCGAAGCGCCACGGGCGCAGGTGCCGCCGAGCGCGGCCGAGGCGGGCGCCTATACGGGTCTGCATGCCGCGGCCTGGCGTGGCGACGCGGCCGCGGTGCGCTCGTCGATCGCTGCTGGCGCAGCGCTGCATGCGGGCGATGGCCGCGGCCGCACGCCGCTGCACGTCGCCGCGCACGCACGCCAGCGCGAAGTCATCCGCGAACTGGCGCGGGCCGGCGCAGACCTGGGCGCGCTCGACGACGATCGCTACGACGCGGTGACCATCGCCGCCGTGGCCGACGACGAGGCCACGCTGGCCGCGCTGCTCGACGTCGGTGCGAGCGCGAAACGGGTGACCAGCCCTTCGACGGCACCGCATTGATCGCTGCGGCTCACCTGGGCCATGACGGCGTGGTGCGCCGCCTCGTTGCGGCCGGGGCGCCGATGGACCACGTGAACAACCTGCGCTGGACGGCGGTGATCGAGGCCATCGTGCTCGGCGACGGCGGCGCACGCCGCCAGGCCACGCTTGGGGCGCTGCTCGACGCCGGCGCCAACCCGAACCTGCCCGCCGGCAATGGCCGCACGCCGCTGGAGCTGGCGCGTGCGCGTGGCCATGCGCCGATGGTGCGTCTGCTCGAGCAGGTCGGCGCTCGATAGCGCGGCGGCGCGCGTACCTGGGGCGCCTCAAGCCCCGATCGCCAGTGCGGGGTTGATGCGTGCCCGCGCGGCGGGGCGAACACCGGCGCCACACTGGCGGCGTCGTGTGGTCCCCGCGGTGACGCCATGTCCAATCCGATCCACCTCAGGCGCCGCGCGCTGCTCGCGGCCACGGCAGCCGCAGCCGGCTGGCCCCGCGCGCTGCCGGCCGACGAGCCCGAAGCGGTGGCTTCGTTGCGCGCCGGCGGCGTCGTGATCGCCTTTCGCCACGCGCTGGCGCCGGGCACCTTCGATCCGCCACAGTTCCGCCTCGGCGACTGCAGCACGCAGCGCAACCTCAGCGACGAGGGCCGCGAGCAGGCACGGCGCATCGGCGCGTGGTTCCGTGCCCGCGCGCTCGTGCCGGCGCGGGTGCGCTCCAGCCCCTGGTGCCGCTGCCTCGACACCGCCACGCTCGCCTTCGGCACGGCACAGGCATGGCCGGCGCTAGGGTCACCACGCGGGGCGACCGAGACGACGAATGCGAAAAGCCTGGCCGAGCTGCGGGGCGAGATCGCCACCGCTTCGGCGCAGCGCGGGCGTTTCGAGGTGTGGGTCACGCACATGTTCGTGCTGCAGGACCTGGTCGGCGGCTCCGTCGCCTCGGCAGAGGGTCTGGTCCTGCGCGCCAATGCGGCCGGCACGCCGACCGTGGTCGCGCGCTTGCCACCGGCGTGACGCGGACAGTCAGGGCGCTGCCGGCGCCTGCGGCTGCAGCAGCAGGAGTCCGAGCGGTGGCAGTCGCAGCCGCAGCGACTGCGCGTGTCCGTGTGCCGCATGCGGCACCGTGTCGGCGCCGCCCTGGTTGCCGACTCCGCTGCCGCCGTAGAGCGTGGCGTCGCTGTTGAGCCGCTCGCGCCAGCGTCCGGCCACCGGCACGCCGACGACATACTCTTCGCGCACGACGGGCGTGCAGTTGGCGACCACGAGCAGCAGCGTGCCGTCGCGGGCGCGCCGCAGCCAGGCCAGCACGCTGGACGCGGCATTGTCGGCGTCGATCCAGGCGAAGCCGGCGGCGTCGAAGTCGACCTGGTGCAGCGCCGGCTCGGCGCGGTACAGGCGGTTGAGGTCCTCCACCCAGCGCTGTACCCCGGCGTGCAGGCCATGCGACAGCACCCACCATTCGAGCGCGTCGTCGTGGTTCCACTCGCGCCGCTGTCCGAACTCGGCGCCCATGAACAGCAGCTTCTTGCCCGGGTGCGCCCACATGTGACCGAACAGCAGGCGCAGGTTGGCGAACTGCTGCCACTCTTCGCCGGGCATCCTGCCCAGCAGCGAGCCCTTGCCGTGCACCACCTCGTCGTGCGACAGCGGCAGCATGAAATTCTCGTTGAAGGCGTAGATCAGCGAGAACGTGAGCTGCCCGTGGTGCCAGCGGCGGTGCACGGGGTCGAGCTGGAAGTACTTCAGCGTGTCGTGCATCCAGCCCATGTTCCATTTCATGCCGAAGCCCAGCCCGCCCACGTAAGTCGGCCGCGACACCATCGGCCAGGCGGTCGACTCCTCGGCAATGATCTGCACGTCCGGGTGTTCGCGGTAGGCGCTGGCGTTGAGCAGGCGCAGGAACTCGATGGCCTCCAGGTTCTCGCGGCCACCGTAGCGGTTGGGGATCCACTCGCCGGCCTTGCGCGAGTAGTCGAGATACAGCATCGACGCCACCGCGTCCACGCGCAGCCCGTCGATGTGGAACGCGTCGAGCCAGAAGAGCGCGCTCGACAGCAGGAACGCGCGCACCTCGTGGCGCCCGTAGTTGAAGATCGACGAGCTCCACTCGGGGTGAAAGCCCTGGCGCGGGTCGGCGTGCTCGAACAGGTGCGTGCCGTCGAAGCGGGCCAGCCCGTGCGCATCGGCCGGGAAGTGCGACGGCACCCAGTCCAGGATCACGCCAATGCCGGCCTGGTGCAGCGTGTCGACGAAGACCTTGAAGTCCTCGGGCGTGCCGTAGCGCGAGGTGGGCGCGAAATAGCCCGTGGTCTGGTAGCCCCACGAGCCGTAGAACGGGTGCTCCATCACCGGCAGCAGCTCGACGTGGGTGAAGCCCAGGCGCAAGACGTATTCGGCCAGCCGCACCGCGGCGCTGCGGTAGTCGAGCCAGGCGCTGTCCTCGCGGCGCCGCCACGAGCCCAGGTGGACTTCATAGACGGACATTGGCGCGTCCAGTGCGTTGTGCCGCGCACGCTGGGCCATCCAGGCCCCGTCGTTCCAGGCATAGGCCGAATCGGGCCAGACGATGGACGCAGTGGCCGGCGGGGTTTCGGCGTGGCGTGCGAACGGGTCGGCCTTCTGCAGCACCTCGCCGGCGGGCGTGCGGATCAGGAACTTGTAGCGCTGGCCCGCCTGCACGCCGGGGATGCGCACTTCCCAGATGCCCGAGCTGTCCCAGCGCGGCTGCGCCGGGTGGCTGCGGTCGTTCCAGCCATTGAAGTCGCCGACCACGGCGACCGACTGCGCGCTGGGCGCCCACACCGCGAAATGCGCGCCATCGCCGTCGAGGTGGCAACCCAGCTTGCGGTGCAAACGCGTGTGCGTGCCTTCGCGGAACAGGTGGATGTCCTGTTCGCCCAGCGGCTCGAAGCGGGGCGATCGGTTGGTCGGCACTTCGCTCATGGAGGGTCCGTTCGGCAAGGCGATGGGCAGCCAGCATAGCCGCTGTACCGCGTGTGCAGAGGGCGTGCAAGTCGGCCGGGTCACAATCGCGGGCAGCGTTGCCCGTGGTCGCCGTGCCCGCCGTGAAGTCCGAACCCTCTGTTCCCCGTCGCCCGCGCGGACGCGGCGAGACCTCGCTCGATCGCATCAACCCACATGCGCTGCGCGCCGCCCCGCACGAGACCGTGGGTGCACTTCGCCAGCGCTTGCAGCGCGAGCCTCGCACCGACTGGGATCTGGTGTGCGTGGTCGACGCGCACGACAAGCTGCTGGGCACGCTGGACGCGCAACAGGTGCTGACGCTGGCCGACGATGTGCCCTTGGGCGACGCCGCGCACACCGACCGGCCGACGGTGCGCGAACGCACCGACCAGGAGCGCATGGCCAGCGTGGCGCTGCATCACCGCGTCGACAGCATGCCGGTGGTCGACGCCAACGGGCATCTACAGGGCGTGGTCGGGCCGGCGGCGCTGATGCACATCCTGCGCCGCGAGCACGTCGAAGACCTGCATCGCCTGGCGGGCATCACGCGCGAGACCGAGCAGGCCCGCCATGCGCTCGAGGCCCCGCCGCTGCGCCGCCTGCGTCACCGCCTGCCCTGGCTGCTGGTGGGCCTGGCGGGCAGCGCGCTGGCCACGCTGGTGGTGTCGCGCTTCGAGCAGGCGCTGGCCGCCAAGCCGACGCTGGCCTTCTTCGTCCCCGGTCTGGTCTACCTCGCTGACGCCATCGGCACGCAGAGCGAGGCCGTTGCCGTGCGCGGCCTGTCGCTGTCGCACGTAGGCCTCGGTGGCCTGATCGGCAGCGAGTTACGCACCGGCGCGCTGATCGGCGCCGTGCTGGCGCTGCTGGCCTGGCCACTCGTGTGGGCCGTGTTCGGCGACGCACCGCTGGCGGCCGCCGTGGCGCTGGCGCTGGGCGCGGCGAGCATCGTCGCGTCGGTGCTGGGCCTGCTGCTGCCGTGGCTCATCGGCCGCTTCGGCTCTGACCCGGCCTACGGCAGCGGGCCGCTGGCCACCATCGTGCAGGACATCCTGAGCCTGCTCATCTACTTCGCGTTCGTGACGCTGATCGTCGTTTGAAGCCCGGGCGGGACGCCGAAGGGCCATGCGGACGTGGAAGCGATGCGACACCCGCAGGCCGTTTTCGGCGCCGAAGAGACCTCGGTCGCCCCGACATCGCCGTCTTGACGCGGCCCGTCGGACTCCCCCAAGGGCGCTCGTCGGAGACCCCGCGGCGCAGGTCACGCATCGGCGGGTTGCACCCGCGGCGGTGGCGTCGAGCTCGGACGCCGGCCGAGGTTGTCATCGACGATGGCAGGCTTAGAAGCCCAACGCGACGCGTCACGCTGCCCGCGCCGTCGCGTCAGCGTCCGTGCCAAGGCCGTTTCGGTGCTGCGATTGCGCCTTGTCAAGGCCGGCGCGCAAGAGGGGGCGTAATCTGATTTGGTGGAGAGGCTGCGGCAGATGCGCGAGTGTCTTGGCTGGGTCGCCTTGGCGGCGATGCTGGCGCTCGCCGTTGCGCCCACGCTGTCGCGGCTGACCGACCCTTCGAAAGGCTCGTGGCCCTCGTCGGAGATCTGTTCGACGACGAAACCGGTATCGCAGGGCCCCGCGGGCGAGACCGGCTCGCGACACGGCGTCCAGCATCAGGCTTGTTGTGCGCTGTGCGCATGCGGGATGGCGGCCTTGCCCCCGCCACCGGCTGCAGGCTTGACGGCGCTGGTGTCGGACCGATCGCCGCGCGTGGCATCTGCGTTCCGAGGCGCCGGCAAGTCCTCGCGCGAATGGGCTCACGCGCCGCCGCGCGGGCCGCCCGCCCCCGTCTAGCCGATCCGCTCCGGTTGGGTGCGTTGCCGTTGCCGCAGCGTTTCGGTGACGGCAGCCCAACGGCGGGCGATTCTTCACCCCATGCCGCAGCGGGCACGCAGGGTTGTGTCGGCGCGTTGCGGCCCATCGATGCCATCAGGCGTTCACCATGAACAGATGTTTCCTTCGCTTCGTCGTGCTGTTCGTCATGGCGTTCGGGTTCGCCGCCACCTCGGCAACCGCCGGCCCGAACGACCCGCTGTTCATCAGTCTGTCGGGAGACGGTGCCAACAAGGTCGGCCACGTGCTGCATTTCGCCGGTCTGCAGATGTCCAGGGGTCACCCGGTGACGATCTGGCTGAACGAGGGCGGGATCTTCCTCGCCTCCAAGAAGCACACGGAAAAGCACGCCGCCCGCCAGAAGGAGTTGGCCGATCTGATGAGCAAGGGTGCCTCGGTGCTGGTCTGCCAGTACTGCATGAAGCAGCTCGATGTCGCCGAGTCCGATCTGTTGCCCGGATTCAAGATGGGCAACCCGGACCTCGTGGGAGGCGCGCTCTTCAAGGACAACACACGAACTTGAGCTTCTGAGCACCCCCAGGGCCGGGCAAGCCCGGCCCTGCAGGGGTCAGAACTTCATCCGCAGCCCGCCCCCCAGCGCCCACACGCTGTCGCGAGGGCCGGCTTGGTCGGGGCGGGGCCAGAAATGGCCGACCACGACCTCGCCGATCAGCCAGTCCTTGTAGACGGGCTGCTCCCACTTGGCGCGCAGGCCCGCGTCGGACACCCCCTCCCCCGAGCCCTGCACGCCGGTGACCAGGGCCTCGAGCGACAGCAGCCGTTGGTGGCCGAACGATCGGTAGCTGCCGAGCACGGACGACCATTCGAAGCGGTCGGTGCGCCGCGTGATGGTAGCCGTGTTCAGCCAGCGCACGGCAAGCACCGACGAGTAGGCGTGCTCGAGCGACACGGCGGTGGTGGAACCCAGGTGGTCGTCGACCGACCAGAACACGGTCTGCTTGAAGGTGAGCAGGTCCGCGTCGGACAGCGGCCAGTCCTTCAGGTAGCGGGCCTGCGCATAGGGCTTGAGTCCGCCGCGAAAACCCAGACGCAGGTCGATCGAGTCGAGCAGTTCCAGCCCCAGGCCGGCGATGAAGCTCTGCTCGTCGCGGCGGGGCGCGACGAGCCGCTGCGGGCGCGAGGCGGGATCGGGCCGGTCGGACACCACCTCGCGTTCGTCGTCACGGCCGACGAAGACGTAGGCACGCTCTTCGATGTTGGGCAGCCGAAAACGCGCATTGAAGCGCAGCGTCGACTCGGTGCGATCGCCGAAGCGCTTGAGCACGCCCACGCTCAGCCGGCCCTGGCTGACCTGGCCACCGTCGTCGAACGGCCTGTTGCCGAACCAGCTGTCGACGCCGCGTGCCAGCCATTCGGTGGTGGCGCGCACGGTGCGCCGCGTCGTCTCCAGCAGGGGCCGATCGGGTGTGGCTGCCTCCTCGGCGCCGGCCGCGGCGTCGATGCCGCCGGGCGCGTCGGTCGGGGTGGCGCGAGCGGCCTGTGGCGCAGTGAGGGCGGCGCTGGCCAGTGTGGCGAACGCAAGGCCTTGAAGCGCACGCCGTGCGACGACGCGAAGCGGCAAGCTCTGCCCGGCGACCGGCAACGGCAGGCGCGGGCGGGCGACGGGGAACCGCAGGCGCTGCCCGGCGGCGGGCGAGATCAGGTGCCGCCCGGCGATGCTACGGCGCGGCATCAGCCACGCGCTTGGCCAGGTGGTCGAGCGCTTCCTGCACCTGGTCGACGAGCACGAGGCACAGGTCGCCCGGTTCGAGTCGTTCGAGCGCCCGGTCGATGGCGATGAACTCGCCGCGGATCTCCTCGATGTGGCGGGCGCGCGTGGCATCGCGCAGGCCCTCGCGCAGCAGGGCCAGCACCTCGCCGTCGGCGCGCCCGCGTTGGCAGGCGTCCTCGTAGAGCAGGACCTCGTCGAACGCGTGGCCGAGGATGGCGGTCTGCTCGCGCAGGTCTTCGTCGCGGCGGTCGCCGGCGCCGCTGATCACGACGCTGCGCCGGCGCGCCGGCATCGCCTGCACGGCCGCGACCAGCGCGCGCATGGCGTCGGGGTTGTGGCCGTAATCGGCGATCACGGTGGCGCCGCGGTAGTCCATGACGTTGAAGCGGCCGGGTGCGCTGTGGGCGTCGGTCACGAAGCTGGCCAGCGCGCGGCGCACGGCGTCCCAGTGCACGCCCACGCCCCAGGCTGCGCCCACGGCGGCCATCACGTTCTCGACCTGGAAGGCGATGGTGCCGCCGCGCGTGAGCGGCACGTCGCGCAGTGACAGGCGCTCGCGCCACGAACCGTCGCTGGCGACGAGGGCGTCACCGTCCACGTGCAGCGTGCGCTTGCCCTGCGCGCGGTGCGTGACCAGCAGTGGGTGGTGCGCGTCGCGGGCGAAGAAGATGACCTGGCCCGGGCATACCGTGGCCATGGCGGCCACGATGGGGTCGGCGGCATTGAGAACGGCAAACCCCGTGGCGGCGACGTTGGCCACCACGACGCGCTTGAGCACGGCCAGGTCCTCGACCGTGGTGATGTAGTTCAGCCCCAGGTGGTCACCGCTGCCGATGTTGGTGACCACCGCCACCTGGCAGCGGTCGAAGCCCAGGCCCTCGCGCAGGATGCCGCCGCGCGCGGTCTCGAACACGGCAGCGTCGACGTCGGGGTGCATCAGCACGCTGCGCGCGCTCTTGGGGCCGCTGCAGTCGCCGCTGTCGATCTGCTGGTGTCCGACCCACACGCCGTCGGTCAGCGTCAGGCCGGTGCGCAACCCGCTGGTGGCCAGGATGTGGGCGATGAGCCGCGTCGTCGTCGTCTTGCCGTTGGTGCCGGTGACGGCCACCACCGGAATGCGGCCGTCGTCGCCCGGCGGATAGAGCTGTGCGGCAATGGCTTCGCCGACCGCACGGCCCTTGCCGTACGACGGGTTCAGGTGCATGCGCAGGCCGGGCGCGGCATTGACCTCGACGATGCCGCCGTGCTGCTCCTCGAGCGGGCGCAGCACGCTCTCGCACACCACGTCGACGCCGCACACGTGCAGTCCGATCATCTGCGCGGCCGTCACCACGCGCGCGGCGACTTCGGGGTGCACGTCGTCGGTGACGTCGGTGGCCGTGCCGCCGGTGGACAGGTTGGCGTTGTTGCGCAGCACGACGCGTCGGCCCTTGTCGGGCACGGACTCGGGCGTGAAGCCCTGCGCCGCGAGCCGCGCCACGGCGATGTCGTCCAGGCGGATCTTGGTCAGCGACGTGGCATGGCCTTCGCCGCGACGCGGATCGCGGTTCACTTCGTCGACGAGATGGCGCACCGTGCGCACGCCGTCGCCGGTGACGTGCGGGGGGTCGCGCCGCGCGGCGGCGACGAGTTGGTCGCCCACCACGAGCATGCGAAAGTCGCTGCCGGGCAGGAACGACTCGACCATCACTTCGCCGATCTCCTCGGCCACGCGGTAGGCGATCTCGAAGTGGGCGCGGTCGGCGATGTTGACGGTCACGCCCTTGCCCTGGTTGCCGCCCTGCGGCTTGACCACCACCGGCAGGCCCAGCTCCTGCGCCACGGCCCAGCCGTCGTCGAGGCTGGTCACCGGTCGTCCGCCGGGCACCGGCACACCGGCGGCGCGCAGCAGCTTCTTGGTCAGGTCCTTGTCCTGGGCGATGGATTCCGACACGGCGCTGGTGGCGTCGACCTCGGCCGCCTGGATGCGTCGCTGCCTGGCGCCCCAGCCGAACTGCACCAGGCTGCCCTGCGTCAGTCGGCGGTACGGAATGCCGCGCGCGGCGGCGGCGTGGACGATGGAGCCGGTGCTCGGGCCCAGACGGATGTCCTCGTCGAGTTCGCGCAGGCGGGCCAGCGCCGCGTCGGCGTCGAAGCTGCCGCCGTCGACTGCGGCACGCACCAGCGCGATGGCGAATTCCAGGGCCAGGCGGCCGACGTCTTCCTCGCTGTACTCGACCACCACCTGGAACACGCCCGCCTCGACGGTGGCCGTGGTGCGGCTGAACGTGACGGGGCAGCCCGCGTGCACCTGCAAGGCCAGTGCGGCCGCCTCGAGCACGTGCGCCAGCGAGACGGTGCCGCGGTGGCCGTGGCTGCCGGCCGGCAGCGCGCCGATGGCCGGGAACAGCTGGCGCAGCCGGTCCTCGACGCCGGGCAGGTGGGCCAGGGAGCGTTCGGTGTCGGTGCAGCGCACCACGGCCTCGATGGCCGTGTGGCGGCTCCACAGGTTGGGGCCCCTCAGGGCGCGAATGCGCGAAACGTCCATGGCGAAGAGTCGGTCGTGACGGTGGCTGGGGGTGGACGACGGGGCGACGCCTTCAGGCGGCCGGTTGGAAGGTCTCGACGCCGGCCGTGATGAGGTCCGGCGGCAGGTCCAGCGCCCACGCCGCCGCCACGGCGGCCAGCAGCACGTCGGTGGTCGCGCTGTCACGCAGGCCGTTCGACGCCATGCGCCGCCGGAAGGCCGCCAGGTCGGCGCACGGGGTGTGCGTCGGCCCGCGCAACAGCACGATGCGCTCGCCGCGCACGCTCACGCCGCGGTGCCCGCCTGCCAGGTGGGCGGCGAGCGCCGGGGCTTGCGGATCGGCGGCGTAGAGGATCACTTCGCCGTCGCACAGCCCCGCCAGTTCGGCCACGCGCGCATCGGCACCGTTGAGGACGCCCACGCCGTCGTCGAGCACGACGTCGATCTGCGTGCGCATCACGCGTGGCATCTGTGCCGCCTCGTGCACGTCGTGGCGCTCCAGGCCTTCCCAACCGTCGAGGTCGGTCAGCACGCCGACGAGGCAGCGGTCGTAGGACAGGCCCTCGTCGAGGATGACGCGGGCGCCGTTCTCGATCACCACCGCTTCGACCTCGCGGTTCATCAGCAGACGGTGACCCGACTCCCAGTTGGCGCAGTCGCCGGCCTGCACGCGACGGCTGCCGAGGAACAGGCCCTCGCGGCAGGCCAGGCCGGTGCGCCGCCCGCTCAGGTGGGCCAGCCAGGCCACCAGGCGCGCGATGGTCGAGGTGTGGCGCGAGCCGGCCACGCCGACGATGGGGATGCGGCCATGGTCGCCCTCGGCGAACAGGTGGTCGACGATCGCGCGTCCCACCGGGCGGGGCGTGCCTTCGGCCGGGTTGAGGTGCGGCAGCAGGCCCGGGCCGGCGTTGACCTCGACGATGGCGCCGCCCTGTTCCTGCAGCGGGCGGGAGATGTCCTGCGCCACCAGGTCGATGCCGGCGATGTCGAGCCCTACGACGCGCGCCGCCAGGCCCACCGCATGAGCCACTTCTGGGTGCACGTCGTCGGTGCAGTCGATGGCCACGTTGCCGTTGCGCTGGATCAGCACGCGCCGCCCCTTGTCGGGCACGGCGTCGCCGTCGAGGCCCTGGCGCTGCAGGTCGAGCACGACGACCGGATCGTCCTCCAGGCGGATGCGGTTGAGCGGAAAGTCCTCGGTCAGGCCGCGGCGCGGGTCGCTGTTGATCTGGCTGTCGATCAGCTGCCGCACGGTGCTGCGGCCGTCGCCGATGATCCAGGCCGACTCGCCGCGCGCCGCCGCGGCCACGCGGCCCCCCACCACCAGCAGGCGGTGCTCGTCGCCGGCGATGAGCTGCTCGACCAGCACGCCGCTGCCTTCGCGCTCGGCCACCTCGAAGGCGGCCTCGACGTGCTCGCGCGTGCGCAGGTCCAGCGTCACGCCACGGCCGTGGTTGGCGTCGGTGGGCTTGACGACCACGGGCAGGCCGATGTCCTCGGCCGCAGCCCAGGCTTCGGCAGCGCTCGCCACCACCGTGCCCCTCGGCACCGGCACCCCCACCGACTTGAGCAGCGTCTTGGTCAGGTCCTTGTCGCCGGCGATGCCTTCGGCGATGGCGCTGGTGCGGTCGGTCTCGGCGGTCCAGATGCGGCGCTGCCGCGCGCCGTGGCCCAGCTGCACCAGGTTGCCGTCGTTCAGGCGGATGTACGGGATGCGCCGGTCGGTGGCGGCGGCCACGATGGCCGCGGTGCTCGGACCGAAATAGAAGTCGTCGACGTGCTCGCGGATGCGCGCCACCGCGGCCGCCACGTCGAAGGGCTGGTCGTTGATGGCGCACATCAGCAACCGGTGACCTTCGCTCAACGTGGCGCGGGCCACGCGTTCGTCGCGGGCGCGGAATACCGTGCGGTACACGCCGCGCTGCGAGGTGCTGCGCGTCTGGCCGAAGCCGGTGGGCATGCCGGCGAGGTTGAGCAGCTCGATCACCACATGCTCCAGCACGTGACCCATCCAGGTGCCGTCGTGCAGGCGCTCGATGAAGCCGCCGCGTTCGCCCACGCCGCAGTGGTGCTCTTCCAGCGCCGGCAGCATGGCGGTGAGCCGCGCATTGAAGCCCGGCAGCACGTGCGATGGGTGGTCTTCGAGTTCGGCCAGGTCGAGCCAGACCTCCAGCACCGGCCGGTACGTCCACACGTTGGGGCCGCGCAGGTAGGTGACGCGCAGCAGCTGGATGTCTTGCTTGAGGGTCATGGGCAGGCGTTGGGCGCGGAAGGCGGGATTTTGCGTCGGTCGAAAGGGTGGTGTCGGCATCGGCGAGAATCCACGGGGTGCGCTGCACCCCGTGTCGATGTCTGCCGAATTGTCCTCCCTGAGCACCTCTGCTGCCGTCGGTATGTCCCGGCAGTCGCTGCAGCCGCACCTCGATGCTGGCGAGAACGTGCTGGCCGCGGTCGAGGTTGACCTCGATGCCGGCATGCGCTTCGGCGCTGGGCGGCTCGTGCTCACCGACCGGCGTCTGATCGACCTCGGCGACGGTGCGGCCCCCCGCTCGACCTGGCCGCTGACGGGGCAGTGGTCCCTGCGCCACCTCGACCATGCGGGGGTGGGCACGCTCGAACTGCTGAATGCCAGCGGGCGGCAGGCCGTGTGGCGTTTTACGCTTGGACACAACGTCCAGGTGCTGCGCCTCGTGCAGCAGGTCGAGCGCCAGCGGGCGGCGCACCTGCGGGGCGGGGCGCCCACGGGCGACGACCCCACCGTGTGCCCGACCTGCAAGGCGCCGCTGCCGAGCGACACCGACGAGTGCCCGATCTGCACCCGCGAACTGCACACACCGCCGTCGACCTGGGTGCTGCTGCGGCTGTGGCGCTTCGCGCATCCGTACCGCGGGAAGCTGGCGGCCGGCTTCGCGCTGACGCTGGCCTCGACCGCGGCGACGCTGGTGCCGCCGTACCTGACCATTCCGCTGATGGACGACGTGCTGATCCCGTTCCAGAACGGCCAGCGCATCGACACCACGCTGGTGGTGATGCTGCTCGGTGGATTGCTCGCAGCGGCGCTGTTCGCGTGGGCGCTGGGGTGGGCGCGCACCTGGCTGCTGGCGCTGGTGTCCGAGCGCATCGGGGCCGACCTGCGCACCACCACCTACGAACATCTGCTGAAGCTGTCGCTCGACTACTTCGGCGGCAAGCGCACCGGCGACCTGATGGCGCGCATCGGCAGCGAGACCGACCGCATCTGCGTCTTCCTGTCGCTGCACGCGCTGGACTTCGCCACCGACGTGCTGATGCTGGGCATGACGGCGGTGATCCTGTTCTCCATCAACCCCTGGCTCGCGCTGGTGACGCTGGTGCCGCTGCCGCTGATCGCGTGGCTGATCCACCTGGTGCGCGACAAGCTGCGCACCGGCTTCGAGAAGATCGACCGGGTCTGGGGCGAGGTCACCAACGTGCTGGCCGACACCATCCCGGGCATCCGCGTCGTCAAGGCCTTCGCGCAGGAGAAGCGCGAGGCCGAGCGCTTTCGCGAAGCCAACCGCCACAACCTGGCCGTGAACGACCGGCTCAACAAGGTATGGAGCCTGTTCACGCCGACCGTGTCGCTGCTCACCGAGATCGGGCTGCTGGTGGTGTGGGCGTTCGGCATCTGGCTGGTCAGCAAGAACGACATCACGGTGGGCGTGCTCACCGCGTTCATCGCCTACATCGGCCGCTTCTACGGCCGGCTCGACTCGATGAGCCGCATCGTCTCGGTGACGCAGAAGGCCGCCGCCGGGGCCAAGCGCATCTTCGACATCCTCGACCACGTGTCCAACGTACCCGAGCCGGCCGATCCGGTGACGCTGC
>Ga0114939_10002160_pt1 | contig 14917 bp, 13 predicted proteins | sample AshMeaCrysSpring_FD_87196 | JGI IMG/M metagenome (GOLD analysis project Ga0114939, IMG submission 87196) | Groundwater microbial communities from Big Spring, Nevada to study Microbial Dark Matter (Phase II) - Ash Meadows Crystal Spring | ecosystem: Environmental > Aquatic > Deep subsurface >... | reverse complement strand
TGGATGGGCGTGGAGTTGCCGTACGTGAACCGGTTGCCGTTCGACCAGCTTCGCGCGTGGAGCCCGCTGTCGGCCGCCGTGTTCGTCTCGATCTGGGTATCGGCCGTCTACGTCGGCTGCACGTGGCTGCTGTACCTCGTCGTACGCCCGTTCGGCACGCCGGCGTGGGTGCGCTTCGTCGCGCGCAACACGCTGATGATCTTCCTCGGCCACATGCCGGTGTTCTACGCGACGCAGGCCCTCACGAAGAACAGCGGGTTGTCGCCCACCGCCCGCGCCGTGCTGGTCACCGTCCTCTGCATTGTCGGGTTGGGCTACCTGTCGGAGTGGTTCCACCGCGTCGTCGACGTTCGCGCCCTGCGCACGCGGCTGCACGGGGTGCTCTGCCAACGAGCAGCTTAGCGCCTGGCGCCGAGCGCCTCACGTCCTGGTCTGGCGTGCGCCTGACGACCTGCGCTCAGCCCGCGGGCCGCGCTGCCTCCGACGTGGCACCACACTCGGGGAGCGACCCCTGGCCAGCAGGTGATACCGGATCGGGCGAGGGCCGGATCGCCCGAACCTCTCTGTGTCACAATGCCGCGGCCATGCTCGGTCGCTACCTGCCCGCGCCGCTCGTCGGGGCGCTCGCCTTCCTCACCTTCGTCCTGAACATCCTGTTCCACTTCCCGCTCTTGATGATCACGGCGCTCGTGCGGGTGCTCCTGCCCATCCCGGCCGTGGTGCGGGGGTGCCGGCGGGCGGCGGAGTTCATCGGCGAATCGTGGATCGGCGTGAACGTCTGGGGCCTGAAAGTGGCGGGCGACATCACGTGGGACGTGACCGGGCCCGGCAGCCTGCGCCGTGACGGCACCTACCTGATCACGGCGAACCACCGGTCGGCGGTGGACATCCTCGTCGTGCAGTGGCTGCTGAACCGGCGTGCGCCCATCGTGAAGTTCTTCCTGAAGCGCGAACTGTTCTGGGTGCCGTTGATGGGACTCGCCTGGTGGGCGCTCGAGTTTCCGTTCATGCGGCGCTACCCGCGCGCCCTGCTCGAGCAGCGGCCCGAGCTGCGACGCAAGGACCTCGAGACCACGCGGCGCCTCTGCGAACGGTTTCGCGACACGCCCGTGTCGGTCCTGAACTTCCTCGAGGGGACGCGCTTCAGCCCGGCGAAACGCGACCGCCAGGGTTCACCCTACGTGCACCTGCTGCTGCCGCGCGCGGGCGGCATCGCCCAGGTGGTGTCGAGCCTGGGCGACCGGATCGAGGCACTGCTCGACTTCACGATCGTGTACCCGGGAGGGACGCCAACCTTCTGGGATCTCATCTCCGGGCGAATCCCGGCCATTCGGGTGCACATCGACACGGTGGCCCTGGACCCGGCGTGGGGCGGCCGCGATTACGACGACGCCACGTTCCGCGAGGAATTCCAGACGTTCGTGAACGGCCTGTGGGCGCGGAAGGACGCACGGATCGAGACGATGACGAGCCGGTCCACGCCGTGACCGCCCGTGCGGCCCACGGCATGGTGCGGGGACCGGGCGCCGCCTCGAGACCCGGGCGCCAGCCCAGGCGCCAGGCCCGCGGCGGCGCTGGGCGCTAGGCTGCTCTTGAGGCTGCTCTTCAATGCGCCGGCACCGATGTGGACGCCCACGGGTAGCGGAGTGCGGAGATGTTGGCCACCGAGCGGGTGGGGTTCAGGAACGTGATCAGGAGGTTGCCCAGCGCCGGCTTCCGCTGCTTCAGGCCCGACAGCCACTTGACGTACATCCAGTCCTCGACGACCGACCAGGCAACCCCGAGCGTGGGCGTGATCACGTGGTCCTCGACAGCCTGGTCCACGTTGCCGATCGCGGCTTCGGAAAGCAGAAACAGCTCGAATTGCAGCGAGTAGAGGTTGGCGAAGAGGAACTGCCGCCACTTCGCGCTCGCGTACTCGCGGCTCCAGAACTCGGCACGTTGCGTGCGGGGGTCGTTGTTCGCGTAGATGAACGCGGAGGCCGACCCCATCGCGGGGTGCCCGACCCAGTTGTTCCGGAAGAGATCCCCGTCGCTCCAGCCGCGCCAGGTGCTGACCGCTTCCCAGTAGTCCTCCCAGAACGGTCCCTTCAGGGCCTCCCGCGTGCGGGCCTCCCACCCGATGCGGTAGGTGTGCTGCATGGCCAGCAGCACGAGGCTGTCGGCGAGCACGCCGGACCAATCGGTGCGGTCGGGGGGTCGCGATCCAACCTGCAGGGTGGGCGGCGGCGGGGGCGGGAACTGCGGGACCTGGCCAGGGGGGGCGATCCCGACCTGGGCTGTCTCCACCTGGTCGGCGGCAGACGGCGGTCCAGGCGGATCGGTGCGGCTGGCCTGCGCGGGGTCCTGCTGGCCGAGCAGCGGCACGACCGGCACGAACGGCTCGCCCACGAACTGGGCGAGGCACACCGGCGGCGCAGCGAGCAGCAACACCCAGGCACACCCCGTCGTCACGAACCGTTGAACTGGCACGGCCCCCTAGACTACCGAATGGATGACCATCTTGCCAATCAGGGGAATCGGAAGGTTCCCCAACCTGACTCAACCGATCCGCTACAGTGGTGTCGTGAGGCACCTCACCTGGCGGCACGTGTTCTTTGCCCTCGGAACGGCGCTGCTCGTCTGGCTGCTCGATCGGATTGGTCTGCGCGAGATCTGGACCACGGCGCGCGGCCTGGGGTTGTGGAGCAGCATGGGCTTCGTGGTGATCTACGCCCTCCACCAGCTGCTGCGTGCGGGCGCGCTCTACCGGTGCGTGGTGCGGCCGGGTTCGGTGCACTATGCCGATGCCCTGGCCGTGCGCCTGTCAGGTGAAGGTGCCCAGGTGCTGACGGCCGGCGGGGCCGCCGTGGGCGAGCCGTTCAAGGCGTGGCTGCTGACCCGGCGCGGCCTGTCTGGCCAGGAGGGGTTCGCCGCGACCCTCTCCGACTTCCTCGTCTACAAGTTCATCTCGGCCCTGGTGATGCTGGCGGGGCTGGTCTACCTCGCCTGGCACCTCGAGTTGCCGGCGGCCTTCGCCGCCGCGGCGCGCGCGTTCGCGGTCGGGGCGGTCGCGTTCCTTGCCGTCTCGGCCGTGGCCATCGCGCGCCGGACCTACGTGATTGGCAGCGTGGCCGCCCTTGCCGCGCGGATCCCCGGCCTCGCGCGCCGCATCCGCTACGCGCCGGTGTGGGTGCGGGGCATGGAGGACCTGATCTTCAAGGTGCTGCGCGACGAGCCGCGGCGGTTCGCCGGTGTGCTGGCGCTCGACGTGGCGGCGCACATCCTGCTGGTGCTCGAGTTGTGGCTGCTGCTCCACGCGCTGGAGCTGCCGCGCCCGTTGTTTCACGGCTGGCTGGTGGATGCGGCCACCAAGCCCCTCGGTGGGCTCTTCTTCTTCGTCCCCGGCCAGGTAGGGGCCCTCGAGGCGGCGCTGGCTGCGGTGTTCACGGCCATTGGCCTCCCGCCAGCCGCCGGCGTGGTGGTGGCCCTCGTGCGGCGGGCGCGCTCGCTGCTCGTGGCGGCGGTCGGGCTCGCCGGATTGTGGTGGTTGGGCAAGGGAGGAGAGCAGCCGAACTCCCAGCGCCCGACGCCTCGCGCCGAGCGCCGAGCGCCGGGCGCGTAGCGCAGCGCGTCGGCGCGGTGGGGCAGCGCCACCACCCTCGCCCAGCCCTGGCGTGCCGGGTCACGCTCAGTCGGTCAGTCGGTCAGTCGCGCGAGGCTTCGACGGACCGCCGTCGCTCTGGCGGTCAGCGCTGTGCGGCGGCGACCGCCTCGGCCGGCCGAGGCAGGTACACCACCCGGCCGTCGGGCTCGGCAACCACCAGCTCGGCGCCGGTGCTCGCGAGGCCCGCGGCCACCTGGACGTCGGTCAGGGCGTGCGCGGCCGTGATGGTCCGCAACCGCACGTCGATCGTGAGCAGCAGGCGATGTGCGGCGCTCACGGCGAAGAGCCGGCCACCGTCCCAGGCGAGGCCCGTCACGGCCAGCGTCGAGAGCGGGCGATCCCCGGCCGGCAGCGCGCCGGCAAGGCCGTCGGCGATCTCCGGCACGAACTCTTCTGAGAGCGTCAGGTCCCGGCGGTCGAACCGCGACACGACGAGCCGGGGTACCGTCGCGTTCGGGATGCCGACGGTGTAGAGCGACTGGCCGGCCGGGTCGTACGCCACGGCGTGCACGTATTGCATGCGGGCGCGCACGGTGGCCACCCGGCCTCGGGCCACTTCGTCGAAAGCGTCGTGCGACGCGAGGAAGAATCGGAAATTGCGCGCCGCACGGGCGGGGTCCGCCTCGAGGGCCTCGCGCAGGATCACGTAGCTCTTGTTCCGCGCCATCGCGATCACGGTCTGCGCGTCGAGGAAGGCCGCGCCGCCAACGCGATCGAGATCGATCGAGAAGCCCGGATCCACGACGGTGCCGCGCTCCACGCCGGAGAGCGCGCTGTCGAACAGGTAGACGCCGTGGCCGGTCGTGACGAGGAAGCGGCGCGAGGCGTGGTCGAACGCCAGATCGCTGACCGGCCCGTGCAGGGTTCCCCCGATCCGCCCCGCGCGCACGGCCCGGAGCGGCGGTGCGGCCGACGGCGGCCTCGGCGCGCTCTCCGCCAGGGTGGCGGGGTCGGGCTTGGGGATGGCCCATCGCCCGCGCCACGAGATCGGCGCCGGCGCCCACTCCTCGGTGGACCACACCCAGTGCCGCGGGTTGACGGAGAAGCGCACGGGGTCGGACTGGCCCATGTAGGGCGGCGGTCCCGTGCTCGCAAACGCCTGCAGCGCGTTGGCGGCCACCACGACGAGGAACACCCAGCCGGCGAGGCGCTCGAACGGGTTCCAGCGGCGGTCGGTGCGCGTGGCCTCGCCGTCGCGCAGCAGGACGAGCAGCAGGCCCATCGCGGCAAGGCAGCACCAGAAGACGAAGGTGGACCACACGTAGGTGTGCGCGCCGAAGAGCTCCACGCTGAAGCCCTGGCCGATGTCGCGCACGACGTGCGCGGCGGAATGGCGGATGCCCATGTACACGCCCCACGCGCCGAGCAGCACCGACAGGCCCAGGTAGCGCGGGCGGGGCCCGTAGCGCAGGACGAACAGGCCCATCAGCGCGACGAGGATCATCCCGGTGCGCTGCGCCCAGCAGAGCACACACGGCGAGTCGCCGAGCACAGCGCCGAGCACGAACACCGACGTGCCCACCGGCACGGCCGCGATGAACAGCACCGCCCACGCAAGCAGCGAGAAGAACGGTCGGTTGTGACCCATCGCATCCCTCGCAGGGGCGGTCGGCCGACCGCCCTCAGTAGTTCAGGCCCGGCAGCACCGAGGTCCGCGTGCCGATGAAGAAGAGCAGCCCCATGAGGACGCAGCTCGTCACGGCGAGGGCGAACGCCAGGCGCTCGCGGTGGGGACGGCGCACAACGAGCCAGGCCGCGCCGAAAATCAGGAGGAGGTTGAGGAACTCCATCGGTCACCTCGCGCGCGCGCCCGGCACGTCGGTGGCGAACCAGTGCATGTCCCTCGTGTCCTGGAGCGTCACGAACACGCGGCGGCCGTCGGGCCCGCCGAACACGACGTTGCTCACCGACTTCCCGGGGAACGCCACCTCGCGCTCCACGCGCCCCGCGGCGTCGAGGACGGCCACGGTCCCCTTGCCGTAGCGCGTGACGAACAGCCGACCCGACGCATCGCACTTGATGCCGTCGAGGCCGTGGTCGGGGAACTCGGCGAACACGTGCGGCGTCCCGGCGGCGTGGCCGGCCGCGTCGAGCGCGAAGGCCAGGATGCGCCGCTGCACGCTCTCGGCGACGTAGAGCGTCCGCTCGTCGGGGCTGAGGGCGATGCCGTTGGCCGTGCCGAGTCCGCCGCCGACCGGCGTCACGGTGCCGTCGGTGGCGATGCGCCAGATGCGCCCCGTGCCGCGCGCCCAGTCAGGGTCGCTCGCGTACACGACGTCGGCGCGCGAGATCGCCAGGTCGTTGGGCTGCGAGAAGCGGTCGTCGTGCACCCACACCGACACCTGCCGCGTGCGCGGATCGAGCCGGAGCACGTTGTGGCCCGTGAAGTCGGCGAGCAGCAGGTATCCCCGCGAGTCCTCCCGGATGGCATTGGCGGTGCTCCCCGCCGGCAGCGTGACCAACACCTCGACGCGACCGTCGGGGTGCACCTCGCACACCGTGCCGTCGCGCTCGCAGTTCACGACGAAGAGCCGGCCGTCCCGCGTGAACTCCGGCCCCTCCGCGTTGCCGGTGAAGCGTGCCGGGGCGGTGAGACGGTGGGCCGTGAAGAGCGGGCCGCCCACCGGGACCCAGCCATCGGCCGCCGCGAGGCCGGTGCCGAGGACCGCCACGAGTGCGGCACGGTGGAGGCCCGACGCGGCGCCTGTGACGCAGCGCTTCAGCGCCGTGTGCTGTCGGCGAGTCACTTCGTGCCTCCGAGGGCGGGCGTGACACCGAGGTTGAACAGGATGAACGCGGAGGTCCAACGGATCGCAGGGAACATGGCGAGATTCCTCAAAGCACGGTCTGCTGGTCCGGGTCGCCCGGCGCCGTGTGCGCCGAAGGGACAGGACCCGCCGTCGCTGGCTCCGGCGGGGTCAGCGTCGCGTGGCCCTCCAGGCGTGCCCTGGGCGCGCGACACCACACGTTACACGAAAGCGGGCACCTCCACCGTGGTGCCGGTCGTGATGGCCTGGTTGACGAGGATGCCGACGATGCTCGCGCGTGCGCCCTCCTCGGCCGTGCAGGCGACGGGAGCCCCTTCGGTGAGGCTCTTCACGAAATCGGCGAGTGCGTAGTAGAGCGGCGGGTGCTGGAGGCCCACGCCGTCCTTCAGGTTGCCCTGCGCGGCGAGTTGCGTCGCGTTGGCGATGAGCGTGATGCCCTCCTCGTCGAAGTGCCGCTGCCGCGTGGCGTACACTTCCCAGCCCTGCGTCGGCGCGTCGGCTTCCTTGAAGAGCCAGCCGTGCGTCCATGCGAGGCGGATCGCCCCGTAGATGCCGTGGAACAGTTCCCACTGGCCGCCGTTGGAATTGGCGAGCGTGGCCTCGTAGCGCAGGGGCACCCCGTCGGGCCAGATCAGGTCCGCGACGATCGTGTCGTGCACGCTGCGGCCGTCCTTGTGCAGGCGCACCCATCCGCGCCCCTCGACGCGCTGCGGATAGCTCCCGCGCATCCAGTGCACGACGTCGAACTGCTGCGTGCCCACCTCGCCGGCCAGCCCGGTGGACACGGCGGGATCGAGGCGCCAGTTGGCGGCCTTCTCCGACTGCCCGTCGGCCGCCGGGAAGCGCCAGCTCGTCTTCCGGTGATACTGCGCGCTCATCGTCACGAGCTCGCGCAGTTCGGCGCCGACGAGGGGCTGGGCGCGGCGGTAGGTGGGGTTGGAGCGACCCTGGAAGCCGGCGTGGAACACCGTCGTGGCCCTTGCCGCGGCCGCCGCGATGGCGCGGCAGTCCTCGACCCTGGCCGCGAGCGGCGCCTCACAATAGACATGCCGGCCCGCCGCGAGCGCCTGCTCGACCAGCGCGCGGTGCTCGTGGGTGGGCGTGGCGATCACGACGGCGTCGATGTCGGCGCGCGTGTCGAAGAGCGCCCGCGCGTCGGTGAACGTCTGGGCGCCCTTCGCGCGACCAAGCGCCGCCTGCAGGCGCGAGGCGGCCGTGTCGCAGAGTGCGGCCACCTCCACTTGCGGGATCTTCTGCAGCTCGGTGAGGATCGCGCGGCCCTGGCGGCCGACGCCGATGACGGCCAGCCTGCGCGGCGGCCCCTCCATCGCGAAGGTCACGGTGCTGCACTCCGGCACGAGGACGAGGCCGGTGAGCGTGCCGAGGGTCTGGAGGAAGTCGCGTCGGTTCTCTGGCATGTGGAGGCGGCCGTCAGCTGCTGGTTGTGGGTTGTGAGAACAGCGCGCGGTAATCCTCCGGAAACCCTGGCGGCACCGAGCCGAGCACCGCGAGTGCCGTGGACCAGGCATCGGCGAGCCGGGCCGAGGGCCCCGTCACGGCCACGATCCCTCGCGCAGCGACGGGCGCCCGCGTGCGCGGGTCCAGGATGTGCGCCCTCGCGGCGGCGGTTGCCTGGCTCGCCGGATCCGACACGCTCAGCGCCATGTCGGCAAGCGCCAGCGCCCTCCGCTGCGCGCCGGGGCCGATGGCCACGCGCCAGCCAGCGTCCCCCGGTGGGGCGCCGAGAGCCACGACGCTGCTGGTGCCGCCATGGAGCAGCGCGGCGGTGATCCCCGCCGCGCGCAGCGTGCGCGCGGCGCACTCGAGCGCATGTCCCTTCGCGATGGCGCCGAAGTCGAGCATGACGCCCGGCTGCCGGAACCGCACCGACCACCGCGCCTCATCGAGGTCGATCGTGGCCATGCCGCCTTCGACGGCCGCGCTCGCGACGTCAACGGTACCCCCGTCGGGCCGCGTGTGTAGGCCTGGGACGCTGGCAGCCGCCGACGGGGGGAACCCCTGCCGCGCCAGCGCGCCCGCCAGCGTGACGTCGAAGGCACCCGACGAGGCGCGCCACACCGCCAGCGCGTCGGCGAAGAGCGCCACCGTGTCTGCGTCGAGGCGCACCGCCGCACGATGTGCCGTCCGCGCGAGGTGCGACACGAGGCTGTCGCCCGAGAAGCGGCTCAGGCGCGCGTGCCACCCCTCGACCTCTTCCAGGGCGGCCTCGCCCGCGGCGCGCCAGTCGCCCGCCCCGGCCGCGATCACCACCTCCACGCGCGTTCCAAACGCCGCCGTCGCGAGCCGCAGCACCTCGGGCAGCACCCGCGCGCGTTCATCGTTCATCGGGCACCCGGCGGGCGGGCACAGGGCCGTGCCCCTACAGCTTCCGCACCGTCATCGTCTTGGGATCGAACGCGAAGGCGCCGCCCTCCCAGATCGAGCGCGTGGCCAGGTCGACGATCACCATCACCTTCGTGCCGAGTTCGACGTCGCTGCGCGGCGGGCGGCGAGCGCGGATGGCCTCGAGCCAGTCGAGGCGCAGCTGGTCCTGCACCTCGATGCCCTCGGCGGCCGGTGGGATCTGGCGCTCCTCGATCTCGTCGGCGTACAGCCGCTCGGGGCGCAGGGTGGCCGTCGCCCCGCCGACGTAGATGTTGGCCTTGTTGCCGCGGATCACCTTCTCGACGCCGAGCTCGTTGCTCGTGGACCCGGCCACCACCATCGTGTGCATGCCGCCGAACTCGACGGTGATGTTCACCTGGTCGTGGTTCTCCATCGCCTTGTCGACGTAGTGACCGCCGGATGCCACGACGCGGGTGGGCCAGCCGAGGTCGAGCGCGCCGACGAGCGGCGTGATCTGGTGGACGAGCAGGTCGCCGATGATGCCCGTCGAGTACTTCCGGTACCGCCGCCAGCGCGCGTAGATCTCCGGATTCCACGGCACGACGCCGAGCGGGCCGCACCAGGCCTTCCAGTCGAGGTTCACGCCGGGCTGCCAGGCCGGGTCGATCTCGTAATACGTCCACTCGCCGTCCTTCGAGTTGCGGCAGTAACTGGTCTGGCTCCACACGGGCGTGCCGATGGCGCCCTCGGCGATCAGCTGCTTGGCGGCGGCGTAGCTCGGCGTGAAGACGTACTGCGTGCCCACGGTGAACACGACCTGCGGATTGGCCTGCACGACCCTCCGCAGGCGCAGCGCGTCGGCGAGGTTCAGCGTCATCGGCTTCTCGACGTAGACGTCCTTGCCGGCGCGGATCGCGTCCTCGCACATCCTGCCGTGCCAGTGCTCGGGCGAGGCGATGAGCACCGCGTGGAGGTCGGGCAGCTTGAGCAGCTGGGCGTAGTCGGTGAAGGTCGCCACCTCGCCCTGCGCGGCCGCGACAATCCCCTTGGCCCTCTCCAGGCGCGATTGGCAGACGTCGGCGAGCGCGCTGATCTGCACCTTCGCGAGCCCTTGGCTGGCGAGCCTGAGGAACGACTCGCAGTGCGCCGTTCCCATGCCGCCAGTGCCGATGACCGCCATGCGGATGGGGTCGCCTTCGGCGAGCGGGGCCCGGGCCGCCGCCTTTGGTACGGGCGCCTGATCGGCCGTGGATGCGGGGGCGGGTGTCGCGTCAGCGGCGAGGCCGGCGGCGGCCGCGGCGGTGAGGCTGGTGCGCAGGAAGTCGCGGCGGCTCGCGCTGGCGCTCATCGTCACTCCTTTGCGGCGGGTGGGGCCGTGCGCAGGCGCTCGAGCAGGCGGTGCGTGGCGGCGATGCCCTCACGCTCCGACAGCCGGTCGCCCTCGTACTCGATGCCCACCCAGGAGTGGTAACCGGCGTCGAGCACGATGCGCATCATCCGCGCGTAGTCGGTCCTGGTTTCGTTGCCGGCCGCGTCGAAGTCGTGCGACTTCGCGCTCACGGCCTTGGCAAAGGGCATCAGGTCGGTCACACCCTGGTAGCGGTCGTAGTCGTAGAAGTTCCCGAAGTCGGGCAGCGTGCCCACCCGCGGGTGCGCGACCATCTTCATCACGCCCGCGAGCCACTGGCCGTTGGAGCTCAGATTGCCGTGGTTCTCGACGATGACGTTGATGCCGTGCGGGTCGGCGAACTCGCAGAGGCGGCGGAGGCCGTCGGCGGCGAGCCGCTGCTGCTCCTCGAAGCTGCCCGAGGAGGCGGCGTTCACACGGATGTGGGCGCAGCCGAGCGTCTTGGCCGCCTCCACCCAGCGGTAGTGGTTCTCGACGGCTTGCGTCCGCTTCGCCGGGTCGGGATCGCCGAGGTTGCCCTCGCCATCGCACATGATGAGGTGCTGGTAGACGCCGTGGTCTCTCGCGCGCCGGTTCATCTCGGCGAGGTAGGCCGCGTCACGTGCCTTGTCCTTGAAGAAGGCGTTGACGTATTCGATGGCCTCGATGCGGAACTCCTCACGGGCGACGCGGGCGAAGTCGAGATTGTCGATCTCGCGCGCCTGCAGCGCCCGGTGCAGCGACCACTGCGCGAGGGAGATCGTGAACGGCGAGGTCGCAACCGCCGCCGTGGCCGGCAGCCGGGACGCGACGAGGCCGGCGGCCGCGGTCACCCCGCCGATGAGGAACTCACGCCGGTTCACCCGTGGATCCATGCACCCCTCCGGCACACGCCGGCCGGCGACGTGCCGGCTCGCGCGCGAGGATCCTACACCAGGCCCGACGGCCCGCCTCAGCGAAGCGGCAGCCGCACGGGCCGGCCCCCGCGGGCGGCCGACTCGTCGGCCGCCAAGCACACCTCCATCGTCTTCTGGGCGTCGAACACGTTGAGGTGCGTGTCGTGTCCCGATCGGACGCCGGCCACCAGCTCGTCGATTTCGCCTTGGAACGGGTGATGCGACACGTCCGAGGACCCGGGCATCTCCGCGGCGAGGCGGATGGCGCGTGCCCCGGTCGGGAGCACGTGCGGCGAGAAGGTGATGCCGGCGACCGGGCATGCGCGGCGCAGGCCCTCGAGGTCGAGCGGCGTGTCGTTCCAGAGCAGCAGGTCGTCCCGAAGCGTCGCACGGGCGCCCATCATCTCGACCCCGAAGTGGTAGGGCATCTGGAAATCGGTGGAGCTCACGATCTGGCCGAGTACCTGGCCGCGATCGCCGGCGCGATCGGGGCCGAGCTTCACGTTGGCGACGATCGACGTCGGCCACTGGTACCCTGCGGTGAAGCGCGCGTGGTACGCCGACACCTCGCTCACCTCGAGCCCGGTGCACCAGCGCAGGGCGTCCACCGCGTGGCAGCCCGCCGCGAGCAGGTGGCTACGGCCGCTCTTCGCCGTGCGCACCCACGACCAGCCGGAGTACCAATCGGTGACGCGGGAGAGGTACTGGAAGCGCGCGAAGTGCAGCGGGCCGAGCCGGCCCGACTCGCGCAGCCACCGCGCGAACTGCACGTAGGGGTTGTAGTGCAGCTCGAAGGAGACAATCGACACGATGCCGGCGCGGCGCACCGCGTCGCGGATGGCCCGCAGCTCGGCGCGGTCGAGGCCCGTCGGCTTCTCGAGCAGCAGGTGCTTGCCGGCACGCGCCGCGGCCACGGCCTGCGCGGCGTGCAGGTGGTTCGGCGTGGCGATCGAGACGATGTCCACGTCGGGCGCCGCGAGCAGATCGGCGTAGCGCCGCGTGAAGCGGGCGTCGGGCACCGCGAGACCGGCCTCGGCAACGCGCGCGCGGGCCCGTCCCTCGTCGCGTCCGCAAAGCCAAGTCACCCGGACGTGTGGGTTGCGCAGGAACGCCCGAAGGTGTTCGATCGCAACCCAGCCGATGCCGACGATCCCCACCCCCAGCCTTCGCGACATGCGGGGATTCTGCCACAAGGGGCAGTGCGGGCAGGTTCCTCGTGCCCGCGCTTGACAGTCTCGGGACCGGATGATTGACTGGCCCGGCCAACGGGAGGATGGGGTATGCGCAGGGGAACGGCGGTGGCCTGGGGGCTGACCGGTGGCCTGGTGATGGGGATGGCGGTGGCGGCCTTGGGACAGCCGGCGCCCAACACGCTCACGGCAGAGGAACGGGCGGTGGGCTGGCGCCTGCTCTTCGACGGGACGACCACGGCTGGCTGGCGCGGCTTCCGGCAGACGGGGATGCCAGGGGGATGGGCGGTGGTCGACGGCGCGCTCACGCGCGTGGGCAAGGGCGGCGACATCGTCACCGAGGAGGAGTTCTCCGACTTCGAGCTGTCCTTCGAGTGGCAGGTTGCGCCGGGCGGTAACAGCGGGGTGTTCTTCGGCGTGAGCGAGGACGCCAAGGCCGTCTGGCACACGGCACCGGAGTATCAGATCCTCGACAATGCGGGGCACAAGGACGGCGCCACGCCGGCGACCTCCACCGGCGCCAACTATGCGCTGCACGCGCCCGCCCGAAACGTGGCCCGGCCGGCGGGGCAGTGGAACCAGAGCCGGATCGTGGTGCGGGGCCCGCACGTGGAGCACTGGCTCAGCGGCGAGAAGATCGTCGAGTACGAACTCGGCAGCGCCGACTGGACGGCCCTCGTTGCTGCCTCGAAGTTCAAGGAGCACTCGGCTTACGGCACGGTGCGGCCGGGCCGGATCGCGCTCCAGGACCACGGCGACCGCGTGGCGTTCCGCAGCATCAAGATCCGGGCACGGTGAAGGTGCCGGGCAGCACAGCGCTGAAGCGCTGTGCCACGTCGGTGGTTCGTGCGCGCGGCCCGGTCCTTCAGGGCAGGGCGCGAGAGTAACCAGACAGAGAGGAGCCCCAGGTGGCGCAGGGCGCGGTCCGCGTGAAGCTGTCGGCGATGATGTTCATCCAGTACTTTATCTGGGGCGTGTGGTCCGTGACCCTGGGCACGTACCTCGGGACCACGCTGCGCTTCGACGGCACCCAGATCGGCCTGGCGTACGGCACGACGGCGATCGCCGCGATGATCTCGCCGTTCTTCGTGGGCATGGTGGCCGATCGCTTCTTCGCCACCGAGCGCCTCCTCGCTGTCCTGCACATCCTCGGGGGCGCCATCATGTGGCTGGCCGCCTCGCGCCAGCACTTCGATGCGTTCTACCCGTTCCTGCTGGCGTACACGCTGTGCTACATGCCGACGCTGGCGCTCACCAACTCGATCTCGTTCCACAACATGGCCGACCCGGCGCGGGAATTCCCGCGCGTGCGCGTGCTCGGCACCATCGGGTGGATCGCGGCGGGCCTGCTCGTGGGACGGCTGGGGCTCGAGGCAACCGCCACGCCGATGCGCCTGGCCGCCGTGGCGTCGGTCGTGATGGGGCTCTACAGCCTGCTGCTCCCGCACACCCCGCCGAAGGCAGCGGGGCAGCCCGTCACGGTGCGCGCGGTGCTCGGGCTCGACGCGCTGGCCCTGCTCAAGGACCGCTCCTTCGCGATCTTCGTGATCGGATCGTTCCTGCTCTGCATCCCCCTGCAGTTCTACTACGCGTTCACGAACCTCTTCCTCAACGAGATCGGCATGGCCGAGCCCGCGAGCAAGATGACGCTCGGCCAGATGTCGGAAATCGGGTTCATGCTGCTGATGCCGTGGTTCCTCGTCCGGCTCGGCGTGAAGACGATGCTCCTCGTGGGGATGGCGGCGTGGGCCACGCGCTACGTGCTCTTCGCCAACGGCGATGCCGGCGCCGGGGCGTGGATGCTCTACGTCGGCATCCTGCTGCACGGCGTCTGCTACGATTTCTTCTTCGTCACCGGCCAGATCTACGTGGATCAGCAGGCCGACGTGCGCATCCGCGCGGCGGCGCAGGGCCTCATCGCCTTCGTGACGCTCGGCGTCGGCATGTTCATCGGCGCCTGGGCGTCGGGGCGCGTCGTGCAGGGATTCAGCCGCGTGTTGCCCGACGGCGCGACGGCGCACGACTGGGGCCGCATCTGGCTGGTCCCGGCCGTCGGTGCGGCACTCGTCCTCGTGCTCTTCGCCGTCGCGTTCAACCCACGGCGCAGGGTGACCCCCGCCGGCTCGCACGGCGTCCCCGCCGAGAGCATCGCGGAGCCGTGAGGTCCCCGTTGCGTGGCGCCCTCGCCTGGGGGACGGGGCCGCGGGGTGCTGGCGTTCAGGACGTTCGGACGTTCAGGCCCAGTACGCGACGCCCGCCGGCTCGGAGAGAACGAGCGGCCTGAGGAACGCCACGGCGTTCCGGAGCCCCTCGGCACTCGACATGAGGCTGTCCTCGTGCTCGATGCTGATCACGTGGTCGTAGCCCTCCACGCGCAGCGCGCTCACGATGCCGCGCCAGACGGCGGCGTCGTTGCCCCAGCCCACCGTGCGGAAGATCCAGGAGCGCTCGCGCTCGCGCGTGTACGTCTTTGCGTCGAGCACGCCGTTGAGCGCGATGTTGGCGGCGTCGAGGCCGGGCATGATCAGCAGGTTGGGCGAGCCGGTGAGGTTCGCGGCCGGGTAGATGGTCTTGCGCAGCGTCTCGTTCATCGCCGTGTAGGCGTGCATCTCGCCGTCGATCTCCACGTCCGGGAGCATCTCGCGCAGGATGCGCGAGGCCTCGCGCATGCGCAGCGCCGAGGG
>Ga0114939_10002159_pt1 | contig 14919 bp, 18 predicted proteins | sample AshMeaCrysSpring_FD_87196 | JGI IMG/M metagenome (GOLD analysis project Ga0114939, IMG submission 87196) | Groundwater microbial communities from Big Spring, Nevada to study Microbial Dark Matter (Phase II) - Ash Meadows Crystal Spring | ecosystem: Environmental > Aquatic > Deep subsurface >... | reverse complement strand
TTCGGAAAAGCAGTTCGACACCGTCACGCCGGTGAGTGTCACGGTCGCGCCGGCATCCACGTAGACGCCCGCGCCCTGGTCCTTGCCGCCGATGATCGTGAGGTTGCGGATGTCGATCGACACCGCGGAGGCGGACGTCCGGAACACGCCGAAGGTGGACGCGGACGGGTTCTTGATCCCCGCGGCGTCGAGACCCGGCTGCGGCACGGAGATCGTGTAGCCGTTGCCCTCGATCGTGAGGTTCTTGTTCAGCGTCTTCCGGCCCGTGACGACGATGTCGCCGAGGATGCTGATCGTGTCGCCGGGCGCGGCGCTTGCCAGGGCGCTGTCGAGCTGCGCCTCGTTGCTGGCGGTGAGGGTGGCGGCGAGGGCGGGCCGGATCGGCACGAGCATCAGCGCCAGGGAAAGGACCACGATGGGAAAACGGCTCATCTTCGAAATCCTTGTGCTCGACTGCTTCGTATCGACTACTTCGGCTCCGGCTCCCACGCGTAGATGCCGGCGTCGGCCATCAGGCTGAGGTGCAATTGTCCCTCATTCAGCCGGTAGCCGCGCACGAACGGCAGGTCCCGCGCCAGGCGCTCGTGCAGGCTCGGCGGGGGGCAGAGCGCCTGCGTGGCGGCCAGCGGGCCGAACGCGAACCGGCCCGACGCGCCATCCGCGCCGGGCTCGGCGCGCCAGTCGCCCTGCGCGCGGTTGCAATCGAGGCGCAGCGTGGCCGAGCCGTCGGCGTTCAGCGCCAGGGTGTAAAGCGCCGGATCGGACGGACGGATGACGCCGACCGCATCGTCCATCGACGTGAAAGACACGAGACGCCAGCGCGTTCCCTGCAATGCGCGCGGGGCGACCGTGTCGCGCGGTCCTGTCGCGACCGGCGCGCGATTCGAGGCATCCGCGTCCCCGCCAGCCGGCAACGACCCGCATCCCGCAGGGATCCCGACCGCGAGCATCAGCGCGGCCAGCCAAGGGGCGAAACGGAGAGGCTTCACGCGATCGGGGCCGGGTCTCCGCGAGTCGGGCCTACTGCCGCGGCTCGCCATGCTCGTTGACGAGCAGGGTTCGGCCCGGGGGCGCGCTCATCTGGGCGTGGTGCTCCTCGCCGTCGAACTCGTAGCGGACATCCCAGTAGGCCGGCGTTCCGGCGCGGGACTCGCAACGCTGCACGTCGCGCTGGTAGGTGTTGCCGTAGCTGCCGCCGCCGGCTGCCCGCGAGGCGAGCGCCGCGCCCGCCACGGCCCCGGCGGCCGTCGCCGCATCTTTCCCGCGGCCGCCGCCGACCTGGTGCCCCAGCACACCGCCAATCAGCGCGCCCACGACCGCCGCGCCCACCTGCGAGCCCGACGGAGACCCGGAGGCCGGCTCGCTCTCGGTCCAGCAACGGCGCTCGGCCGTTCCGCGCACCTCGCGCACCGAGAGCACGCGCGCCTCGTAGACCGCCTCGCGCGGCCGGCGGTGGAAGGCATAGTCGGGCTCGGCCATGGAGGGCGGCACCTCCCGCGCGTCCCGGGACGCCTCCACGCGCCGCACCGACGAGATGCGCTTGTTCATGTCGATGCTGCGCAGCTTGTCGTAGCTGCCGCGTCGAAGCACCCGGCACTCGCCCTCGAACCGCGAGTCCGAGCACACCTGCCAGCGGCCGGCGCCGACGACGACGGACTGCGCCTTGTCGTTGAACCCGTGGCGCTCGAAGTTGCGCACGTCCTCGGTGACGGTGAACGAGCGGCCGCGGAAGCCCTCGTATTCGTAGAAGGTGATCTCGGCGGTGGCCGTGGCGGGAAGCAGGGCGGCGGTCATCGCCGCGGCAAGAAGAAGGCGCATTCCGGAATTTCCTCTGGTGAGCGACGGGGGCCGCGCCCTGGTGAGCGACGGGGGCCGCGCCCTGGTGAGTGGCGACGCACGGCGCCGAGGCGCATTGGCCGTCGCGAAATATAGGCGAGCGCTCGAGGTGCGACTATCCAGAAACGGCACTCCGCATAAGACGATAGGCCATGGGCCGGCCCCCGCGATGCGATGGCGTTCCGTTCCTGACCGTCCTCCGCGACGGGCTCCGGCTGCCGCGAGCAACCGGGCCACGGGTGCGCGAACCGCGTCAGCGGACGTTTTCGGCCGAATGAAGGACCACCTTGTCCGCCGCGAACCGGACGGTGACGCTGCTCTTGCCGTCCACCCAGCGGCAGCTGCGGAAGCCGGCCGTCTCGTCGCAGCCGGTGGGCGACCCGAGGATCGCCGTCGCCTCCTGGTAGGTCATGCCGACCTTGATCTTCCCGTAGTTCTCCGCGGTGACCTTGCCGCAGGCGCCGAGAAGCAGGGCGATCGCGAGGGCTGCGGCATACCGCGGCCGGAGAGGATGGAAACGTCGCATGGGGCTGCTCCGGTCGGTAATGTGGTCGGAAATGGGCAGGCGGGTCCGGGTCAGCCGCCGAAGATGACCGAGTCGTAGACCCGGTAGTGCTCGTAGTCGTTGACCTCGATCGTCCAGGTGTCGCCGGACTTCGTCGCCTTGACCTTCTCGCCGCCGCTGGTGACGCGATCGCCCCTGAAAGTCAGCAGGCGCTCGAGGCCGCCCTCGGGCTTGATGCGCACGTCCGCGTTGCCGGAGCTGCCCCGTACCACGCTGAACGGGCACCGTGCGGAGTCCTCGGGCGCGTTGCCCATCCAGCAGGGCAACTGCCCGGTGGCATGGAATTGCGTGCCCTTCAGCTTGGCGTCGCTCGCCGGCGCCCGGCCCAGCGTGGAAACCTGGCTCGGCTTGCCCGTGACGCCCACGGCAAGCGTGAAATCCGCCTTCTCGTTGCGGCGCGCGGCATTGCGCATCAAGTAGACGCGGATCGTGTACTCGCCATCGGCGGCAAGGGTGCCGCTCCACTCGTTGCCGTCGGACGACCCGACGAAGATCGCCTCCCCCTGCGAGCCGGGCGGCAGCACGTTGAAGTAGTTTGACGCGTTGCTCGTCTTGAGCCTCACGGTCATCACCTGGCCGGACCGGGCGCGGAGCTTGTAGTCCACGGTCTTGTCGCCCTCGAGCGTGCCGGTCATCGTCGCGGAGGACGCACCTCTCGCGAACTGCACCGCCCGCTGCTCGATTGCCGCATCCGCCCTGGCCGGAATGACGGCGAGGAGCCCTGCGACGGTGAAAGCCCAAAACGCGTCTGTCGTTCGGAATTGCCGGTTCATGAACCTCTTTCCGATGTGATCTGCCGCTGCGGGGTTGGCGAGGCCGCGCGAGCGGCCTGCCCGGTCAATCCGCCTCGACGTCGAGGCGGAAATCCTGCCAGCGGAAGCTGGCTTCGCCATTGCCGCGGTCGCGCAACCGAACCTCCGTCGGTCCCGTCATGCAGTGCTTTCCGTCGCGCTGGCAGGCGACCAAGAAGGGCTCCGCATCGCCCATCTTGATCTTCATCGTGACACCGTACTTCGTATCCTCTTGGGTGATCTTGCAAGGGCCGTTGTAGATCACCTTCTGCGCCTTGATGTTGGCCAAGTGGCAGAAGCCGGTGTCCCGTATCTTCGCCGCGTGGGCGGCATCGGAATGCGAGGCGATCAGCACCGCGCCGAGGGCACAGGCGGTGATCAAGGCAAGATTCTTGGGCATCATGGTGTTCCTTCCTTTCAAGAAAGACATTTGGAAAGCCTTGGAGGGGGGATCGGCGATTCGTCCGGACACGGCAGGGCGCTGGCGTCGCGGCCCATGCGAGCAGCGCGGCAAAGGCACGACGGCTTGAAAGACCGGCCGCATTGTGGCGGCGCGACGCCACCCGGTCTATCCAGAATGGGCACTGGAACCGGCCCGCGCCCCCGACTATCCGCAATCGGCACCGAACGGGCATAATTTGCCGATGATGCTGCCCCCCCCGCCCTGGGCCGAACGGTTCGCGTCCGGCGACTTCGACGAGGTTCGCGCCCGGTTGAAGTCGTATGGGAACCACCGGCGCGACTGCGTGGGTCGGGGCCCCCTGAAGCTGCAGCTTTCGATCATCGACCTCGGCAATGCGAGCATCGGTTGGGTCGAGAGCAGCCTTGGCCAGCGGGTCGTGGCGACGCCGAACCTGCCGCTCGTCCATGTCCCGCTGCGGGGCGCCCTCACGTATCGCGTCGGCAGCCGCAGCCTCGAGGCGACCCCGGGCCGCGCCGTGCTGATCCGGCCAGGCACCGAGTACTCGCTGTGTTACGAGCGGAGCACCCAGATGATCGGGTTGCAGCCCCGGGAAGCCGACCTGCTCGATGCGCTCGGGACCTTCGGCGCCGCGCCGGACACCGGCCTCCCGGGCGCGGTCGAGCTTTCGTTGCCGGAAAACGCCCTGGCGCAGCTGGCCACCGCGTTGGGCATCCTCTGGGAACACCCGCTCCCGGACACCCATGGCACGCTGGCTCGCCACCTTCGCCAGTCGCTCAGCGGCTGGATTGCCGCGTTGCTGTCGCCGCACCTGCCTGCCGGGGCCTCGGAGGCCTGTGCCGCGGCGAGGATCCGCCTCGTCGAGGAGTGGATCGACGCGCACCTCGGGGAGCCGATCGCCTTGCCCTCGTTGTGCCGGGTCGCGGGCATCGGGCCCCGGGGCCTGCGCAAGAGCTTCTCGCAGCGCCGCGGGATGTCCCCGCTGCAGTGGGTCTGGACGCGCCGCATGGCGGCGGCACGGCATCGGCTGATGGCGGCGGGGGACGGCGACTCGGTCATCCGCATTGCCGTTGACCACGGCATCACGCACGCCGGACGGTTCGCCGTCGACTACAGACGCCGCTACGGGGAACGTCCCTCGCTTACCCTGGCGCGCGCGCAGGGTCGTCCCTGAGGGAACGCTGGGGAGGGCCGGGCGTCTGCGATATGCTTCGCAGCCTTCGACCGACCCCGACATGAACGCGCCCCGCCGCCGCTTTATCCGAAGCCTCGCCCTCCTCGGCGGCGCCGCTACGCCTCTGGTCACGGCAACGGGCCGGTCCATCCGGCTGCTCGTGGGCTTTCCGCCCGGCGGCGGCACCGACGCGATCGCGCGCCTGCTCGCCGAGCGACTCTCGCTCCCGCTGGGCGCCGCCGTGATCGTCGAAAACCGCGCCGGGGCCGGCGGGCAGCTGGCGGCGCAGGCCCTGAAGTCCGCCGCGCCGGACGGCTCGACGCTGCTGCTTTCGCACGACCACACGATCTCCATCCTGCCGCTCACCGTGCGGGATCCCGGTTTCGACCCGGCGCGCGACTTCGTGCCGGTGGCCGGCTTCGCCACCTTTGCCAACGCGTTCGCGGTCTCCGGTGCCGCGCCGGTGCGGAGCTTCGATGCCTACCTCGCCTGGTCGCGACACGGCGGCGGCAAGGGCTCGGTGCCCGACCTCATCGAGCAGCACCGCGCGGGGCGGATCCACATCCTCGCCGTCATCGGCACCGCACGGCAGCGCGTCCTCCCGGCCGTTCCGACCTTCGCCGAGCTCGGACTCGCCGGCTTCGAGGAGCTGCCCTACTACGGCGTGTTCGCGCCCGCGGGGACGCCGGCCGCAACCCTCGAGGCCTTCGCCGCCGCGCTCGCGCGAGTGCTCGCCGCGCCGGACCTGCAGGAACGGCTGGCCGCGATGGGTCTCGCGGTCGGATTCATGACCGGCGCGCATCTCGCCGAGCGGGAGCGGGCCTACGCGAAAGCGTGGGCGCGGGAAATCGCGGCGACCGGGTTCCGGCCGCAATAGGCGGAACGCTTAACGGTACGCGCGCGCCGCAAGCGGATACGTCCTGTCATCGTCACTGAAGGGCACGGCGTTATACGCGTTGCGGAGTCGACAAAGGACCATGAAGCTGACCGCCATCTACCAGAAAGTCCCGGAAGGCTATGTCGCCTTCGTCGAGGAATTGCCGGGCGCCAATACTCAGGGGGCAACCTTGGAGGAGGCGCGTGCGAACCTCGGCGAGGCGGTGGATCTGCTCTTCGACGCTCACCGTGTCGAGGCGGAAAAGCTGCTTGCCGGACTCGAGGTGATTCGCGAAGGCTTTCCGCCCGACGGGAAATGAAGCGGGCGGACCTTGTCCGCGATCTCGAGATCTCCGATCCCCGGTGGAACCTGCATGCGCCCTGCCTGCCCTACTTCAACAGTTGCATGACAACCGGGATGAGCACGGCGCCCAGCACGCCGTGCAGCCCCATGCCGAGGCTCGCGTAGGTACCGGCCTCGGGGTGCACGCTGAAGGCGCGCGAGGTGCCGATGCCGTGGGCCGCCACGCCGACGGCGAAGCCGCGCTGCCACCAGGCTTTCGAGCCGACCGCATCGAGCACGAAGTGCGCGAGGATGGCCCCGAGGATGCCGGTGGTCACGGCGAACACCGCGGTGAGCGTCGGCGAGACCTGGATGCGCTCGGCCACGCCCATGGCGATGGGCGCGGTGACCGATTTGGCGTAGAAGCCGCCGACGATGGCGGCGTCGGCACCGAGAAGCTTCGCGATGCCAACGGCGCTCACGATGGAAGTGACCCCGCCGGCGAGGAGCGCCGCGACAAGCGGCACGATGCGCCCACGCAGCGCCGCCAGCCCCTTGTAGATCGGCACGGCCAGGGCAACCGTCGCCGTGCCCAGCAGGAAGTGCACGAACTGCGCGCCCTCGAAGTACTTCGCGTAGGGCATGTCGATGGCGGTGATCACGGCGGCGACGATGGCGATCGCGATGGCGACGGGGTTCGCGAGCGGGTTGCGGCCGGCACGCTCGTAGGCCATCACGCCAACCTGGTACGCCGACAGCGTGAGGATGAGCGCGAAGAGCGGGCTTCCCGACAGGTAGACCCAGATCTCGTGGATGGCGGGCAGCGCGGGCGTCATTCCGGTGGCTCCTTGGCCAGCAGGCGCAGCACGAGTGCCGTCACCGCCAGCGTCGCGACGACGCTCGCCACGAGGGCCACCGACACCGCCAGCGCGTTCGACCGGATGTGGGGCCAGAACATCACCACGCCCACGGCGGCCGGGATGAAGAGCAGCCCCAGGTTCTGGCTGAAGGCGGTGGCGACGACGTCCACCGACTCCGGCACGCCGCCGCGCAGGCGCAGCCACAGGACGAGCAGCACCAGGCCGATCACCGGCCCCGGGATCAGCGGCAGGAAGAACCTCGCCGCGAGTTCGCCCAGGCCTTGGAACAGCAGGATCTGGACCAGCCCGGCGACCATCGCGCCTCAGCCCTTCCTCGAGGCTTCGTAGCGCGCCTTGTTCTCGGCGTTGGGCGGGTAGAGGCCGGGGAGCGAGGCGCCCTTCTCGACTTCCGACATGATCCAGCCCTCGAGGCGCTCCTGCTCCGGCGCGGTCGCGACCATCTCCGCCACGAGCGCCTGCGGGATCAGCACGGCCCCGTCCTCGTCCACGACCACGACGTCATCGGGAAACACGGCGACGCCGCCGCAGCCGATCGGCTCGCCCCAGTTCACGAACGTGAGCCCGGCCACCGAGGGCGGCGCGGCCGCGCCCTGGCACCACACGGGCAGGCCCGTGGCGCGAACGCCCGCCACGTCGCGCATCACGCCGTCGGTGACGAGCGCCGCCACGCCCCTCTTCTTCATGCGCGCGCAGAGGATGTCGCCGAAGATGCCCGCGTCGGTGACGCCCATCGCGTCGGCGACGGCGATGCAGCCCTCCGGCATCGCCTCGATGGCGCCGCGCGTCGATATGGGCTTGGACCACGACTCGGGCGTGGCGAGGTCCTCGCGGGCCGGCACGAAGCGCAGCGTGAAGGCGGGCCCCACCAGCCGCGGCTGGCCGGGGTTGAGCGGCCGCGTGCCGCGCATCCAGACGTTGCGCAGCCCCTTCTTGAGCAGCAGCGTGGTGAGGGTCGCGGTGGTGACGTGCGACAGGGTTTCGATGACGTGCTTGTCGAGGGCCATCAGCCGATCTCCTGGAGGCGGCGTTCCTGCCGCGCGATGAGCCGATCGATGTCGGCGACGTCCGCGGCCGAGAGCTTCGGGCCGGGCTTGCGGATGGCGGCGGAGGCGATCGCGCCGCGCTTGAGCAGCAGGTACTTGCGAACCGCGAGGCCGAGGGCCGACTGCTGCTCGTAGCGGGCCAGCGGCAGGTAGGCGTCGAAGAGGTCGTGCGCACGCGCGACATCGCCTGCGCCATGGGCGGCGACCACGTCCACCATCATTTCCGGGTAGCTGAAGCCGGTCATCGCGCCGTCGGCCCCGCGAGAGAGCTCCTCCGGCAGGAAGAGCCCGCCGCCGTTGCCGGCCAGGATGGAGATGCGGCGGATCTCGCCCTTCTGGCTGGCCGCGCGAAGAGCGGAAAGCTTCGCGAGCCCCGGGCCCGGCCAGTCCTCGTGCTTGAGCATCACCGCCGTCGGGATCGCCTTGAAGATGCGGGTGAGCACAGGCACCGGCAGCTGCACGCCGTTGTAGGCGAGGGGGTGGTCCTGCACGCAGAATGGCGTGCCGGGGCCGAGCGTCTCGGCCGCCATCTCGTAGTAGGCGACCGCCTGGTCGTCGGTCCGGACGGCGGCCCCGGGACCCACCATCACGCCGGCAGCGCCCAGGTCCATGACGCTCTTCGCCAGCTCTCCCATGGCCGCGAAGCCGGGCGAGGAGACGCCCACGACCACGGGCACGCGGCCGTCCACGCGCGCGAGCACGCGCTTCACGTAGGCGCGCGACTCGTCCGCGGTGAGCTTGGGGGCCTCGCCCATGACGCCCAGCACGGTGAGGCCCGTGACGCCCTTCTCGAGGTAGAAATCCGCGAGGCGGTCGGTGCTCTCGAGGTCGAGGGTGCCCCCGTCGGTGAAGGGCGTCACCGTGATGAGGTAGACGCCCTTCGCGTTCTCGTCCAGCCTGGCCATGCGGTCCTTCCCCCGGGTTGCGTCGTTTCGCTTCAGGCCGTCATGATGGACCAAGGCGTGGCCCGGCGAAAGCAAGCGCCGGCATGCACGGGGTATCTGCTCGCGACTCTACGGGAGGAAGGTGCCATGGTCCTGGTGGAATTCACGATGTCGCCCTTCGACAAGGGCGAGAGCCTCAGCCAGTACGTCTCGCGCTCCCTCGACATCGTCGACAAGAGCGGCCTGCCCTACCGGCTCACGCCCATGGGCACGATCGTCGAGGGAGAATGGGACGAGGTGATGGCGGTGATCCGCGCCTGCCACGAGCGCATGCGCGAGGACTGCGGCCGCATCTCCACGTCCATCAAGATCGACTACCGCGCCGGGGCGAGCGGGCGCCTGGAGGGCAAGGTGCGCTCGGTGGAGGAGAAGCTGGGGCGCAAGCTCGCCACGTGAACGCCCGGGCCGGCCCGCGCCCGCCCCTCAGTCGGCCTTGATCTTCGCCTCCTGGATGACCTTCGCCCAGTGGTCGATCTCCTGCCCGACGAGGCGCAGGTGAGCTTGCCGGGACTGGCCTTGGCGCAGGCGACGAGTTTCGGCAGCGACTTCACGGGCAGCGACGGCGTGACGACCCAGACCAGCGGCAAGGACCCCGCCACGGCGACGGGCACGAGGTCCTTCGCGAGGTCGTAGCGCAGCTTGTCCTTCTCCAGCGTCGCCATGATCGCGTGCGAGGTGAGCGCGCCCATGAGAGGCGTGTAGCCGTCCGGCGGCGCTTGAGCGCGACCGTGCTACCCGCGTACAGTCCGTGCCAACGATTCCCGAGGGATCCCGCACGCCATGACCGACGAATCCTCCGGCGGGGGGAAGCCTCCCGCCGCCGGCCTCTCCAAGGGCCTCACCAGCTACGGCGACGCCGGCTTCTCGCTCTTCCTGCGCAAGGCGTTCATCAAGGGAGCCGGCTACACGGACGACGCGCTCTCGCGCCCGGTGATCGGCATCGCCGACACCGGCAGCGGCTACAACCCCTGCCACGGCAACGCGCCCCAGCTGATCGAGGCCGTCCGGCGCGGCGTGATGCTCGCGGGCGGCCTGCCCATGGACTTCCCGACGATCTCGGTGCACGAGAGCTTCGCGCACCCGACCAGCATGTACCTGCGCAACCTCATGTCCATGGACACGGAGGAGATGATCCGCGCACAGCCCATGGACGCCGTGGTGCTCGTCGGCGGGTGCGACAAGACGGTGCCCGCGCAGCTCATGGGCGCCTGCTCCGCGGGCGTGCCGGCCATCCAGCTCGTCACCGGCTCGATGCACACGGGATCGCACGACGGCGTGCGGGTGGGCGCCTGCACCGACTGCCGGCGCTACTGGGCCCGTTACCGCGCCGAGGAGATCGACGCGGGGGAGATCGCGCGCGTGAACGACCAGCTCGTCGCGAGCGTCGGCACCTGCTCGGTGATGGGCACGGCGAGCACCATGGCGTGCGTCGCGGAGGCGCTCGGCATGGCCCTTCCCGGCAGCGCTTCGCCACCCGCGGTGACCGCCGACCGCCTGCGCGTCGCCGAGCGCACCGGCACCACCGCGGTGGCGATCGCGAAGAGCCGCCTCGCCCCCGACCGCGTCATCACCGCGAAGTCCGTCGAAAACGCGCTGCGCGTGCTGCTCGCGATCGGCGGCTCGACGAACGGCATCATCCACCTCACGGCGATCGCGGGCCGGCTGGGCATTCCCGTAGACCTCGCGCACCTGGACCGCCTCGGGCGCGGGACGCCCGTGCTCGTGGACTTGAAACCCTCCGGGCAGGGCTACATGGAGGACTTCCACCATGCCGGGGGCGTGCCGGCCCTGCTGCGCGAGTTGAAGCCGCTGCTGCACCTGGACGCGTTGACGGTCACCGGCCGCACGCTGGGCGAGGAGATCGCGGCCTCGGGACCGGGCTTCCCGCAGGCGGTCATCCGGCCGCTGTCGAAGCCCGTCTTCGCGGAAGGCGGCATCGCGGTGCTGCGCGGCAACCTCGCGCCGGGCGGCGCCATCATCAAGCAGTCCGCGGCGGACGCGGGGCTGATGCGGCACGAGGGGCGCGCGGTGGTCTTCGAGGACGCCGCCGATCTCGCCGCCCGCATCGACGCGGACGACCTCGACGTGCGCGCCGAGGACATCCTGGTCCTCAAGAACATCGGCCCGAAGGGCGCGCCGGGCATGCCGGAGGCGGGCCTCCTGCCCATCCCGAAGAAGCTCGCGCGCGCCGGCGTGAAGGACATGGTGCGCATCTCCGACGGGCGCATGAGCGGCACGGCGGCGGGCACGATCGTGCTGCACGTCACGCCGGAGTCCGCGCTGGGCGGCCCCCTGGCCTGGGTCAGGAACGGCGACCGCATCCGGCTGGACGTGGCCGCGCGAACGCTCGAATTGCGGGTGCCCGACGCTGAACTGGGCAGGCGCAGGGCCGAATCGCCGGTGGCGGCGCCCACCGCCGACCGCGGCTACCGCAGGCTCTTCCTCGACGCGGTGCTGCAGGCCGACGAGGGCGTGGACTTCGACTTCCTGCGCCCGCGCGGCGGCGAGCGTTGAGCGACCCGCGCATCAGCGTCGTCGTTCCGGCCCACAACGAGGGCCTCGTGCTGCCCCGGCTGCTCGCCAGCCTGCAGTCGGCACGCGACGCCCATGTGAACGGCCCCGCGGCGGTCGAGGTCATCGTGGCGGACAACGCCTCGACCGACGACACGGCGGCGGTCGCCGCGGCGCACGGCTGCCGCGTCGCCCCCGTCGAGAAACGCTGCATCGGCGCCGCCCGCAACGGCGGCGCGGCGATCGCGAAAGGGCGCGTTCTCGCCTTCGTCGATGCCGACACCGTCGTGCATGCTTTCACGTTCGACGCCGTGCAGGCGGCCCTTGCCGACGCACGCGTCGTGGGCGGCGCCACCGGCGTGACGCTCGACCGCTGGTCCGTCGGGCTGGCCCTCACCTACGCGATGATGGTGCCGATGGTCTGGGCCACCGGCATGGACACCGGCGTCGTGTTCTGCCGGCGGGAGGACTTCGAGGCGCTCGGCGGATACGACGAGTCGCGCCTCGTCGCCGAGGACGTGGACTTCCTGTGGCGCCTGCGGCGCCTTGGCGCCCGCCGGGGACAGCGGCTGCGCCGGCTGCGGCACTGCAAGGCCGTGGCGTCGACGCGGAAGTTCGACCGCCACGGCGACTGGCACTACTTCACGCAGATGCCGACGGTGGGCTGGAACGCCCTGCGCGGCAGGGACACCCTCACCGAGTTCGCCAAAAGGTACTGGTACGGTGATCGTTAGGGACATGCGGCGCCGGGGCGGCAACCCGGGTGTCTGGCGCATCGCGCAAAGGCCGTCCCTCGCGCAGTTCGTCCTGCTGTCCTTCCTGCTGCACGCGTTGCTCGTCCTGCTTTTCGGGGCACCGGCGGGCGGCAGCCGGGAGGGTCGCGCGATCTGGGGTCCCCTCAACGTCGTGATCACGCCCGGGATGCGCGACATGGGCGCGGAATTCGAGGACGCGAGGCCGCCTGCCCTCGAGCTTCCGGGGGCGGAACTGGTGCGTCGCCTCGACGCGAGAAGGCAGGAAGCGTCGCGCCCCGCCGCGATGCCGAGGCCGCTCCCGCCCCCCGCTCCGGCGGCGGCGATGCCGGAGGTGGCGCCGCTGGTCCCGGTCACGCCGACAGAGCAGCCGGAACCGATGCCGCCCCCCGTTGCGGCGGAGCCTCCGCGCTCGGAGCCCGCCCCGCCGCCGCTTCCAGCCATGGCCCCCGTCGATCCCATCGTGCTGCCGCGTTTCCAGGAACAACCGGTCCTGCCGATCCCGCTGCCGCCGATTCCCGCCGCACCCGCGCCCGTCGTGCCGGCGCCGGTGAAGGCTGCCCCGCTGCCCCCACCGCCTGTCGTCGAGTCCGCGCCGGTGCCGGCGCCGGCACCTTCACCGGTCCAGGAGCGCGTGGCCCCGCCCGCCGCGGCCCCGACCCCACCCTTGCCGGCGCAAGAAGCGCCCGCCGAGCCGCGCACGGCACCGCCGGCCAAGCAGGATGCCCGCACCCCCACGGAAAGCCTCCCGGACCGCCAGGGCGACGTCTTCCGTCGCCCCCCGGAGACCCGCGCGCCGCCTCCCGACGCCGGCAGCGTCCCGCGCATCGACCTCGACGCCGCCCGCCGCCGTGCCCGCGAACTGGCGCGCGAAGGATCCGGCAACCGCGCCCCGCTGCCGTTTCCGATGCCGGCGCCGCCGGAGCCGAAGTCGAAGGAGGCCGTCGCCCTCGAGAAGGCGCTGAAGCCGCTCTGCAAGGACGCCTACAAGGGCCTGGGCCTGCTCGCCGTCGTGCCCCTGGTCGCCAACGAGTTCGGCGAGGGCAACTGCCGGTGGTAGGGAAATGGCCCTGACACCCGACACGCTGGAGGAACTTCGCCGTTTCGCCTTCGACCTGGCCGACGCCTCGGCGAAGGCCATCCAGCCGTGGTTCCGCTCGACGCTGGCGGTCGACGACAAGGGCGGCCGCGTCTACGACCCGGTGACCGAGGGCGACCGCGCCGCCGAGCGCGCGATGCGCGAGCTGATCCGCCGCCGGTACCCCGGCCACGGCATCCTCGGCGAGGAGGAGGCATCGGTCGAAGGCACGTGCGGCCTCACCTGGGTGCTGGACCCCATCGACGGCACGCGCGCCTTCATCACCGGGCTGCCGCTCTGGGGGACGCTCATCGCCCTGAACGACGGGAGCCGCCCCGTGCTCGGCGTGATGAACCAGCCCTTCACGGGCGAGCGCTACTGGGGCGCGCCCGGCGGAGCATGGCGCAACGGCGAGCGGCTGCGCACGCGCGCCTGCCCGTCGCTCGCGCAGGCGCGGATCATGAGCACCAGCCCGCAGCTCTTCGACACGCCGGAGAGGCTGGCGGCCTTCCAGTCGGTGGCCGCGGACGCGCAGCTCGTGCGGTACGGCGGCGACTGCTACGCCTACTGCATGGTGGCCTCCGGCTTCGTCGACGCGGTCATCGAGGCGGGGCTCAAGCCCTACGACGTGCAGGCGCTCATCCCCATCCTGGAGGGGGCGGGCGGGCGCATGACCGCCTGGGACGGCGGCGACCCGCAGCACGGGGGCACGGTCGTCGCCTGCGGCGATCCCGCCCTGCACGCGCAGCTGGTGGCGCGGCTCGCGCACGCCGCCTGAGAAAGTTTCCCGGAAATTGCCCCAAGGTCCCACACTGGAGGGACCACTTTGACCTCCATCAGCACGGCGCGCGGTGGCCGTCGGAAACTGGAGACGAGGGAAAGATGCCTCCCATCGCGGGCTGCCTCATGAAAGGACCGTGACCATGAAAATCCCTGCATCCTTCAGCCACCCTTCGGGCACATTCCTCTCCCTGGCCGCGGCGGCCCTCCTGTGTGTCCTCCTGCCCGCTCCGGCGCCGGCCCAGACCCTCGGCACGCAGGTCAGCGGCGCCTATGCCGGGACGGCCCCCGACCAGTCCGGCTACCGAATGGAGGGACGGTTCACGTGCACGGGCGCGCCGACCTGCACGGGCCAGTTCACCGACACGTGGTACGACCCGCGGTGCACCAACGGCCTCGTGGCCTCCGACGTGATCGTCATCACCGGCCTCAACCTGACGCAGTCCGGCCCGATTTCCGGAACCATGACGCTGAAGAACTGGAACTTCGAGTACACGGTCGGCACCGGCCAGTGCGCGGTCGTCCCCGGCACGCTCAGCGACGTCACGAGACCCTACGCGGGCAACTGGAATGCCTCGACCGGGACCGCCAGCATCTCGATCGCCTTCTTCCCGGACTGGTCGGTCCCCGGCACATTGAACGCCAACTTCGCCGCTCCGCCAGCCCCGGTCTTCCCGATGACGGTCGTCTCCCGCATCGACGCCGTGACCGCGAACGCCACGGCCGCCATCCAGTTCCGTCCGCAGGACGTGGGCACGAGCGGAAGGGTGTACGTGTTCGCCGTGGCGCCCGCCTCGCAGGTCAAGATGGAGGACGCGTCCAAGGCGATGGTCATCGGAGACGCCTGGAACAACGGCAAGGCCGATCCCACGACCGCCTGCGTCCTCGCCCAGCTCAATTCCGCGGGGCAGCTGCAGGCGGCCACGCCCGCACAGCTCCAGGCGGCCCTCTCCGGGGTTCTGACCTCCGCAGGCGCCACCGTCC
>Ga0114939_10002158_pt1 | contig 14922 bp, 11 predicted proteins | sample AshMeaCrysSpring_FD_87196 | JGI IMG/M metagenome (GOLD analysis project Ga0114939, IMG submission 87196) | Groundwater microbial communities from Big Spring, Nevada to study Microbial Dark Matter (Phase II) - Ash Meadows Crystal Spring | ecosystem: Environmental > Aquatic > Deep subsurface >... | reverse complement strand
TGATAACAATGTAGCTGCTATATTTTGGTTTATCAATAAAGTATTGCCTATTGTCAAAGACAAATTTCCTGATGTGAAAGTTTTAATAGCAGGTTCTAGACCTGCAAAAAAAATAGAAGAATTATGTACTAGTCAACAAGGAGTCACTCTCAAGGTCAATCCTCCTGATGCAGCCTCCATTTACGAATCAGGAAGAGTTTTAATTAATCCAATGGACAAAGGTAGTGGTGTTAGCATTAAGTCAATCGAAATGTTAATGTCTGGTAGACCCATTGTTACAAGAATGCAAGGGGTCGCGGGAATGCCAGAGGAAGTTAAAAAACATTTTCATATTGCTTTAGATACAGAATCTTTTGCGGATAAAATTCTGACATTATTGTCAAATTCTCCAGAAAATTATATTCCGCAGCAAATGCTTGAATCCCTATTTGGTTTTCAGGCTATTAAGGGAGTTTTCTCTGATAGTGATTCCTTACTAAGCTCTAAACTATAAAGCTATCAAGTATAGGACGGGAGCAAGCATTTTCTCCTAGGGGAGGCAAATTGGGAGGACACTGCGTTGCGGGGTTTCCCCCGTTGTAGCAAGTGTTCGGGTGTGGATTTTCCTCACCCAACCTAGGCTGTTGACTTTAGTATAATTTTCACGCTTTTGGTTTATGCAGTTTTTTAAATCTTATAACCTCGATGATGTAGGGGCAAAGCAAGAGTGCCCCTACATCAAAACAGATTTTGCATGAATTTTTACCTTCTACAAACAAACAGAGTCAACAGCCTACCCCCAACTCAAGCCTTTGTCATACTCCAAGAAGAAATTTGAATATAATAACCTGAGTTCGATGTAAGAGGATTATCAACGAAAGAATAAGAATTTTAGCCTCTGACTTGCTACGGTAAATCAAGGATTCCAGCTTATATCGAACTCAGGTTATAATAAGCTATTCCACATTTAACTTCCATATTTTGGATGGTTATGATGCATACCATACTTGAGTTGAAAAAATAAAAATTATGTAGTTGAAATGTGGAACAGCTTAATAAATCTAGTGATAGGTATTGCAGCCAAATCGTACCATCTTTATTGGGTAAAACCTCGAACCATAAAGGCAGGTTAGCAAAGCTTGTGCCACCAAAAGGGCATATAACGCGAAGGGAGGAGTTATGGAGAGAGACTTAAGTGGGTTTCACCTAACAAAGATAATTTGACAGAACACCAGATAAAGATTTGGGTAAGAGCGATAGGCACACTTTGTGAGAAATGCAGAACTAGTGGTATGTTAGAGTCATTATGGGGGTAGAAAGATTTGCTTTGTAGTTGGGCGTTAGTGAAGCGTTTTTTCCTGGACATGGAGCGCTCTTACATTAGTTATAAATATTCGACAATTTAATATTTGATAATTTAGGGTTTTGAATCCTTACCTTAGAGGATGTTTGAAAAGTTTTAGAAGGTATAAAATGTCATTAGTCGCGCAATGAAATGGAGCGTTTGGGGAGCATATGCCCGGAGGGCTATAGAATCTAGGTTTTGAGTGCATACCGAGATGTTTCATTCCGCAGGAGCTGCATTCAACATGACAAAGAAACAGGCTTTTCAAACAACCTCTGATAAGGAAACAACAGATAATTACATTATATTTCTTTCAGTATTTTCCGAAAGGAGGCTGTGCAACTTTATAAAGTTGCACATTATTTCCATAGAAAGTAAACTTTTTATTATACTTAAGTAGTCGTTTTGGCACCTAAAAAATAAATCTAAGCCAAACTAATTGCAATACAATCTAAACATTTTTTAAAAAGAGATTAATTAACACTTATCCATGTAAAAAAATCAACCTTTATACCAACCTTTATAAATTATTTCGCATCGAAAATAATTGTGGAATATATGGTATAAAGGGGATAGAAAAAATCACACACAATTTTGCTTATCTAGAGGCAAATGGTTGCCTAAATCCCATTTAATTTAAATAATTACGGATTTACTAATGGAACCTATAAAATTGATGGATTGTTTTAATTTGGATAAAAATAAATCAATAATGTACATATTTTTGAATTTTAATTAAATAGCTATGAACGAGAAAAATACCCTGCTATAGATAGATTTAAAAAGTATGAAAATAATCAATACTTTTTAAATCAGTCCAAAACTATCTATTCAATCAAATTAATCAGCGCATAAAATTTTTTAAGAATGCTGCAATCAGATTTTGCAATAATCACTCCCAGCTATGCTCCAGATTTTGAAAGATGTAAATTACTTTCTTGGAGCATACAACAATCTTTATCAGATAAAGTCAAGCACTACATAGTTGTAGATGCGCGAGATATGATTTTATTTCGCCAATTACAAAACCGTTATACAGAAATTATTACCGTTGAGTCTGTACTTCCTTGGTGGATTCAGCGTCTACCTTTTGCAAAGAATGGTTGGTTTAGTTTAAGTAATCTATTCATCCGTAATTGGATGTTACAGCAAATAGTCAAGCTTGCTATTGCTGAATATATTACTCAAGAAGTAATGGTATTCGTCGATTCAGACGTGAGTTTTATACGTCCTTTTGATTTCAAGAACTTTATTCATGAGGACAAAATCCGACTACTACGAGAACCTAATTGTGATAACTATCAAATGCCCAGGCACTATAAATGGCATCAAACAGCTAGTCAATTATTAGGCTTACCCAATGTTAAATATCCAGCTTCTGGCTACATCGGTAATATCATTAGTTGGAAACGCAAAAATGTTTTAAAGCTACATAAACATTTGGAAGATGTTTCAGGTAAGGGATGGATTCAAACTCTTTCTAGTTCATGGCATCTGTCTGAATATATACTCTATGGTATTTTTGTTGAACGCATACTAGGTGAAGATTCAGGACATTATTATAACGCCCAAAAAATTTGTCATGAATATTGGAATCCAGAGGAAATGTCTAACGAGGACTTGGAGCAGTTTTTCGCGGAAATAGAACCCGAACATATTGCTGTAATGATATCCGCCAAAGCGGGAATTTCTGTAGATAGGTACCAAAAGTTACTGAGTAAATCTCCCCAAGTGCTTATCAAAGCTTAGGAATAGGGGTTAGGGAAATAATGTTATTTTTTTTGATTTTGTTTGCCTAGCCCCCATCTCTCACGATAATTATGCTTAATCTCCCACATATCCTAATTTAGGGTATGTATTTGTGCTTTAATCTTTATTTAAAGAATAATTTAGTATCTATCTCAAATATCCGCTTTAATATGAGGAGACCAAATAAAGTATACTGATACGTAACTCCTTGATGTATTAAATATAGTGATTATGACGAACATTAATTTTCTATCTTTGGAAATACTTAACTTTACCAAATGTTCATAAAATACTTAAGTGTACTTAATATCACTTAGGATAAAATGCTTATAGAAGTTATTCTTACTGACTCTACTTGGGCGATAAGCAAAAACGCTGTTTTTTTTACCGTAAGTGTATGTTTTAAAACATACAGATCTTGTAGACATAAAAACTGATAACCCTTAACTACAAAGTTATTCGCTAGTTGTTGCTGGATATACTAAGTTATGTACTGGAATGTTGCTGCCCCTTTTATTGATAAAACGAACCTAGAACAAGAGTCCTGGCTTACTCCTTACGTCCCTGGGTCTCGCCATAAATTTCATATTGTGCCTCGTCAAAAGCCTTTACCAAAATGGCACGACCGAAAATCAAATGTCACTGATTTTCGAGAGTGGTTGGTATATTGGCAACATGGAATGGAAGCATTAAAAACAAATCAAGTTGGTGTGATTACTGTCTTTCCTCAATTACCAGCTGTTGTCGGAATGCAAAGGCGCTTAACAGGTAAGCAGATGCCTATTGTTGCTTGGTTGTTTAGTGTTGGTAATTGCTATGATGGGATGCGGCGATCGCTAGCTCAAGCAAGTTTAAAAGATATAGACTGTTTTATAGTTCATACTTGGCGAGAATGGGAACTATACCAAGAATGGTTAGGTATCCCTGAGGATAGGATAGAGTTTGTCCCCTTCCACGAAAATGAGCAAAACCTACCTGTTTTGTACTCTGAAAATAGGACTCAACCTTTTATTACAGCCCTAGGTTCAGCCCATAGAGATTTTCCCACGTTATTTAAAGCTGTAGAAAAATTACAGTTGCCTACTATTGTTGCTTCTGGAAAACGAGCTTTAGAAGGGCTAGTTATACCAAGTAATGTGAAAGCACCCTTGGGCATTAGTAAAGCTGATTGTTTGCGCTTAGCTCAAGAAGCAAGAATTAATATTGTACCCTTATTACCAAAATCCGATGTAACAGCAGCTGGACTTGTGACAATCGTCGAAGCCATGCATATGGGTCGTGTTGTTATTGCTTCTCGTTGTATGGGAGCTGAAGATTATATTAAGCATGGTGAAACAGGTATATTAGTCGAACCACAATCAGTAGATGATTTAGTTCAAGCTATTGAAATGCTTTGGAATAACACAGAATTACGCAATCGTCTGGGCAAAGCGGCACAAAATTATGCAAAAGAAAATTTTTCTTGTGAAGCTGCTGGAAGGAATTTAGCTAAAGTTTTAGATAAAGTCGCTGATAGAGTAGGCATGTATTAAAACTAAAAATTTGACTCCATGGCTTTTTCTAAATTCAACAATAAATTAATTGCTCAAATTTTGACGTAGAGACGCTCATCACAGCGTCTCTATTCTGTTTATAATATACAGAAACTCTTAGTATTGACAAACAAATTTTATTTTCTACATCAAGACTTTTTTGTTAAAAATCATCTTTGTAAAACTGTATTTTTTGATTAGTTTTATTTTTATATAATTTATATTTTTGCATAAAAATCAAAAGCAAAAAAGGGATATCATCTATTAAATACCTTTTCCATAATCTTTTTGGCTCAGACAATAATCTAAATAGCCATTCTAATCCTAATTCACTCATCCATTTCGGAGACCTTGCTACATTTTCGGCTTCAAAATCAATAGTGGCACCTATGGCCATAAAAATTTTTATATCTGGTAAACTACTTTTATATTTATATATCCATTTCTCTTGTTTTGGTGCCCCCACTCCTATGGCTAATACAGTAGCTTGAGAATTATTAATCATTTCAATTATTCTTTTACATTCTATCTCATCTTTTTCAAAACCAAAGCTTGGAGAATGAGAAGCAATAACTATTTCTCTGCCAACTTTATTATTGATTACTTTCCTAGCTTTTTCTGCAATTCCTGGAGCTGCCCCTAATAAAAAAATTTTTACTTCTTCATTTGTTTTATGATAATTATAAAAAGATGGAAACAAATCAGAACCAGATATTTTTTCTTTGATAGGCGTTCCTAAAAATTTAGATGCATAAATTATAATTTGACTATCACATACTTTATAATCACTAGTACTGTAAGCCTTTAAAAACTCTGGGTCTTTTTGTAAAAGCATTAAGTGGTCAACATTTGGAGTAAATATTACACCATGCTTTAAATTAGATAAAAAATCATACTTAGATAAATTATCAATCTCTAAATTGAGAATTTTTACTTTATTCATCGTTAAATAGTTTCTAAGTTTAAATAGGAGAGTAAAGTTAATAGGACTTACGCAAGCTCTACGAAACAATCTGGTTCTTGGCTCAGTAGCGGTTACACAAATCAAGCATAGTAGCAATTTTTGCGGCTATTCCTGGTTAAATAAGATAGCTGATATTTATGAATATACAAAAACATGATATTAGCAATATAAAATTGGAAATATTTAGCTATCTCTATTCAAGAACAAGATAAATAATATTTATATTTGAATATCTAACATTCCAAACATGAAAATTGATACAGTTAACCATATACTTTGAAATAAATAAATTTCAATTGATAAGCTGTTTCACCCTTTAACAGCGTCATCCGAAGCGGGCTAACAGCACTACAGAAATCTTGCATTTTCCGAAATGCAATTAATATGTTTTTTCGCTTCAGCTAAAACAAGGAAACACAAAATAATTGCAAGTAAATCATTAACTATCATTTGATAGTTAGCTAACAAAAGGAAGGTGTTTGAATGATAAAGAACACTGATATTCTAGCCTGAGCCAGAAATAATTATAGTATAATCAAGACTTTTTTGAAATATTTATGACCTTTTTTAGTAATTTTATTCATTGAAATGTATCGTAACTAATAAAATTCAAACTAATTTCCAGGATTTGCATTTACCTGATTAACAACACTTCTCATCTGTAATTATTGTATTTTTATCTCAGTCAGTATATTAGCGTAATATTTTATACTATTTTGTCTATATCGTTGAAAGGAAAATTTTGGCTGCAACTATAAAAACTAAATAATTTTCTCGCCAAGAAAATCTTTTTTGGTGTTAAATTTTGAATATTCCCCAAACCAAAGTCAAAATCATAATATCGAAATTGATTTGAGTAAAGTTTTTTAGGAGTGAACGTGAATAGGATTTTCTCTTCGGCATATGTTTGGAGTCTTGCTCTAGTTAGTGTGGCAGTGATGGGTGCTAGAACCTCCGCGATTGCTGGAACCATAGATGATAATCAATTGTTATTGGATAATACCTCTTTTGATTCAAAGGTGACAGCAAATGTAGACTCATCTTCTAGTAATACTTTACGAGAAAATAATAGTAGAGTCGCAACCCCTGAACCTGGAAGTATAGAAACCTCCTCAGAGGCACTTATTTATCCTGTTCCAGAATTTAAGTCTCAACCAGATTCAAGTATTGCCCAGGCCGATATTGATATTGGTGGCCCTACCCGTGGCGTAAACAGTTATGTGGGTGCTGCTGCGAATATTGGTATTAGTGGAGGTTCTTCATCTTTAGCTGATGGTAACTTTATGGTTATCAGTAAAATTGGTTTAACAAAGGTTTTATCTGTAAGACCTGGAGCAGTATTTGGTAACGATACAGTTATAACTGTTCCTGTTACCTATGACCTTTCTTTTAAGCAGTTTGCAGACCCATTTTCAGAGCCTTTACCTCTTTACCCTTATGTAGGAGCAGGTGCTGCTTTTAAAACAGGTAATCAATCCAAAATTGGTTTTCTTTTATCTGGTGGGGTTGATATTCCTTTGACTCCACAATTTACAGCAAATGTTGGTGTTAATGCTGCATTTTTTAACCAAGCTGATATTGGTTTAACCTTGGGCGTTGGTTATAACTTTGGAGGATTTTAGTAGCCTGTCGCGCATACTTTGATGGGTCAAAAAATTAGATATTTCAACAATATAAATTTCATTTTATGGTATGGGCAAGCTGCCTTTACCATAAAATTATTCCAAAAACCAGGGTTTTCTCCATGTTTTATGTATATCCAGCAAATTTACCGTAACAGACCACTATGTCTTCGCGAGTCGTGAGTGAGAAGAAATTAGTTACCTAAGTTGCTAGTTATATTGCTAAGGCTGCTAATGGCTAATGGTTAATAGCTAATGAAGTAAATTATATCAAGTCCCCTTAAATGAACAAAAAACCCTCACCCCCGGTGAGGGTTTTATGAATACTAATTATTCGGACATGATATAAGAGATAAATAAAGTATAGCAAGAGCGCAATGAGCAATTAGCGATTCTAAAATACATCAGTTTATAACTAGCAACTTGGGTTAGCAGCAATTTTGATTATTTATTATCCATTTATTATGTACTACTCAGCCTCACTCATCGCTCCTTTGGTAACTGCTGTGGAATTATTTTGGACTAACCTTATCTATTGTTTCAATTTTGCCATCTTCTTTAATAGTCCAGACATCATAAACACCAATAACATCACCATTTTCATCAACATCTACGTTGCCACTTGCTCCTTGGTAGTTAATATCTTTACCTTCTTTGATTAACTTTAATGCTTGACATACATCAGTAACTTCTTCTCCTGGGGCGTTGGCTACTTCACGGAGTTTAGTAGAAATCCCAGTCCCAGTATTCTCTTTAGCTGCTTGGGCTGCTAGTGTCAGTAAAGCTGCGGCATCCCAAGCATGGGCTGTATAAGGTGCTGGAGGTTTACCTTTTTTAGATTGCCAAAGTTTATTAAAAGCATCTAAACCTTTACCATCTGAACCAGGTACTGTACCAATGGCTCCTGCTGTAATATATTTTCCATCAGGACTTTTCCCAACTCTGTCAGGAAAAGTATCTGACTTCACCCCATCTGTCAGCATTATTTGTACCCCTTTATTTAATCCCTGTTGATAAGCTGATTTTAAAAATAAACTGCCAGTTTCTTCATAAAATACCCCAAGTACTGCTTGTGGTTTATTTGCAAATGCTGCTTGCGCTTCGGTTTCAAAAGTAGTGGCTTTGGGGTCGTAACGTATGGGTTTATCTTTATTGACTACAGTTCCACCTAATTTTTCAAAAGCTTGAACAAAGGCTTTTTCAAAGCCTTGACCATAGTCATTATTAATTACAACGGTAGAAACACGTACAAAACCTTTTTTCTTTGCTAACTGGGCTAAGGCTAAAGCTTGATAGGTATCTGGAGGAGCTGTACGCGCCCAAAAACCCTGAAATTTACCTTTTTTAGCTTCTTCTGTAAAAACGGGACTAGTACTGCCAGGAGAAATTAGCATTACTTTATTCGGCACAGCTAAGGAGACAGCGGCAGTTGATACACTACTAGCAAAAGAACCCACGACACCAGCCACTTTATCCAAGGTAGCCAGTTTAGTCATACCATTAGCACCAGCTTTAGGGTCGGTTTGGTCATCTACAGATACCAATTCAACTTTAGAACCGTTTACCCCATCACAGCCATTTACAGTTTCTACCAACATCGGTACAGCATCTATCATTTGGGCACCAATAGAAGCTAAGTCTCCTGTCGCAGGTAATAAAGAACCTATCTTCAGTCCTGTGCTACCACTTCCTGCTCCAGTCGGAGTACTTGCCGTAGTATTACCTGGAGTTGCAGAACTACCACCAGTAGAAGGGGTTTTATCTTCACAAGCCGCAGTTAAAAAACCAAGTGTGATAGTCAATACAGCTAAGGTCAGAGCTTTACTAATTTTGTACATAGTTCCATTCACTCCTCTTAAGATTAGAAGTCTTACAAAAAACTCGGACTAGTAGATGGCTAGTCTTACTAAGGGAAGACTCACAAGTATCAATACACCGAAATTATTTGTATATCTTACGGTAACTTAAAGAAGTACATCAGAAAGGCTTAAAAAGCAAGTTTTTTTTTATAACTATTTTTATTTTTCTAACATTTTTAGATATGAGGAGATGTAAGAAAAATGTCTATCACTCTATTGCTTGCAATCAGTATAGGAGTGTCGCAAGTAATTAGAAATATATATAAAACAAAAAGGAATGCAATTTCTTGCATTCCTTTGTATGAGCGGAAAGGGAGGGATTCGAACCCTCGGTACGGAGTTGCCTGCCGTACAACAGATTAGCAATCTGCCGCTTTCGACCACTCAGCCACCTTTCCACGGTAACAGTTATGAATAATAACAAATCAATAAGGGCAATGTCAATAGCCAATTAACATTAGCGATTAACCTTTAGTTATTAGATTAAAAGTACTAATAGCTAAAGATTAATGACCAATGTTTATAAAACTTGCGATCGCAGCCAAGCCACAGGTAAGCTGCGTAGCTTTTGCCACTGAGGTACGTAGGCTCGGCGAGTGAACACATCATAATTGTTGCGTTCTATAGCGTTCAGAATGCGGCTGTAGTGGATTAAAGCAGCCCAGACAGGTAAGCGGGCATCAAGAGAAAGATGAGAAATTCCCTTTTCTGCCTTAGTATAAAAAATTCTTGCTCTTTTTATCTGGTAACGCATCAGCGAACGCCAACGGTTGTCAACTATACCTTCCAAGAGGTCTTGTTCTGTATAATCGAACTTAGCTAAATCCTCTAGAGGAAGATATATTCGCCCCCGACGTGCATCCTCCCCAACATCTCGCAAGATGTTAGTCAATTGACAAGCAATTCCTAAAGCAACTGCTTCATCAATGGGAATATAGGGAGTTTGATAGGAATTCCACGGTGCAGTATTAAGGGAGAGGTCTACACCCATAATAGAAGTTGACATCAACCCAACTGTACCGGCGACGCGATAACAGTATAGATATAACTCCTCAAAAGTTTGATAGCGACTGCGATACAAATCCATACGCTGACCAGCTACCATATCCCGAAAGGGTTGGATGTCTAGAGTATAGTGTTGGAGGGTATCAACTAAGGCTACATCAAAACTATCTTGAGGTTTTCTGGCAAAAATAGCTTCCAACTGCTGTTCCCATAGGTCTAGGGTTTCCGAGGTGGTAATAGCAGCAGCAGGACCGTCTACTAATTCATCTGTACGACGACACCAAGCATAAATAGCCCATATGGCTCTACGCTTTGCATTATTCATTAACAAAGTACCAAGATAAAAAGTCTTAGCATACTTTGCTGTTATTTGACGACAAAGTTCGTAGGCGTCCTCCACAGAGACCGACGGCTTTTTCATGCGGGCAGGGGAATCAGGCAGTTGCAGCATTAGTTGCAGGCTGAATGTTTGGCGTTTGCAGGCTTGAGGAATTCTCCTCAGGATGAGCGGGAGCGATTGCCTGTGCTGTCAGCTTACCAGAAAGCACAGCACTTACCATACTTCCCAAGTAGCCCTCTATGGTATGGCTACCAGCTAAATAAAAATTACTAGTTGAAGTCTCTTGGGAAGGAGGGTATTGTTGGCAACCTGGTGTGGCTTTGTAAACTGACCTTGGCGTTTTCACTAGATAATACTCGAACAATTTTGCAGAATTTTCACCACCAAAATAATTTAGGAACAGCTTCTTTAACTCTCCAAGAGTTGCTTGGAGAATCTCCCCTTTCCATTTGGAAATCCAATCAGAAAATGGAGAAAAGACTAATTCCAATATTGAATGGTGGTGATTTGCATACCCATTACAGGTATTACTCATGTCCGCATAAATGCTCAGTAAAGGCCGATGGGAAAACAATAAGTGATCAATATCCGTAAGTTTACGGTCAAACCACAAATGCAAGTTTATCACTGGCACGCCTTCCAAACCATCCAGATGAAGAAAAAATTCAATTTCTTTCCAAGAAGATGGGAAACGAATTTTAAGTGCATCTACTAGCATCACAGAAAAATAAAGATCGGTATTTTCTAAGTATTCAACCGTTCCATTTAACCCCCGCATCAAAGTCTCCTTATTCTGGAGAATAGCAGGTACGCCATGAAAGGAGGCTGTAATATGAGAAAAATCAAAGCGACTATAAGTTATTGGCATTTTCGGTTGCTTAAAAAGCATGGAATATTCTTTCCATCGCAACGGGTTTTCTATGCCAATTTCTTGAAATAGCTGCAAAATATCAGGATAAGTCCCAAAAATATGCAAGCCTGTTGGGTAACAGTCGCCGTCTTTGTTTTTCAACACTGCTACTAAGCCACCCAGTTTGTCTATGCTTCCAAAGACTATAGGCGTACAACCTGCATCCACTAGATATTTTGCACAAGCAAGTCTTGCTGGACTTGCACCTGCGATGGCTACTCGCATTTAATCTACTTTTTTCAACATTTCTTCATGGTTTTGTCGTTTCATTATACTTTGCATTCCGTTACATTTGCCAGAAAGTCTATAAATAATGGTGAGTAGTGTTTAATTTTTCATGTTACTTGCTGACTACTCAATGACGAATCACTTAAACTCATAATTTAAAAAAGTTCTCCCTTTGCCACCAAAATCACTTTCCCACCCACATGGACTTCAATTTCTCCATCTCTAGTTTCTCCTCGCAATAACAGTAAAGATGGTCTGCCCATTTCGTATCCTTGTTCAACTCGTAGATTAATTTTGTCATCACCGAAATATAAATGTTTAATTAAATAACCAGCTAGGCAACCATTGGCACTGCCTGTGGCAGGGTCTTCTGGAATACCCAAATATTCACAAAAAACCCTGACATGTAAATTATTCTCTAAATGCTCTGCCTCCGGACAAAAGGCAAGAATACATTTAGCTAATGTTTTCTCAATAAATTTATAGTATTTTTCTTTGTCAATCTTTATACTTTTAAGAGATGAAAGATTGTTCAAAGGGACAATAACAAAAGGTATGCCAGTGCAAACCTCTTGTATTGGGAAACGCCCATCTATTTCCTTTGCTTCTAATCCCAATACTGCTGCTATGTCTTCTCGTGAAAATTCAGAGTGAAATTTTGGTGTTTGTTGCTTCATCCATAAGCATTCCACCACTTTATTCATGTAATCTAGGGTAACTGGTATTTGACCTATTTTTAAGTTTAATACTATCCTATCGATTTCCTGTTTAATAATTTGTTCTTGCAAAATAAATGCCGTACCTAGAGTCGGGTGTCCGGCAAAGGGCAATTCTCTAACAGGAGTAAAAATTTGTACATTATAACCACCCTGTACTAATTCTGGTGATGTAATAAAGGTGGTCTCAGAATAGTTGATTTCTTTAGCTATTTGCTGCATTTCTTCTGGTGAAATCTCTTCTGCGTTTGTAAATACAGCCAGTTGGTTACCAGTGTATTTTGATTCAGCAAAAACATCAACAATGTAAAAAATTTTGCTAGCCATGAATATATATTACGTAATTACCCTGTTGAATATTTAAATATTTTTCCATAATTTAAGAAGCCTTTACACCTGATTTTATAAGCAATAGTTATTGTTTGCTTATGAGGAATTTATTGGTACCTTTTTTGGTAACATTTGCTTGTTTGGCAATAAAGGGTATATTATGAATTTGCCAAAGATAAACCTTTTGCTTGCTTCTAACTAAAGGTATATTTTTTTTCTCTGGTGCAAGATATATACTCTTTTTTCATTGCTCTAACTTTTTCTTGCACCAGACCAGGTTTGCTATTTTCGATGGTTAATTTACCTGGAATTTGACATCACCATGCTATTTACTGGAATTATTTTGCTTTCGTCTTGGGCTAGTCCTGTTGTTTCAGCAAGTGCTACTAATTCAGATTTTTTGATATCAAGGGTTTCGTCAACGAAGGTACAAATTAACGCTGCTACACAGCTTAGTCAAAGCCTTTCACCTATGAATATATCAACATCCAAAGCAAAGATTATGCACTTTGCTTTACTTCCTTCTAATTATTTGCGTATTGATTGGAATTCCAAAGATTCTAAATCTAATTCTGATAAATATTTGGATAAAGAATCCAACTTTTCGCAAAGTAAAAAAGAAGAGTTATGCCCTGTTGCGGGACTTAAAGAACAATCTCAGGAATCACAGCCAAATAAAGGAACTATTACCCTTGTTCCCAAGGTTGTTACACAAGCAAGTCTAGCTAATCCAGATTTTTTCCCGAATAAAATCTTACGTTCTTTAAAACATTTTTTCCGTTTTCCTAGTAGGATAGATAACAATTTTACTTTTGTATCTTTACCTGCTGTAATTGTTGAAAGAGGACAAGATAATTTTGAAGTTTGGGTAAATAATCGTTTAATCGCTAATTTGCCAAATCAACTTATGGCAAAGAATTTACAACAGCGGCTGACAAAATTTTTGAAGACACCAAACTTAAATGGAACCCACCTAAAACCTGGGATGGTTGACGATAAGCCGGCTTTAATGGTTGAAAATAGACTATTATTTATCATTGAAAAAGAAATTTCAGATAAAGTTAGCCGTAGCGGTGATTTAATTGCTATTGAGTGGGTTAATAATTTACGTTCTGCTTTAAAAGTTCCACAAATATCTTTACTTGAAGCACAGCAGGCAATGCATGGTTTAAAACCCACTGATACTGCATTTTCTGGTCTTGCCTCTTGGTATGGTCCTTATTTTCACGGACGCACTACAGCAAATGGAGAAACTTTTAATGAGAATGACTTAACTGTTGCCCATAGATCTTTACCATTTAATACTTTCCTAAGGGTAACAAATAAGCAAAATGGTAGCTCGATTATTGTAAGAGTAAATGATCGAGGTCCTTATATTCCACCAAGAACTCTTGATTTATCAAAGGTTGCTGCTCGTTGTATTGGTGGTGAAACTAGTGGTGTAGTTTCCTACGATGCTGTAATTATGAGACCCAGCCAACCACAACTAACTGCAAATCCAACTTCCTTGGCTCAAAAAAATCCAAAATCTTCAACTAATTTGGCTGTAGTATCAGAATTTTAAATGGCAATCAAGTTTTTGTGATTTTATTCTTATTGCTATTTTTTGTAGTTTACTTTGGCATCCCTTCTAGTTCCATTTGCGAAGTATGTACTACTAGCAAAAATTTCCCCATCATTCCGCAAAGTTAATTCATTAAGCAAGCTGGGTTTCCAGAGAAAGCCCGGTTTGCTTTGTGATTTACTAATTAGGGCTTGCTGAAAAAGTCTAGATGACGAAGTTATATCAAATCCGGTAGCTTATGAGTAATAAAACCGCTCCTGAGCCAAGGACACCAAGGGAAGAGAAAAGAGAGAATAATACCGAAGAAGTGCGGATTTGATATTAGAGTCCAAACAGCTTGAAAAATCGTGAGTTTGCCCCCTAGTTCCAAAGTTGACTCAGGAATTTCTTAAAAAGTGCAAGGGTTTTGAGCGTTTATATCCTAATAGTCATGAACTTTTTTGACGACGATAAAAGGCTCAAAAATCTTGCTTGGAATGTTTTCCATATGTATTCAGCAAGCCCTAATTAAAGGTTTTTGCCAAATTGGCATTTATTTATAAATACACAATGATATTTTTGAGGAATCCTGCAAGATATTGGATGAAGCGGGGTAGCAATACCCCCATTTTCTTCTCAAAATTGTGGTTGTTCATTGTTTAAATTTCACCTTGCCAATGGGCCTTAGCCTAGGGTGTTTACTTTGTGTATAAGCCTTAGAAAAAAGTTCATGCAGTTTTTGTGTCACGTGCTGCCAGTTTAAAAAGCTTGTTTAATAAGGGTTTTGAGCTTTATGACTG
>Ga0114939_10002157_pt1 | contig 14924 bp, 12 predicted proteins | sample AshMeaCrysSpring_FD_87196 | JGI IMG/M metagenome (GOLD analysis project Ga0114939, IMG submission 87196) | Groundwater microbial communities from Big Spring, Nevada to study Microbial Dark Matter (Phase II) - Ash Meadows Crystal Spring | ecosystem: Environmental > Aquatic > Deep subsurface >... | reverse complement strand
TGGGCCTCGACCTGCGCGGCGGGGTGTACTTCCTGCTGCAGGTCGACATGAAGGCGGCCGTCATAAAGAAGCTCGACAGCCTCGCCGGCGACGTGCGCACGCAGCTTCGCGACAAGGCACGCTACGCCGGCGTCACGCGCGAGGGCAACACCCTGGTGGTGCGCTTCCGCGACGCGGAGAACCGCGACAAGGCGCGCCGCATCCTCGCCGACAACCTCTCCGAGCTCACCTTCACGGATACCGGCTCGGGAGAGGACCTGAAGCTCGTGGGTGCGATCCGTCCGGACGCGGAGAAGCGGATCCAGGAGTACGCGCTCAAGCAGAACATCCAGACGCTGCACAACCGCATCAACGAGCTCGGCGTCGCCGAGCCGGTGATCCAGCAGCAGGGTGCCGACCGGATCGTGGTGCAGCTGCCGGGAGTGCAGGACACGGCGAAAGCGAAGGAGATCCTCGGCCGGACCGCGACGCTCGAGATCCGCATGGTCGACGAGGAGAACATGAACCCGACCGCGCTCGCCGCGGCGAAGGCCGGCCAAGTGCCCTTCGGATCGGAGTTCTACGTCGAGCGCGGCGGCGCGCCGCTGCTCGTCAAGCGGCAGGTTGTGCTCACCGGCGAGCGACTCACGGACGCGCAGGCGGGCTTCGACTCGCAGAACCACGAGCCTGCAGTGCACCTCACCCTCGACGCCACGGGCGCGCGCATCTTTCGCGACATCACGCGCGACAACGTCGGCAAGCGCATGGCGATCCTGCTCATCGAGAAGGGCAAGGGCGAGGTCGTCACGGCGCCGGTGATCCGCTCCGAGATCGGCGGCGGCCGAGTGCAGATCTCCGGCCGCATGACCACGACCGAGGCGAACGACGTGGCGCTGCTGCTGCGCGCCGGCGCGCTCGCCGCGCCGATGGAGATCGTCGAGGAGCGCACCGTCGGCCCCAGCCTCGGCGCCGAGAACATCCGCAAGGGGTTCCAGTCGACCGTGTGGGGCTTCCTCGCACTGTCGCTATTCATCATCGTCTACTACCAGGTGTTCGGGCTGTTCTCGGCGATCGCGCTCGCCGCGAACCTGCTCTTCCTGGTGGCGCTGCTCTCGATGCTGCAGGCGACGCTCACGCTGCCCGGCATCGCCGCAATCGCGCTCGCGCTCGGCATGGCGATCGACGCCAACGTGCTCATCAACGAGCGCATCCGCGAGGAGCTGCGCGGCGGCGCGACGCCGCAGGCGGCGATCCATGCCGGCTACGAGAAGGCGTTCGGCACCATTCTGGACTCCAACGTGACGACGCTCATCGCTGGCCTCGCACTGCTCATCTTCGGCTCGGGTCCGGTGCGCGGCTTCGCGGTGGTCCACTGCCTCGGCATCCTCACCTCGATCTTCAGCGCGGTGGTGCTGTCGCGCGCGCTGGTCAACCTCACCTACGGTCGCCAGCGACGTCTCGAGAAGATCGCGATCGGCAACACCTCCTGGAAGTGACGCGCCGGACGCGCCGCGGCAACGGGGACTGACACATGGAGTTCTTCAAGATCCGTCGGGACATACCGTTCATGCGGTATGCCCCGATCTTCAACATCATCTCGCTCCTCACGTTCCTCGCCGCGGTCTTCTTCCTCGTCACCAAGGGGCTGAACCTCTCGATCGAGTTCACCGGCGGCACGGTGATGGAAGTGAGCTTCGACCACCCGGCCGAAGTCGACCGCGTCCGCGGCTCGCTCGAGGCGAAGGGCTACAGCGACTTCTCGGTGCAGAACTTCGGCTCGTCGCGCGACGTGCTGGTGCGCCTGCCGGTGAAGGCCGGACAGTCGAGCGCCGAGCTCTCGCAGTCGGTGATGTCGGTGCTGAAGGCAGACGACGCGTCCGCGGAGCTGCGCCGCGTCGAGTTCGTCGGGCCGCAGGTGGGTGACGAGCTGAAGTGGAACGGTATCACCGCGCTCGTGGTGACCGCGATCGGGATCGTGCTCTACCTCGCGATCCGCTTCGAGTGGAAGTTCGGGCTCGCGGCGATCATCGCCAACCTGCACGACGTGATCATCATCCTCGGCTTCTTCGCGTTCTTCCAGTGGGAGTTCTCGCTGCCCGTGCTCGCCGCCGTCCTCGCGATCCTCGGCTACTCGGTGAACGAGTCGGTCGTCATCGCCGACCGGATCCGCGAGAACTTCCGCAAGATGCGGAAGGCCCCGGTGGAGCAGGTGATCGACAACGCCATCACCAGCACCATCTCGCGCACCATCATCACCCACGGCAGCACGCAGATCATGGTGCTCTCGATGTTGCTCTTCGGGGGGCCGGCGCTGCACTACTTCGCGCTCGCGCTCACCATCGGCATCCTGTTCGGCATCTACTCGTCGGTGCTCGTCATGGCGCCGCTGGTGCGCTGGCTCGGCGTGAAGCGCGAGGACCTGGTCAAGCCGATCCGCGAGAGGAAGGAGGAGGCCGTCGTCTAGCGTCGCGCCATGCCGCCGAACGGCGAGAGCCGCTGCAGGACGCGACACGGGGGCGCAGCGCCGCGCTCGATCCTCGTCTGGGACCTGCCGACGCGGCTCTTTCATTGGTCGGTCGTCGTGCTGGTCGGCGTGTCCTTGGTCACCGGCAACATCGGCGGGGAGGCGCTTGCCTGGCACTTCCTGAGCGGTTACGCGCTCCTCGTACTGCTCGTCTTCCGCCTCGCCTGGGGTTTCGTCGGGACGCACCACGCCCGCTTCGCGAGCTTCGTCCGCGGCCCGCGTGCGACGTTACGCTACGCGCGACGACTCATGTCCGGCTCGGCCGAGAAGCACCTCGGCCACAACCCGCTCGGCGCGTGGTCGGTGCTTGCAATGCTCGTGTCGCTCGCGCTGCAGGTCGGCACCGGGCTCTTCGCGAACGACGACATCGCGACCGAAGGACCGCTCGTTCACCTGGTGAGTCGCAGCACGAGCGACTTCCTCAGCCGCTTCCACCGTTGGAACCGTATAGTGCTTCTCGCGCTCGTCGCGATCCACGTCGCTGCCGTTGCGTGGCATGCGCTCGCGCGCAAGGAGCCGCTCGTGCGTGCGATGCTGAGCGGCCGGAAGCCGTGGACCGGGAGCGAGGCGCCCGGCGCGCAGGGTCACCGCTTCGGCGTCGCGATCGTCATCCTGGGCTTTGCCGCCGCCGGCGTCTGGTGGCTGGTGACCGGCAGCCCGGCGTCCTGACCGTCCGCCGGCCGGCCGCCGCATCGCGCCGAACCTTCGTAGCGGCGTCAGTCCTTGCGGAACTGGTCGTGGCAGCCCTTGCAGGTCCTGCCCACCTCGCCGAAGGCTGACTTCATCGCGGCCTGATCGCCTGCTTTCGCCGCCGCCGCCAGCCTGGCAGTCTCGTCCTGGAGCTTCTGCGCGCTGGCGGTGAACTTCGCGTTGTCGCTCCAGACATCCGCCTTCGCGCGCGTATCGCCCCGGTCCGTGCCCGCCGTGAACGCTTGCCAGGGCAGCTTCGCGAGCGTGGCGAGCGTCTCGGCATTGGCACCCGCCACCTCGGCATTCCACGCGACCTTGCCCTGCGCCATCGCGCCGAGGCGCGCGGCGTGGTGATTCATCATGAACATCGCCGACTGGCGATACTTGACCGCATCCTCGGGCTTCGCGAACTGGGCGTGCGCGACGGGTAAGGTGACCAAGACGAGCGCAGCGGTAACGGCGAGACGAAGGGACACGGGCAGAGTCCTCCAGGCTGGATGCGGACGTGCCGGCCGATCCGGCCGTCCCGAGGAGCGAACGAGCGCGGGCGGGTCTTTACTCCCACTGTGCGGGCGAGCGCCCTGTGCGGCGCTACACGCGCTTCGCCAGCTCGGCCGCGCGCCCGGTGTAGGACGCCGGCGTGAGAGCGAGGAGCCGGTGGCGGGCCTCCTCGGGAATCGGGAGCTGCGCGACGAAACCCGCGAGCGCCTCGCGCGAGATGCGGCTCCCGCGCGTGAGCGCCTTGAGCTGCTCGTAGGCTCCGGGCACACCGTACCGGCGCATGACCGTCTGGATCGGCTCCGACAGCACTTCCCAGTTCGCCTCGAGATCCGCCGCAAGGCGCTCCTCCGCGACCTCGAGCTTGCCCAGGCCCCGGAGGCACGCGACGTAGCCGAGCAGGCTGTGCCCGAAGGCGACGCCGACGTTGCGCAACACGGTCGAGTCGGTGAGGTCGCGCTGCCAGCGCGAGACCGGCAGCTTCTCCGCGAGATGGCGGAGCAGTGCATTCGCGACCCCGAGGTTGCCCTCCGAGTTCTCGAAGTCGATCGGGTTGACCTTGTGCGGCATCGTCGACGAGCCGACCTCACCGGCCACGACGCGCTGGCGGAAGTAGCCGAGCGAGATGTAGCCCCAGAGGTCTCGGTCGAGGTCGACGAGCACGGTGTTGAGCCGCGCGATGGCATCGAAGAGCTCCGCGATGGCGTCATGCGGCTCGATCTGGATCGTGTAGGGATTGAACTCGAGGCCGAGCCGCTCCACCACGCCGCGCGCGACGCGTTCCCAATTCACCTCGGGGTAGGCCACGACGTGCGCGTTGTAGTTGCCGACAGCGCCGTTGATCTTGCCCGTGAGTCGCACTTGCGCCACCGTCTCGCGCGCTCGGCGCAGCCGGTGGACGTAGTTGGCCATTTCCTTGCCGAGGGTCGTCGGCGTCGCCGGCTGCCCGTGAGTGCGCGAGAGCATTGCGGAGTCCGCGTAGACGTGCGCAAGCTCGGCGAGGCGTTCGACGACCGCGTCGATCCTCGTGAGCAGCACCTGATCGCGCGCGTCGCGGATCATCAGCGCGTAGGCGAGATTGTTGATGTCCTCGGAGGTGCACGCGAAGTGGATGAACTCGCTCGCCGCGACCAGCTCCGGCTGGTCCCGAACGCGCTCCCGGATCCAGTACTCGATCGCCTTGACGTCGTGATTGGTCGTCGCCTCGATATCCTTGACCCGCGATGCGTGCGTGTCGCCGAACTCCGCGACCATGGCGCGCAACGTCTCGGCCGCACGAGGTGAGAGCGCACGCAGCTCCGGGACGCCGCTTTCCGCAGCGAGCGCGGTGAGCCACTCCACCTCCGCCCGGACCCGATGGCGGATCAGCGCCGCCTCCGAGAAGAAAGCGCGCAGAGGCGCGGCTTGCGAGGCGTAGCGCCCGTCGAGCGGCGAAAGGGCGCTGAGCGGCGAGAGCGTCATGTGGCGGGGCGCGTGAGGAGGGTGGGAAATCGTAGCACGCAGTCTACTGCTCTCAGCTCGCGCGCTCGGGACAGGCCGCCGATGACGCGGGCATGCGGGCTCGAGCGTCGGCCGCAAGCACCGGTCACGCGGAAGCGGGTCGCATGCAAGCGCTGCGCGATATACTCGACCCCCACCTGCCTTTTCGAGCGCGGCGTGCCGCGCGTACCCCCCTTGCCCTTGAAGCTCATCGGATCGCTCACCAGCCCCTACGTTCGCAAGGTCCGCGTCGTGGCGGCCGAAAAGCGCATCGAGCTGCCGCTGCAGGTCGAGAGCACGGCTGCCGCGGACTCGCCGGTGAACGCCTTCAACCCGCTCGGCAAGGTACCGGTCCTCGTGCTCGAGGACGGCAGCACCCTGTTCGACTCACGTGTCATCGTCGAATTCCTCGACCACGCGTCGCCCATCTCGCGCCTCATTCCTGCCGATCATCGCGAACGCATCGAGGTGCGCCGCTGGGAGGCACTCAGCGACGGGGTCGTCGATGCGGCCGTGCTCGCGCGCGCCGAAACGCTGCGGCCCATGCACGAGCGCAGCCCGGGCTGGACCGAGCGCCAGATGGGCAAGGTGGTGCGCGGCCTCGCCGAGCTCGACCGCGAGCTCGGTTCGAAGCCGTGGTGCGCCGGCAACGGCTACTCGCTCGCCGACGTCGCGCTCGGGTGTGCGCTCGGCTGGCTGGAGTTCCGCATGCCGCACCTCGACTGGAAGCAGACGCACGGGAACCTCGCGCGCCACTTCGCCAAGCTCTCCGAACGCCCGAGCTTCACCGAGAGCACGCCGCGCGAGTGAGCCGCCGGGTGCGATGCCGGCACCGAGTCACTGGATCACGCCGCCGCCGAGGCACACCTCGCCCTGGTAGAGCACCAGTGACTGGCCGGGGGTGACCGCCCACTGCGGCGCATCGAACTCCACCCTGCACGTTCCGTCGCCGATCGTCGTAATCCGGCACGCGGCGTCCTGCTGCCGATAGCGCGTCTTGCCGCTCAAGCCGAGATCGAGCGGAGGCGGCGTGCCGCTGACCCAGGCGAGATCCGCTGCATGCACCGTGCGCGAGAGAAGGCGCGGATGATCGTGGCCACGCACGACGACGAGCTCGTTGCCCGGGAGATCCTTGCCCGCGACGTACCAGGCGGCACCGGCGCCGGCATCGCCGTGCCGGCCGCCGAGCCCGATGCCCTTGCGCTGCCCCACGGTGTAGAACGCGAGCCCGATATGCTCGCCGACGATCTCGCCCTCAGCAGTGCGGATGAGGCCGGGCGTGCGCGGCAGGTAGCGGTTGAGAAACGCCCGAAACGGCCGCTCGCCGATGAAGCAGATGCCGGTGGAGTCCTTCTTCGCCGCGACCGGCAGTCGCGCCTCGTGGGCGATGCGGCGCACCTCGGTCTTGAGATACTCGGCAAGTGGGAACGCGACGCGCGCGAGCTGCGCCTGCGCAAGGCGGTGCAGGAAGTAGCTCTGGTCCTTGGTCCCGTCGGCGGCGCGCAGCAGCTCGAACGTGCCGTCGCGCTCGCGCACCCCGGCGTAGTGACCGGTGGCGATCCGCTTCGCCCCCATCGCCAGCGCGCGGTCGAGGAACGCGCGGAACTTGATCTCGGCGTTGCAGAGCACGTCCGGATTCGGCGTACGCCCGGCGGAGTACTCGCGCAGGAACTCGGCGAACACGCGATCCTTGTACTCTACGGCGAAGTTCACCACCTCGAGCTCGATGCCGATGACGTCGCAAACGCTCGCGACATCGACCAGATCCTCGCGCGTCGTGCAGTGCTCCGCGTCGTCGTCGTCCTCCCAGTTCTTCATGAAGAGGCCGACGACCTCGTAGCCGGCCCGCTTCAGCAACAGCGCCGCGACCGAAGAATCCACGCCGCCCGACATGCCGACGACGATCCGCTCGCTCATTCGCCCACGGTGCCCCAGTGGAGCCGCGGCGGCCGGGCGCCGGCGCGCCACGTCTCGAGCGGCTGCACGAACGCGGGCTGCCCGGGATCGAGGAACCAGCTGTCCACCGCGTAACGCTTGCGGCTCGGCTCCTCGACGACCGTCGCCGTCCAGTGGACGGTCATGAACCACCCGCGCTGGACGCGCTCCCCTTGGTGGTGGTGATGCAGCCAGCCGCGCCGCTCGGCGATGCCGATGAACTCCGTGGTGTTGCTCGAGTGATCGACGCAGTCCATGCTCCCGTCGATGCCTCCGTCATAGACGTTCTCGCCGTGGTCATTGCCGATCGGCGTGGCGAGCGCGGCGAGCGCATAGAGGCGACCGACGGCGCGCGCGAGCGCCGCGCGCTCGGCGTCCGGCGAAGCGACGCCGTGGAACTCGTTCGCAACGGCCGCCAGCGAGGCCTCCTCGAAAAGCACCACGGCGCGGCTGCTGCAGCCGTAGTTGAAGCAGACCACCGCCGCCTCCTGGGCGACGGCGGACGGCGAGGCGAACGCGAGGACGATCAGGGCGGCGGCCCGCGGGCTTCTCATTCGACGTGGACGAGCGCCTCGAGCGGGTAACGCCTCCCGTCGAGATGGTCGCGCACGCAGCGTTCCACCAGCGGGCTGCGATGGCGCTCGGCTTGCGACGCGATCTGCGTCGGGTCGAGCCACAGCGCGCGGCGGATCTCCCGGTCGAGCGGCCGGTCGGGCGCCCAGCCGGCAAGGTCGCCCGCGAATGCGAAGCGCAGGAACGTGACGCCGGGATTCGGGGCGCGATCCGGCAGGCCGCGCGCGCGACCATGGGGATGGTGCCAGCGATACACGCCGACGAGCGCTGTGGGCACGAAATCGTAGCCCGTCTCCTCGAGCGTCTCCCGCGTACAGGCGGCGAGAAGCGTCTCGCCGCACTCCCAGTGCCCCGCAGGCTGGTTGAGGACGAGGCGACCGCTTACCTCCTCCTCGACCAGCAGGTAACGTCCGTCGCGCTCGATCACCGCGGCGACGGTGACGCTCGGCGCCCAGAAGTCGCTCATCGTCGCACTCCTGTGGCCCCGCTCGGTCGCGCCGCCTCGCCGCCGACCCTCACGCCGCACGCCGCGCGTGCTTGCGCACGAACTCCGCGACGCGCTCCACGCCCTGCTCGATTGCCGCTTTCGAAGCCGCGTAGCTGAAGCGGATGTGCTGTCCCTCGCCCGGCACGCGGGCGCCGAAGTGGATGTCGGCGAGCACGGCGACGCCAGCCTCGTGGAGCAACCGCCGCCGGAACTCCTCGGAGTCGGCGGCGCCGACCATTCGGCACGCCTGGGTGACGTTCGGCCAGACATAGAACGCGCCGCCCGGGGTGCGGCAGGAGATGCCAGGCACCGCGTTCAGAAGGCGCACGATCAGGTGGCGCCGCTCGTGAAACGACGCCTTCATCGCCTCCGCCGCGTCCTGCGGGCCCTCGATTGCCGCGACGGCCGCGCACTGGCCGACGTGCGATGCGCACGAGTCGGTGTTCGTCACCCAGCGCGTGAACTCGGCGGCGAGCACGGGATTCGCCGCGACGCCGATCCGCCAGCCGGTCATCGCCCAGGTCTTGGACGCGCCATCGCAGATGATGGTCCGCTCCACCATCCCGGGGAGCGAAGCGATCGAAACGAACTCGCCGTCGTACACGAGTCGCGAGTAGATCTCGTCGGCATACACCCAGACCTGCGGATGCCTGCGCAAGATGGCGGCGATGGCCTCGAGGTCAGCCCGCCGCAGAACGCCGCCGGTCGGGTTGTGCGGCGAATTGAGGATCAGCAGCCGCGTGCGCGGGCCGATCTTCGCGTCGAGCTCCGCGGGGTCGAACGCGAAGTCACGACCCTCCTTCAGGTGCAACGGCACCGGCACTGCACCGTGGACGCGGATCTGCGACTCGTAGATCGGGAAGCCGGGGTTCGGGTAGACGACTTCGTCACCAGCGCCGTAGTCCGTCGTGGCGAGGATCGAGTAGGCGATGAACGGCTTGGCCCCGGCGCCGACCACAACGTGCTCCGGATCGATCTCGATGCCGCGCATGCCTCCCATGTAGCGCGCTGCGGCCTCGCGCAGCTCGGGGATCCCGGCCGAAGGTGTGTACCCATGCCGGCCCGCCCGGATCGCGCCGACGGCGGCCTCCTGCACGTGCGCCGGCGTGTGGAAGTCCGGCTCGCCGATACAGAACGAAATGACGTCCTGCCCCGCGCGCACGAGCGCGTTCACTTCGGCGAGCACGACGAACGCGTTCTCGGTACCGAGCTCGGCCGTGCGACGACTGACGCGGGGTGCGGCGGGGACAGTCATCCGGAGCTCGCTTGTACTTGGTTGACGCCTCCCGGCGGTCGCAGTCTCATCGCCTGATTCTACGGCACTTCCTCGCCCGCCCGGCCCCACCCGCGAGCGGTGCGCCGTACGCCTCGACGCGCTCCTACAACCCCGCCGGGTGCGCATTTCGTCACGGTCGCCATCGCCTGAGACAGGCGGCGCGCCGCGGTTCGCGAAGGTGTCGGGCGTATGGCGTTATCATGGCCCGACGCCTCGAGCGCCGGCGGTCGTGCCGATGCCGGGCACGCGACTTCCCGCCCCGCGGCGTCGGCGACAAGAACAGGGAGACTCATGATCCCCGACACCGGGGCGATCAACGGACGCACGCGCGGGCGCCCCGCCTCGGGCCGCCACGTGCAGGCGTGCGGACGGCGGCGGAACGCGCGGTGAAGCTGCTGCGCCCGCTCGCGTTCGTCCTCGCCGCGCTCGTGCTCGTCGGCGGCTGGGTCTACTTCTATCTCTCGGCGCGTTCGATCGACCTGCAGGCGCACACGCGCGGCATGGTGGCGCTGCGCACCCTCGCGCAGATCGACCAGCGGTGGGACGCCCTGGTGGAGGCGCTGCGCACCGGCGAGCAGCCGCCGAAGATCGATTTTGCCGCGGGCCAGCGCGAAGCGGCCCAGGCGCTCGCTGCCGGGATCGGTGCCGAGTCCGCCGCTGCAGCGCAGAGCGTGACCGCGCTCCGGCAGGCATTCGACGAGAAGGCCGCCCTCGGCCCTGCCCTAGCAACTGCCGTGCAGGTGCGGCAGTCCGCCGTCGCCGAGCTCAACGCCGCGCTGGCGGCGGCGCGCCTGCGGGCTGCAGAGTTGCCCGCCGGCTTGCGGGCCGCCGCCGAGGGCAAGCTCGCCGAGCTCGAGGCCGCACTCACGCGGTTCGGGGCGAACGCCGACGCCAGAGCGGAGCAGGCACTGCGCAGGGCCGCCGACCAGGCCTATGCGCCGCTCACGGCGCTGGGGCCGAATTCGCCCGACGTGCGCGGCGCGGCCGCGGCGCTCGTCGGCGCGGCGCGCGTCACGCAGAAGCTCGGCGACGCGTTCACGCTCATCCCCACGGGCCCGCGCCTTGACACGCTTTCGCGCGCGCTCGAGCGCGACTACGACGACGCGCTCGCCGACGCTGCGCGCTACCGCGTCTACCTGCTCTTCTATTCGGGGTTCCTACTCACGGTGCTCGCCTACTACGCGTCGAAGCTCACCGAGAGCTTCCGCATCATCCGTCGCGTCAACGCCGAGCTGAAGGAGGCGAACGAGACCCTCGAGGCGCGCGTCGAGGAGCGCACGCAGGAGCTCTCCAACGCGCTGAAGCTGCTCAAGCAGTCCGAAGCGATGCTGGTGCAGAGCGAGAAGATGAGCTCGCTCGGGCAGATGGTCGCCGGGCTCGCGCACGAGGTGAACACGCCGCTTGCCTACGTCAAGTCGAGCCTCGAGGCCGTGAGCACCCGGCTGCCGGAGATCGAGGCCATGGCGGGCGAGACGTCGAGCCTGGTGGACGCACTCGGCGCCGACACGCCCGACGAGCAGCAGCTCGCAAGCCGTTATCAGGCGGTCGCACAGCGCCTTGCAGCGATGCAGGAGCACGACGCGCTCGGCGAGCTTCGCTCGCTCGTGCAGGACGGCCGCCACGGCATCGACCGCATCGCCGAGCTCGTCACGGGCCTGCGCAACTTCAGTCGGCTCGACCGCAGCAAGCTCGCCGAGTTCGACCTGAACGAGGGCCTCGAGTCGACGCTCGTGATCCTGCGCAGCGTGCTCAAGGGCAAGGAGCTGCACAAGGAGCTGAACGCGCTCCCGCGCATCTCCTGTGCGCCCTCGCAGCTGAACCAGGTCTTCCTCAACCTCATCAACAACGCCGCGCAGGCGACGCCCGAGCAGGGCGGCATCATCATCGTGCGCAGCCGCGCCGTGGGCAAGGACCAGGTCGCCGTGGACATCGTCGACAACGGCCACGGCATCCCGAAGGACGTGCTGCCGAAGATCTTCGACCCGTTCTTCACCACGAAGGAGGTCGGCAAGGGCACTGGCCTCGGTCTCTCCATCAGCTACAAGATCGTCGAGAGCCACGGCGGGCGCATCGACGTCGCCTCCGAAGTCGGGAAGGGCACACGGTTCTCGGTGTACCTGCCGATCAAGCCTGCGGCGGAAGTTGCCGCGCTCGCAGCAGCGTGAGGACGGGATGAGCGACGACGATCCGCAGCGCATCGGCAAATACGACGTGGTCGGCCGCCTCGGCGAAGGCGGCATGGGCATCGTCTACCGCGGCTACGATCCGCTCATCCGGCGGCACGTCGCGCTGAAGGTCATCCGGCGCTCGAAGCTCGACCCGGAGAACGCGGAGATGCTGATCGACCGCTTCCGTCAGGAGGCGCAGGCGGCAGGCAACCTGCAGCACCCGAACATCGTCTCCATCTACGAGTACGGCGAGGACGGCGACTATGCCTTCATCGCCATGGAGTGCGTGGCCGGCAGGTCGCTCGCGCAGCACCTGCAGGCGGGCTACCGGCCCGAGCTGAAGGTGTTCCCCGAGGTGCTCGACCAGATGCTCGACGCGCTTGCCTATTCGCACGCGCGCGGCGTCATTCATCGCGACATCAAGCCGTCGAACATCCTCGTGAGCGAGGTGGGCCTCGCCAAGATCAGCGACTTCGGCATCGCGCGCCTGCAGACCTCCAACCTCACCAAGATGGGCGAGGTGCTCGGCACGCCGAACTACATGTCGCCGGAGCAGTTCCTCGGCGACCCGGTGGACGAACGCACAGACATCTACGCCGCCGGCGTGATCGTCTTCGAGGTCCTGACCGGCACGCGGCCGTTCCGCGGCACCGACGCGCAGGTGCTGAAGCAGGTGCTGCACGACCTGCCGCCGCCGCCGTCGAGGGTCGAGCCGCGACTGACCCCAGCGGTCGACGGCGTGGTGATGAAGGCGCTCGCGAAGAGTCCGGCAGATCGCTGGCACAGCGCGCGCGAGTTCGCCGATGCCCTGCACGCGGCCTTCGGCGGCAGGCCGCAACGCACGCGCCACGGCGGGTTCTCTCGCGAAGGCCCGACGACGCCCGGCGTCGCGCCCGGGACGTCGCAGCCGCTGACGGTCGCTCCGGCAGGGCTGGCCGCGCTCAAGCGCGGACTTGCAAGCCGCGCCGGGGACAGCGACCGCACTGCGCCACCGCTGCGGCCGCTCGGCGAGAGCTCGCGTCCCCTCGCCCCGGCCGCACCGCCGACGGCGGCGGCGGCCTCGCGACCGGCCGATGCTTCGCGGCCGGGTGACGCCTCGCGCCCCGGCGGCGGGCCGAAGGCACGCATCCTCTTCGTCGACGACGAGGCACGCATCCTGTCGGCGCTGAAGGCGACCTTCCGCGACAAGTACGACATCGAGACGGCGATGAGCGGCGATTCAGCGCTGGAGCTGCTCAAGCGCCGGCCGTTCCACGTGGTGGTGAGCGACCAGCGCATGCCCGGCATGCAGGGCGTCGAGCTGCTGCGCCGCGTGCGCGAGACGACGCCGAAGACGGTGCGTCTGCTGCTCACCGGCTACTCCGATCTCGCCTCGATCGTCGGCTCGATCAACGAGGGCGAGGTCTACCGCTTCGTCTCTAAGCCCTGGGACAACGACGACCTCGCGGCGACGTTGCGCGAGGCGGTGGCGGTGTCGATCGGACTCGCGAAGGCGGCTGCGGTGCCGGCGAGTTTCAAGGTGCCCGCGGATCGCGCCGTGCTCGTCTTCGACGACGACGATCGCATCCACCGCGCGGTGCGCGAGCTGATGGGCGGCGCCTGCCGCGTGCTCTACGCGCGCACGCTCGAGGAGACGGTGAAGACACTCGCCTCCGAGGAGATCTCCGTGCTCGTCGCCGACCTCGACATCGCGCGCGAGGAGGTCGGGATCCTCTTCCGCCTGCTCAAGCAGGAACATCCCCAGACGCTCGCCATCGCAGTCACACGCGCCTCGGACTCTGAGCTCGTCATCGACCTCATCAATCAGGCGCGCCTCTTCCGCTTCGTGGCGAAGCCGATCAACCTCGCCAACCTCAAGGCGCACATCATCGCCGCGCTCGAGCGCTACGAGAGCTTCCGCGTCGCGCCGGAGCTGGTCGCCACGCAGCAGGCCGCGCCGACCCCCGGCATGCGCGAGTCGAGTGCTGCGGCGACGATCCTCGGCAGGCTGCGGACGCTCGGCAGCCGCTTTGCGGCAGTGCTGAAGCCGGGCTGAGCCGGCGCTTCCGTCGCCCGGACGCCTGTTGCGTCGTTGGCGTGAGCACAGCTCGACGCGGCGTACTGCTTTCCCGGAATCGGGAAGCACGAAGGGACTTGCGCCTCGTATCCTGACGCCAGTGGGAGATCCCGCAGCGGGTGGCGCCAGCACCTCCGAGCGTCGAGCACGTCGTTGCCAGCGCCGGGCGTCCGCTGGATCGCGCCGTGCGGCACGAGATGGAGCAGCGCCTCCACTGGGATTTCTCGCGGGTTCGAGTGCATTCCGACGCCGCTGCGGAGCAATCGGCGCGCGACGTGAAAGCGCATGCCTACACGGTTGGCGATCACATCGTGTTCGGCGCCGGCCGGCTTGCACCGCACACCTCCGCGGGGAGACGGCTGCTCGCGCACGAACTGACTCACGTCGTTCAGCAGTCAGGTGCGCCCGCCAGGACGGTTCAGCGAGAGCCGGAAGGGGCCACCGATATCAACCAGGCGCATGATGTCGAGTGGAAGATCAAGGAAGGCACCGCCCAGGTGACCTACGGCACCAAGTCCGCCCCGATTTCTCTCGGGGCAGAGGGGAACGCCGCGCAATTGAGTCGAGAGCTGGGGATCACCAAGCCCCAGGCTGCGACGGTCTTGCGCGACATCCATGCAAATGTGCCCCGCGAGGGACGGCTGCTCATCTCGTTCGTGCAGAACAAGGGCAATCCGCGGGAATATGCTATCGCCAAGTTCCGTGAGATGAGAGAAGGCGGGCTATGGACCAGCGACGCGTTGGCCCGTCCCGCGGTTGAGGGCATTCGTCGCAACGTTCGCGTCCCGGTGCGGGCCGGACCACGTTGGAGCTCTCGGAATACGGTTACGTCTTCTTTGAAACTAAGAACCAGGGCTTCACGGCGAAGCCGAGCACGGCGCAAGGTATTCAAGAGTATCAACACCTGAACCGTGCCGGAGTGAGGACCCCGGCGCTTACTTCTCCGCTGGCCGTGGTGCGCGTCGACGAATATGGGAAGATTGTCGAGATCGTCGAACACGCGCTCTCCGGCCAACCCGAAGCGGTACGAGGAAAGCTCGTCAGGGAATTCGAGAATGCGGGATGGAAGGCAGACTTCTCGGCCCCGCCGCCCCGCCCTGCCGCTCCGCCGGCGCCGATCGACGCACACAAGCGTCCCGACATGGGCAAGAAGCCGTCACCAATGGACGCTCACAAGCCTGCCGACGTGGGCAAAAAGCCCTCGCCAATGGGCGCTCATCAGCCTGCCGAAGTGGGCAAGAAGCCCTCGCCGATGGACG
>Ga0114939_10002156_pt1 | contig 14925 bp, 11 predicted proteins | sample AshMeaCrysSpring_FD_87196 | JGI IMG/M metagenome (GOLD analysis project Ga0114939, IMG submission 87196) | Groundwater microbial communities from Big Spring, Nevada to study Microbial Dark Matter (Phase II) - Ash Meadows Crystal Spring | ecosystem: Environmental > Aquatic > Deep subsurface >... | reverse complement strand
ACTTACGTAACTGGCACATTTAAAATTCTTTCTTTGTGTGACACTTTGAGCAAAATAAAACGAATTAATAGGCTTTTCAACCTCATTCACCAATAAAAAATTGTGACAATATCGTAAGTCCTGATTATTTACAGCCCAGTTCCTTTTTTTCATTAGGATGGTTAGAAAAATAATTATTCAGTTTTTCACAACCCTCTTTAAGTAAATCATTTAACTGGGATATCTTCCATTTAAAAACCATTCCATTTTCATCGGTTGCAACAATGTAATTATCATTGTCAAATTCTTTTCTGTAGGGGGTAAAGTTCAAGCTCTTCACTTCATTTCCGTCAACTTTAAATTCGGCTATTTCTCGTCCTTTCATATCCCAAACGCGGACTTTACCTTCCTTTTCTCCTGTGGCAATTAACTGCCCATAGGGATAATCTTTTGGCGAAAAGCTCAAACTTGTAACTTTTTCAGGCTCTTTTATTTTTCTACCTTGCCATTCGATTTTTTTTATGATTTGTTTTTTATTTTTATCATCAAATTTCCAAAGTTTAGCATTTCCACTTGCATCAAAAGCTGCTAGATATTGATTATTCTCATCAGAATTAAACATTACACTCTTAATTTCGCCTGAAAGAGCATTGTTCGGATGTTCAATTTTTTAAATTTTATTCCCCAGTTTCCAAATGCTGATGTTGCCGTTATTGTCTCCTGTGACGATATAATCACTGGCAGGACTAAAATCTACTACTACATTTGAAGGAGAGTTTTGCCATTTTAGTCGTTGTTTATTATCTACTAGGAAAATATTGTTTTCAGCATCTTTTCCTTCCGTAGCAAAATATTTTCCATCTGGACTAAAACTCCTGAAGGGGTGCTTGTCACCCCTTCAGAATAAATTCTCTAGAGATGAATTGTATAAACATGCCTACCCTGAAATGATAAAAATTGCAGATAACGAATTAAGAATTAGTAACTAGGTTAACTACAAGCATAATTCAATTAAATCTTCAACACTTCCGATTAAAATCTATTTAGAGATTATTAACGTAAGTTGCTAGTTATCCAAAAATATCGATTTTTAAGTGCTTAGTTATAAAATTAAGTATCTAGTAACACTCTAAAACCACGCTTTTGTATCTTAATCTGATACTTTTACGAGAGCTAACTAGCAACTTACGTTATTAATCATTATTTTTTCTCAATCGCAAAACAGAAACGACCAACTACAGCTTGAGCATCGCCATTGTTCATCACGTCAGTGGTTAAGGTTTTTAACTGACCTAAAAATTGTGCCAAATTATAGGTCTTAGAACCATCTGTCAAATTTGCATCTGTAGAACTCCACTCATCCCACCATTGCTGCTCTTGTAAATCTTTTGCAATGGCATCTACTGTAAGTAAATAGATGTCTGGGTTCATTTCGCTTGGTTTTATTTTCGTATTAAATGATAAACCATACTCTTCTTGGTTTGCTTTTTCTTTGAGTTTAAAATCAGTTACTTGAAAAGCTTTTCCTAAAGAAGAGTTATCATTTTTTGTAATCACGCTAGTATCTTTAAAAAGTAAGGCGTGTTTATAGCTTTTGAAAGATACATCGTAATTGAGAGATATGTCTTGTTTTTCTTTTTTCCCTATTTCTAACAACTCCAGGTCTTCATCTTTATCTATTGCTAGCTTGCCGTTATTTAATGACAGAGATTTAGTGATATCTAACTCATTGGGTAGTTGGGTTTTAGTATCTTGAAAATGTGATACTTCTTGAAGAAGATATTGAGGAGAAAAAATTACATATTTACTATCTTCTGGTAATTTTTCTGTCAGCTTATTAAAGTAGTTATCGATATCTGAATATTTACCCAGGAAGATTAAATAAAAAGGATGATATTTGTCTGGTTGCTTTCCGTCAGTAGAATAGGGAAATTTTGCAGTAGTCGTTTCTTCTGTATATACGGCGCCATTAAATTCACTTTTGACGGCGATAATTCCCACACTATAGCCTTTTTCTTTCTGTTCGGCATTTAAGTAATTTTTCTTTATCTCTTTACTAACTTTTGTTACATCAGTATTTTTTTGGTATAAATCAGTTACTATTACTACTAGATTATTGTCCTGCGTTTGGGGTGTAATGGCTGTTTCAATTTGGCTGAAGGATAAAGCTGGGTATTGGGGACTTTTACCGTTATAAAAGTTGGGTGATTGGGCATCTTGTTTATACTGTTCGCGGCTAATTTCCTGAGTCTTTGTCCCTAAACGTTGGTAGGTAACTTTTGAACTGCTGAGAGAAAATGTGCTATCTAATAATTCTAAGGTTTGGGCGTAGCGACTTTTGGCGCTAGTAGAGACATACCCTTCCATAGAAGGAGTGCCATCTACATAAACTGAGATTTCTAAATTTTGCGATGGGGCTGAAGGACTACTCAGATTGGGTAGTTCACAAGGAAAATTTGATCTTTTTGGTGGTTTGCAGGAAACAATTAAGATTAAAGTTGTAAATACAACTAATAGTAATTTTATTTTACGCATTTTTTTAATAATTATAGTTGTAGTAAAATATTGATAATTTACTTCTAAGACATCGGCGCTAAAATAGAACTTAGATGAAATTATTTAGATACACTAATTGAATTAATCTGTGATTATTTTTTGATAAAAATTAAAAAATAATGATGATTTCAAATGGATAAAATTGATAAATGACTATTCTTTTTTAACTAAATTTTAGATGCCTATAGTGAAATTTTATCTTAACTGAAATAGCATATTAAATCAAACTGTGATATTTGAAGGTATAGTAGTTAACTTGAACATTTTTTTTTTAAAGTCATACTAGTAGTTAAATTCATTATTTTTGAATATGATTTTGAAAAAAAAAGAACTATAGGTTGCTTTTTTTATCTGTGTAAATTTATTTATGTAAATCTATATTTTCAGCCATAATTCAAAATTTCAAATTTTAATTAAGGAGAATAAATGAAGGCAACCGAGATAATTAGGATTGTAATATTTGGCTTTTTGGGTTTTATCTTTATGTTCTTTGTTCAGCCTTGGATGTATGAGAATCGGATAATCCCTATTAAAGATGTTCCTGTTGGTGAATGGTTGAGCGATAGTTATACTACAGGTGCTGGGGTAGTTTTTGCTGTTTCTATACTCGCAACTGTTGTTTGGTATGTATTAGCAGCAAATGCCAAAGTTACAACTGCTGCTGAGACTGATAGGTGGCGAGTAATATGGTGGGTATTATTACTCTTACCAATCATTAGTATTTGTTTGGGTATTTCACCAGTTTTTAATAGTAGTAAGGATGCTTTGGTGTCTTTGACTGGTTTTTATATTCTTGATGCTATTGTTATTTTGTATTGGTTGCCCACAGGGACTAGTTCTCCAAGCCTTTTAATGTACATTCCCCCAGGTGCGCGTCTACTGCGTGGTATTTTCGGAGGTTAGGAATGACGCTTTACATAATTGGAATTGGCGGTACAGGTTCTAAATGCCTAGAAGCAATTACCCAAGTGGCTGCGACAGGTTTATTTTCTGAAGAGAAGATAAACCTGTTATTCATCGATGCCGATGAAACTAATGGTAACTTGGAGCGTTCTAGAAATAGTTTGAGTATTTATCGAAGGACTTTTGACCTCATGTCAGGGGATAAGCAACAATATCCTTGGTTAAAAACCCCTTTGGAATCCTATGATGTTTGGTCGCCCTTTGGCAATACTAATGCGAACAAAAATCTGGGAACATTTTTTAATTACAACAACTTAAAGCAAAAAAATCCAGGTTTAGGTAATTTATTTGATGTTCTCTATACAAAACAAGAACAGCAAGTCAACTTAGATATAGGCTTTCGCGGTAGGCCTGCTATTGGCTCAGGGGTAATGAGTCGGGTTGATTTAGATAGCCTAGATGAAGAACCTTGGAGTAGTGTGATTGGTCAAATTCAGGCGGATGTAGGTGCTGGTAAGTCTGTAAAAATATTTCTCTGTGGCTCGATTTTTGGTGGAACTGGGGCTTCTGGACTACCAACAATCGGGCGCTTGTTAGATAATAAGTTAGAAAAAGAAAATGTACGGGAAAAGGTAAAAATTGCCTGCTTGTTCTTATTACCCTACTTTGGTTTTACACCTAAAGCAGGGGAGAGTAAAGATGAAGTTTATGCTCGTTCGGAACAATTCTTACTAAATACTGAAGGCGCTTTGCGTTATTACGTTAACCAAGCAGAGCAATTTGACAGAGTATATTTATTAGGAAATCAGAATCTTTCCCAGTTTAATTTTAGTATTGGTAAAAATACTCAACGCAATGAAACTCACTTTATAGAGTTCTATGCAGCCCTAGCAGCAAGGCATTTTTCATCCTATAGTCCTAAAAGACAGGAAAAGGTAGTATTAATAAGTAGAGATAAAAATAATACCATTGCCTGGGGTGATTTGCCAGAACCGGAAGTTGTACGAGCAGAATTAGTTAATGCTACTCGTTTTGTATATGTTTGGCTAGGTAACATCGCTCCCGAATTGGCAGATGCCAGAAAAATGGGTGTCAGGAAATTCCAAAATGCGGCTCCCTGGTTTGGTAAATTCTATAGTGCTGGAGGAGGGCTATTTGGGAATCGGGATTTACCTGATTTTAATCAAGCAAATCAACAAGAAGCAATTCGAGTCATTACCGAATGGTGTCAAGATTATCTGCGTTGGATTCTTGATATTCATCGCTGTGATGGGGATGACATCAAACTTTTTAATTATTCTGTTTTAGAGAAATTAGACGGCACAGTCAAATCGGATGAACTTTCCGAGTTAGTGGTTGGGGATAAGCGCGACAAGGGTAGCAAAGCTGCTGATACAGTCCAAAGGTTAAAACAAAGATTACTGGATACAAGTAACATTACACCACCTAATCAAGGTACTACAGGTTTAGCAAAGTCTTTGTATATGCTCTGTCGCCTGTAGAGGTATCTAAGTTTGTAGTAGCGCTTCAGCGCCATTCAGGTTAGTAACAAATTCATCAGGGCTTACCTACTTGTCTGTTGACTTGTTCATTGTCTCTGTTAAGAAGCAACGTTTTGGAGGTTGCTACTAGCTCCAGCCTGGATTAGAGGCAGAGCCTCACTGATTGGGTTCCCAGCCAGAGCCTAAGAACCAGAGAATCCATCAAGAGATAAGCGCTAAAGCGCTACTACAAACAAGAAAAGAGAGTTATTTGTCATACTCGCTTAATCACCAATAACCATCAGCATTCAGCATTAGATGTAATAAAAAACTCTATAAATAAGTATATATATGTATAGCGGAAATCAAAAAATATTAGTATTACCCAAACTCAAACAAGACTCTGACGTGAAAGCCTCAGATAGAGCAGGGTTATGGGATATACAACCAGACAAAGCCTTTGAGAATGTGGCTAGGAGTTTAGATTATCAAGCCCCTGGTGTGGTTAAGAGCATTAGTTCTGTACCAACAATGTGGGCACGCCCGTTGTTGATGGAGATGGCTTTATACAATCAAGCACATCCTCTGCATCAGCAAGTGGTAGAACAATGGCAAGGAATGTTAGCTGCTATTGCCCTAGCCGAAGTGCGGGGATTTGACTTGAAAGCACAACTGGTAGAGTTGGAGAATTTAAGAAAAGAAGATTTTGCTGATAGTTTATTTGAGCTTTTACCAGAAGAAAAAAACGCCCTTTACAAACTTCCTGGGAAAAATGCTTGGCAAGATGTCTATGTCTTTTTGTGGAATGGTAAACCTGTAGGGATGTCTTCTCCTAGTACCTTAGTAGTTTCTTCCGAAGAAGGACAATGGAAAGGTTTACCTTGGTGGAGGCAGCAAAATGGTGTATGGCAATTATCCTCTCCCCAAAATTATTTGAATGAGAGTGAACAAGCACTACTTTGGCGGTGGCTAGAAAATTTGGATGATGAGTTAGCCAAACATCAGGGGGAAACGAGCGCTATTAATATAATGAGGGGGCTAATTGGCAACTTTCAAGCCAGTTTGCACAAAAATGAAAACCAAAAACTGAGTCTCAGTAAAGACTCCCAATTTTTTGGTGTGCCTTTAAACCGAGGAGTTTTAGTCGCACTAAATCGCCCTGTGAAAGGGGCAGAAGTACCCTCCAGTGTACGTTTAATTGCCAGTCGTGAAAAGGGAGTAAAACCATTATTAATTATTGACCCAGAAATTGCCAAGCAGTGGAATATACCAGCGCAAAAGATTGGGATTCACGACGGTAAAACTTTGGCATCTTTGAAAATGCAAGAGTTGCCAAACTTAAAAACCACTTGGCAAGATGTTATTCTGATTCAATCAGATGAGCTATTTCTGCAAGAATTTGTGTTTATTGACCAAGATGAAGCTTTACCTGGTGTGTTATTACCTAAAACCTCCACACCTTTGATTTTCAACAATCAGCGCATCACTCCCTTAATTCCTCTCCACCCGATTTTACTTGATTATTTCACTCCAGAAGATTTAATCAAAAAGATACAGTTTCAAGTTAGAAACAACGAAGTTAGAGTAATTGTTGATTTACCCTTATCTGGCAATAAAGAACCTTTTCGCATCCAAAAAGATTATCCCCTCAAAGAGGAAAATGCCTTACCACAAGTACCTGTATTAGAAGTATGGCCAAATCTTCGCGCTCCTGGCTGGAAAGAATATTATGGTTTTTATTATGACGCAGAACATGGAGAAGATACTTTCCAAGTTGATTTCCCGGAAGTAAAAGACGCTAATAGCTTTCAAGAAGGTAGAGGTTCCTACAAAATAGCACGAATGGAGGAATTTCCTGACCATATTAAATGTTTAGATAATCAAAGAAAGCTAATTGGTTTAATAGCTTTAGCTACACCAAAAGAAACTCAACCCAGTGGTTCTTGGAAAGTCGGGGTAGATTTTGGTACTTCCTCGACGAATGTCTATGTTAATAGTCATGATATTGCAGAACCTCTACAGCTAGAGAATTTAATTCTTAAAATTACAGACAGCCAGATAGAGACAAGGAAACCAGTGTTATGGGAATATTTCATCCCAGAAGCTTTTATTCCCGAAGACAAACCCTTACCTTTACCTAGCGTTTTAACAACTAGGGGAAGCAAAGAAACGAGAGTAGATAAGATTCATCGTTTGATTTTTGATGGTCGGATATACACTCCTAGGTATACATCTTTTAAACCTCAAGAAGGCTGGATTAAGACTAGTTTGAAATGGTCAGAGGATAATCGCGTTTTCAATCAATTATTTCTCAAACATTTAGCTCTACATATCTCCGCTTTAGCAGCTGCCAAAAGCATTAAGCAAATTCAGTGGTGTATTTCCTATCCTTCTGCTTTTTCTCGTAGTAACTGTAAAGATTATCTTGATGAATGGAAAGAGTTAATCAATGAACTAAAAATAAAAACAGGAATTGAGCAGATTTGTCCAGATTCAATCGATGATGAAACTTTTAGAACAGAAAGTTTAGCTACTGCTCAATACTTCCGCGATCAAGAACGGCATAGATTAGTTAAAACCACCTGCATTGACATTGGGGGTGGAAGTTCAGATATTTCAATTTGGGAATCAAATAAGTTACTGCATCAATGTTCCGTGCAATTAGCAGGTCGAGATTTATTTTCACAATTCTTGGAAATAAATCCCAATTTCTTAGAGCAAAAATTTGAGATTACTCCTCACGAATTGAGAGGATTAAAAGGGGGAGCATTTAATGCCAAATTAGATGTTTGGCTGCGCGAATATGGAGATGATTGGCTGAATAATAAGAAACGATTTGTTCGCAAGAATGCTGACTTTCAAGGATTAGTCAGACTCATGACGATAGGCATGGCTGGTTTATATTACTATGTAGGAATTTTACTCAAAGTCCTATATAGAGAAGACAAATACAGTTATAAGGAAATAACAGAAGTTTATATCGGTGGTAATGGTTCGCGATTGTTCAATTGGCTAGCACAAGGAGAACAATTTAGTCCTGATGACGAAGCCAATGATTTATTTAGTTTGATGTTAAGTAAGGGTTCGGGTTTTGAAGACGATGAAGACGACGAAATAATTGTAACTACCCGATTGAGTCAGAATCCCAAGGATGAGGTAGCTTGTGGTTTAGTTTTGGATGATACCGAACTCAACAAAAAAGATAATGATGAAGCGAAGAAGAAAAGAAGAAAACCAAAAGAAAAAGACTTCTTAATTGCTGGGGAAGGGTGTTATGTCAATGGTGATTTCATTGATGCAGAATCTCGTTTAAAGAAGTTTGAGTTGGATGACAAACTGAAGGAATTTAAAATTCCTGAGCTAACAAATGTATCACGATTTCTCTATGACTTCCATATGGCTCTAATTGAATTAGACATAGAAGATATTAAACCATTGCCGGGTTACACACGTAAACCGGAAATAGATAGTAATAGAAATCTCTGGCGTGAAGTAGGGGATGAGTTAACTAATTTGTTGCTAGAGTTTAAGGGTAAGAAATTCGATGAAATTCGTTTAGAGTCTCCTTTTATTTTAGGATTGAAGGCTTTATTGAAAGTTTTGGCTAAGCAGTGGGCTGGAAAGTAATCAATTGTGAGGACTAAAGTTCTCACTACAAACATTAATTGTATTTTATTAACAGATAATTTTTTATGGGAAAAATAATTAATTACAAATACTTATTTATTTTAGCTTTACTGATAAAAATTATCGGTTTTTATCCATTAAAAGGTCTATCAAATGCAATAGATAGTCAGGACATAAATTATGAACTTGCTTCAAAGTATGAGGAGTTGTATTCGTCTATTAAACATTTTAGTAACAACATTGATACGCCAAAGGAAGTAGAAAACATCAGACAAAAAATCCAAGAGATTGATAATATTACTAAACAACTAGAATCACAAGATTTAAAAGTATCTAATATTCAGAGCATCTTACGTAACACTAGTAGTGCGTATATTCGACCCGCAGAAGATGGCTTAAATGCAGATGAGATTAAAAAGATACAAAACCAATTAGAAATAAAAGAGACTGGTTCGTTAGATCAAGAAACTAAAAATAAAATTCAGGAGAGGATATTGCAAAATTTGAAATTAGTCAAAAAAGATATTGATGAAATAAGAATTGATTTATTAGAAAAGGAAATTCAGAATTTGAAAGCAGAAAATAACAATACTAGAAACTGGGTATTTAACGGATTCTGCTTGGGAATGGCTTTGGTGATATTCGGAGTATTTTTAGAAATTTTAAGACTTGAATTTATTCAGAACAAAATTAAAAATTTTCGGAAAGGAAAAGAACCCAATCAAAGTACTGGTAATGGCAATAAATTGAAATATTCTACATCTACATCAGGCATCGCAAATAGAGGTAACTCATCTGTAGATATTCTGGAGGCAGCAACCCAAGAATCGGCTTCCCAGACTCAGGCTGGAAACCTGGGAAAAGGGACAATACAGGAAGAAGAAAAGACACCAACACAAACAGTTAATTCTCTGCAGGCAACAGCCCAAGAATCGGATACCCATGCTCAACTTGGAAAACAGGAAGAAAGTAATGGAGAAGGAAATAATCAGAAAGATACTTCCACTCTATTACAACATCCACCACTATCAGAATCTAATCTTGTAGACAGATTTAATAACCATCCAAAACTATTATTACAAAATGCCATAGAAGTGTCGGAAACTTCTGAGAGTATTGACAACCGTCGTTTGGGTTACAACAAACCTGTCACATTAGAAAAAGTTAGTCGCAATAAAGGCATAGCTTGGGTAATTAATATAGATGGCTTTGATTACCTGGTTCCAAAATCTAAGTTAAAAATCAATGAGTATAACTATGAAACGATAGAATCTTTGTTTGTATGTAATGGTTATCAGTCAGGACTATTTGATCAATTTAAATTACTTGTACCTGCAAAATTGGCTTCCCAGGGTGAAACATGGGAACTTCGTGAACAGGGAGAATTACGGTTCAATTAATTTAGCTGAAAATTAATGTCTATAACTCTTAATTACTTCTACCAAATATTATCGAAGAAAAAGTATTAATTATGTTGTCATCTCAACTTATCAGAATAAATTTGTCTTCAGATGATTTAAGGGATGTTTATAATCAATTCTCTTCTGAAGTTTTGCGTAAATTTTTACCAAATGTAAAACAATATTCTCTTGAGGATGTTGATAATAAAAATGATAATAATATTAGATTGACAGAAGAAATAGATGGTAACTATTGGGCTGTAGATATGTGGAGTCAAGACTCCAATAGTCAAACAGATAAAGATTATATTTTGCTACCCAATAAAAATAAAATTAATAGTATTTTTCAAAGCAGCCAAAAAGATAAATTTCTATCATTATTTAGTTTTCTTGGAGATACAGAAACAAAAACTAAAAATTTTAAGCTGAACAAGCCAGCTATAGTTTCTTACACCTCTTCAAATGAAGAAAAATGGGAGGTGAAAGAAATGGGAGAACTAGAATTTATTGATTCTGATCCTCAATATACTCAGGAGACTTTGCCTTCGGAATCAGGAAAAGAGAATGAGACTGATTCTCAAAAAGAGCTAGAAACTTTAGATGATTTATTGAAGAGAATTGAAAATATAGAAAAAATGCTAGATAAAATTCAAAATATTCAATCACAGAATTATGTTACTCGTGAACAAGTCGAAAACTGGATTATTGAATATTTTTCTAAGCAATCTCCAATTGTTCCATTGGGAAAAAATATTTCTAATACAAAAGTTGACGAAAATTCACTAGAAACCTATAATCACAACCCTCTCAAAGATTGTTGTGGTACAAATTTTTCTAAAATTAGTACCATTAATAGTAATACATCTCCAGATTTAAGCAATTCACAATCTTTAACATATTCATCAATAATAAATGCATTAGAGCCATCAATTATTAATCTAGTAAATATTTATAACGAGAAACCAAAATCTTTATTACAACTGTCGGAAGTGTCAGAAAATAGCCAGAGTATAGACAATCGTCGCTTGGGTTATAACCAACCGATAGCTTTAGAAATAGTTAGTCGCAATAAAGGTATTGCTTGGGTAATCAATATCGACGGTTCTGATTACCTAGTGCCAAAACCAAAACTAAAAATAAATGAATATAACTACGAAACAATAGAGTCTTTGTTTATCTGTCATGGTTATGAATCAGAGGTATTCTATGAATTTATTTTAATTAAACCAGCGAAATTGCTTGCTCAAGAAAAAGGAGAAAAATGGGAATTAAGTGAAAAGGGAGAATTGCGATTTCAAACTCAAAGTTCGTAGTTGCGCTTTAGCGCAATCTTATACAAAATTTGGCAAGCAGACTGTAGCTGCGTTACGCTGTCACTGATGCCACCAACCTCACATATGTTACACAGCTTAATTTACATACGAAAAAATTATTTAAAAATAGAAAAATAAAATACATTATGCCCTTGAATGAGAATGTCAAAATCAATTTATCCGTAGACGAATTATTGTCAATTTATCACTATGTACCCAAAATATTATTGAAATTAGCAAAAAAAGTATCAGTAACAGAAGAAAGCTTCGCTTACTCTAATCAATCATCAATCGTTTTTACGGAAGCACGTAACGGTAATTACTTAGTAATAGCTACAGAAGATGTTAATAAATCTTGGCTATTACCAAGAGCAAAACTTAGGATTAATGAATTTGAATATCAAACAGTCCAATCATTGTTTGAGTGTCGGGGATATCAATTAGGTGCCGTAAATAAATTTATAGCCAAAAAACCAGCCATAGTATCTTTAGCCCTAAATGACAAAGATTGGAAATTGGAGCAAAGGGGAATATTAGAATTTGGTTTAGCTTCTGCTTCGTCTCAGGAATCAATGGAATTAGAACAAGTAGAGGAAGAAAATCAAGAACTTCGTTCAGAATTGTCAGAATTGGATTCGCAGTTAACTAAAATTAAAGAAGAATATGAGCAAATTTTATCTCGTTTTAATCAATCTGAAGAAGAACGTAAACAACTTTTATCTAGTTTAGGGATATTAGCAAAGACGCATAAAGAAAGTTTTTCCCAATTAGCAAATTGGGATAATTTATTTAAGCAAATGCTGATGATTTTACAACAAGGTCATTTCATCTCTTTAAAACAAGAATTGGAACTGAAGGAAAAGCCTCCAATAACTGTGACCGAGGCAAAGGTTGATTCACAAAACAAAAATGAAGGTGTGGAAAAAAGTTTAGATGATTTATTAAATGAAATTGAAAACATAAAACAAAATAATCCGACTCCTGAAGAATTTGACAAATCTACAGAAACAAGCCCCTCCATAAATTTACAGCAACCAGAAAACCCAATCATTAAATTCATAGAAGATTATAATAGTAATCCCAACTCCATTGCTAAAAATTCTATCGAAGTTAAAGAAGGTGAAGATACTAATTATTTACTTCGCCTTGGCTTTCCTATAGTGATGATAAAATCTAATATAAATGAAGGTATTTGTTGGGTATTAAATATCAACAACTCTTATTACTTAGTTCCTAAACACAATTTAAAGCTACATATTAATAATGATTTAGTCTTAGATTCTTTATTTATTCTTCAGAACTACCAACCAAAATATTCTCAAAAATTTCAATTAATTAAACCAGCGGCATTAGTCTCTATAGAGAAAGAAAAGAGTTGGCAACTGAAGGAAAAAGGTGAATTGCAATTTATGCCCTCACGCTAAATCCCTCTCCCAAACTGGGATAGCACATATCTTGCACCTGGCAATATCAATGTCACCAAATACACTCAATTTACCCACGCTCCCAGAGAATAAATTCTCTGTCTAATAGCTCAAGTCTTCTAAAGAAGACTAAAAATTATATCAAATTAGATTGTGCTTTTTATGACTTTTGAATTCATAAAAACCTCATTTATACTTAAGGTGCAAGATATGAGATAGGGACTTTGAAAGTTTAAAAAGGATAAGTTATTTTGAGGTTAAAAGATGTATATTTACTGTACTCGCCCGCTTTGCCAAACACCAATAAATTCTTTCGTTGATTTGGATTTCTCTGAAGGCAAGGAAGAGCAAAAATATTGTAGCTGTGGGATGCCACTGATTTTAAATAGTCGCTATATACCTTTAAAGCGATTAAATAAAAAAGGCTTTGGCTTCACGTTTCAGGCGCACGATGGTATAGAAAAAGAAAAAAAATATGTTATTAAACAGTTATTAACTCGCCCTATTATCGATGCTGCTCAATTCAAATCAATCAAAGAATCTTTTCAGAAAGAGGCTCAAGCTTTACAAAATTTAAGCAAACAAAATTCCCAAATTCCTGAGCTAATTGATTTTTTTGAATTTCCACCTCAAGAACAGGGCTATTTTTATTTAGTACAGGAATATATCGAGGGGCAAAATTTACAGGAGGAACTTGATAGCAAGGGAAAATTTTATGAGGCGCAGGTTATAGAGTTTATGCAAAAAATTCTGCCAGTATTGCAATTTTTTCATAACACAGATTTTATCCATCGAGACATTAAACTCTCTAATATTATCCGTGGCAATAATCAACGATTCTACTTGGTAGATTTTGGCACAGTCAAGCAAGTGACTTTTGGAGTACCTACCAATAAGTCAATTATTTTTGCTACAGATGATTTTGCATCTCCAGAACAAAAATCAGGTAACGAACTTTTCCCTTCCAGTGATTTGTATTCTTTAGCAGTCACTTGTATTTGTTTACTGACAGGTAAAAAAGCAACAGAGTTATACGATAACGAGAATAAATCTTGGAACTGGAAAAATTATGCCTTAACGAGCGATCGCCTAGCTAATATTTTAGATAGGATGCTGATAGATGAACCCAATCAACGCTTTCAATCAGTTACAGATGTGATTCGCGAACTTAAACCTTCTCCAATCCCTCCTACAAAAATAATTCCTCCACTGACAACCCCTAACTCTACAATAGTTGAGCCAACGCCTTCAGTTACAAAAATAGAAGACCCTATTTCACTGCTTATAGAATTACTATATAAAGCTGCATTTACAGGATTTGAGGGTGGATTACTCGTAATTGCGATTGCCAGTCTGTTAGGAACATCTTTAATTAGCGCTGGATTTTGGATTGGGATGCTAATTTTAGCTGGTCTAATTTTGATTCAGCATAGAGGAATAATTACTCAGAAGAATCGGTTAATAATTGCTTTAATAACGCTAACTGTGATTCTTATTATTCCTGGATTGCAAACCACGATGATTATTACATCAAGTTTGCCAAGGGGATTGCATGTATTTTTATTAGCTGTTTTATCAGGTTTATTCTGTGTCGCTTTTATTACTTTTTATAAAATAATTTATAAAATTATAAAATCTTTTGCATAACATAAACATCTTTTTTATTTTAGGAGTAAATACCATGTCACAAAAAAAAGAAACAACTGTTATTTTAATAGCTATTTTAGTTACAGCAATTGTCGCTATCGGTGGCTTGCTATTACTGCTCACAAAATTTCCTATTAATCGAATTGAATCAAGTCAAGAAAATTCACAAATATCTCCAAAAAAACCAGATATTAATACCACTGAAGTTGTAAAAGAAAAAATAAGCTATGGTAGTAAAATTTTAATTGACAAAGAAGAAAGCGGAGATAAAAATCAACTATTCCAAACGGCAAGATAGAAGGGTATGGAAGCAATAGCTGCTGGAAATTACACAGAGGCAGTTGCTGAATTTGAAAAAGCAATTAAAAATTATCAAAATGCACCAGAAACTCTAATTTATCTCAATAATGCTCGGATTGGTAATAACAAAGCCTATGCTATCGCAATTGTGACACCGATTAGCGATGATAAAGATTCACCTTTAAATCTCAAGTTTTCCCAGTTTTAGATAAATATAAAATTTTGCTTTTAGGGGATAGAGAGTTTTGTTCAGTTAGTCTAGCTAACTGGCTAAGAGAAATAAACGTAGCTTTTT
>Ga0114939_10002153_pt1 | contig 14932 bp, 13 predicted proteins | sample AshMeaCrysSpring_FD_87196 | JGI IMG/M metagenome (GOLD analysis project Ga0114939, IMG submission 87196) | Groundwater microbial communities from Big Spring, Nevada to study Microbial Dark Matter (Phase II) - Ash Meadows Crystal Spring | ecosystem: Environmental > Aquatic > Deep subsurface >... | reverse complement strand
TCAGCGGGACCTCTTGGCGGGCCTTGACGTCGGCGGCGCTCACCTCCGTGCCGGCACTGCCGTCGAGCTCGTGCCCCAGCAGCCGTCGACGGGTCTCGTCGACGACGCACGACAAGAGCAGGGCCGGCGCTACAACAACTAACTGCTGCAGCCCTTCCTGAACCACGACTTCCCCGGCGGCCTGTACCTGACGAGCAGCCCGATCGCCACCGCCAACTGGGAGGCGGAAAGCAGCCAGCGCTGGACCGTGCCGCTGGGCGGCGGCATCGGCAAGATCTTCCACTTCGGCAAATTGCCGGTGAACCAGCAGATCGGTGGCTACTTCGACATCCTGCACCCCGACGACGGCGCCAACCGGCAACTGCGGCTGCAGGTGCAGTTCATGTTCCCGAAGTAGGCGCCCGATCGGCGCCGACGCGGCGCCGCCTGCGCAGATCACGCGGTGCGGGCACGGAAGCCGCCGAGAAACGCAGCGGCATGCCGGGACTCCGATCCTCGACACGGCCCCCGACGACCCTGGCGCCTGTGCGTCGCCGATCGCCGGCGGACCCGTCGACACCCGGCGGCGAAGGCGGCAATTGCCCTCGGCGGCAAGCTGCCCGACGTCAAGCCGCGGCGAGATGCTCCACCGCGCGCTGCACGCCGCCGCTACCGACGGGGATGCCCTGCACCCGCAGTGCCGCCTCGACGCCGGCCAGCGCGCCCAGCACCATCGCGGCATTGATGTCGCCCATGTGCCCGATGCGGAACACCCGGCCGGCCAGCGGGCCCAGGCCGCCGGACAATGCGACCTGAAAGCGCTCGCGCGCGACGGCGCGCAGCGCCTCGGGGTCGATGCCGTCGTCGACCGCCACCGTGGTCACGGAGTGCGAACGGCACGAAGGCTCCAGACAGAAGAAGCGCAGCGCGCCGCCCTCGCTCCAGCCTTGCACGGCGGCGTGCACGGCGCCGGCGAGGCGGCGGTGGCGCTCGAAGACCGCTTCGATGCCCTCGGCCTCGATCAACGCCAGCGCCGCCTGCAGGCCGAACAGCAGGTTCATCGGCGGCGTGCCGCAGAACTTGCGGTACGACAGGCTGTCCACCCGCCGTTCCCAGTCCCAGTAGAAGCGCGGCACCGGATGGGCGCGCGCCACGGCGCGCGCCCGCTAGTTCACGGCCACGAAGCCCAGGCCCGGCGGCAGCATCAGGCCCTTCTGCGATGCCCCGATGACGACGTCCGCGCGCAGCGCGTCCATGTCGAAGGGCACGACGCCGAGCGAGGCGACCACGTCGACGACGAACAGCGCCGGGTGGCCCGCGGCATCGAGCGCCGCGCGCAGCGCCTGCAGATCGCTGCTGACACCGCTGGCGGTGTCGGTGTGCACGCAGAACACCGCGGCGATGCGGTGACGGCGGTCCTCGTGCAGCGCCTGCGCGACGGCCTCGACGTCGATGGGTCGGCCCTCGCGCCATGGCGTGCGCACGGCCTCGGCGCCCAGCGCCTCGGTCTGCAGCGCCCAGGACTCGGAGAAGTGGCCCGTGCCGGGGATCAACGCCGCCCGCCCCGGCGAAAGCAGGTTGGCGACGGCGGCCTCCCAGGCGCCGTGGCCGTTGGCCGCGTACATCAGCACCTGCGCGTCGCGCGTGCGCAGCAGCCGCTTCAGGCCGGACTCGCAGGCCGCGATGATCGGGTCCAGCCGCGGGTCGGCCAGGTCCAGCGGCTGGCGGCTCATCGCATGCAGCACCTCGTCGGGCAGGCGGGTCGGGCCGGGCGAGTGCAGGAAGCGCTGGCCGGGAAGACGCGGGAAGGGATTCATGGGGTCCTTGAGGGGAGCGGACGGACGCGATGCGCCGACGCATCGTCGCCGACCGGCTGCAGAAGGCGCGCCGGTGCCGAGCAGGACCGGCGCGAACAGGCACAGGCGCGGCCAGCCGTTCTGCGTGACGAAAGGCGATGCCGGCGCAGGATTCGGGCGCGGCCCCGGCATCGCCGGCGCGCCGGACCGCCCCTGCCCTCGATGACGCGCAGCCCAGGCCGACGGCCCGCGGCCACCGGGAGGCACTGCCGGGGATGCGCTCGGACTGCGCAAAGGTCCGCAACGGGACGGGCCGCGTCCCCGGCGTCGGCGGCCGGGCGTTTCGGGCAGGCAGGCATCGGCGGATTATCGATGGCCGGCCGCAGACGCCGAACGCGCAACGGCGCGGTGCCGCGCCGGCAGGCGCGTCCAGCGCGCGGGTCGCCGCCCCGAGCGCCGGCGCGCGTCATGGCCACCACGCCCACAGTGCGCGCAGCACGCTCAGGCCGGCGATGAGCAGCAGCAGGTCCAGGACCTGGCGGCGAAAGCGTGCGGGCGAGACGTCGATGAATGCGCGCTGCCCGACGGCGATGCAGGCCAGCATGGCCGGCGCCAGCCACAGCGCATGCGCGAGCGTGCCCGCGCCGAGCAGCGCTTCGCCGCCGGCGGCGGGCATCCAAGCCGCCCACAGCAGCGCATACAGGTCGGTGAACAGGAACAGCAGGACCATGGTGGCGCGCATCGCCGCCGGCGCGAGCGCGGTGGCGCTGAGCAGCACGGCCACCGCGATGCCGCCGATGGCCGCCACGCCGTTGACCAGCCCCGACACCAGTCCGGTGGCCAGGCGCAGGCCGGCGCCCGGCGGCAGGGCCGGCTTCCAGCCGCTGCGCAGCAAGGCCGCGGCCAGCATCAGCAGCGCGCCGATCAGCAGGCGCAGCGGCGTCTCGGCCACCCGGGCCAGCAGCGCCACGCCCAGCGGGATGCAAAGCGCATTGCCCAGTGCCAGCGCGCCCAGCCAGCTCCAGTCCACGTCTTTCCAGGCGCCGCGCAGCAGCGTCAGGCTGGCCAGCACCTCGAGCACGAAGATCGGCGGCACCACGCGCGCCGGTGGCAGGAACAGGGACAGGCCGGCCACGCACAGGGCCGAGAAGCCGAAGCCGGCGAAGCCGCGCACGATGCCGGCAGCGAAGACCACCGCCACGCTCGCCGCCAGCGCGGGCCCGGGCAGCGGCGGCGTCAGGTCGATGGCCAGGCTCCGCTGCGCGGCGCCCGCATCCGCGCGAGCCGCTCCGGCGGCAGGCGCGGCCCGTGGCGTTGCGGCGGCGCGCCCATCAGGCGCAGCGCTCGCATCGGGATCGGTTCGCTCACGGCCGCATCTTGCCCGATCTATAGTCGACACCCGGCCCCGAGCCTGCAGGAGGACTCCGCGATGAACGCCCCCCAACCCCTCGGCGCGCGCAGCGTCGTCAGCGGCGTGCAGAAGATGACGCCGTCCGAAGCCTTCGTCGAAACGCTGGTCGCGCAAGGCGTGGACACGATGTTCGGCATCATGGGCTCGGCCTTCATGGACGCGATGGACATCTTCGCGCCGGCGGGCATCCGCCTGATCTCGGTGGTGCACGAGCAGGGCGCCGGCCACATGGCCGACGGCTACGCCCGCGCCAGCGGCCGCCACGGCGTGGTCATCGGCCAGAACGGCCCGGGCATCAGCAACTGCGTCACCGCCATCGCCGCCGCCTACTGGGCGCATTCGCCGGTGGTGCTGATCACTCCGGAGACAGGCACCATGGGCATCGGCCTGGGCGGCTTCCAGGAGGCCAACCAGCTGCCGATGTTCGAGGAATTCACCAAGTACCAGGCGCACGTCAACAACCCCAGGCGCATGGCCGAGCTGACGGCGCGCGCCTTCGACCGCGCGCTGCTGGAGATGGGGCCGACGCAGCTGAACATCCCGCGCGACCTGTTCTACGGCGAGATCCAGTGCGAGATCCCGCGGCCGATCCGCATCGAGCGCGGCGCCGGCGGCGAAGCGGCGCTGCAGGCCGCGGCCCGGTTGATCGCCGGCGCGGAGCATCCGGTGCTGATCGCCGGGGGCGGCGTGGTGATGGGCGGGGCCTTCGCGGAATGCATCGCGCTGGCCGAGCGCATCGGCTGTCCCGTCGTCAACAGCTACCAGCACAACGACAGTTTCCCGGCCAGCCATGCGCAGTGGTGCGGGCCGCTGGGCTACCAGGGCAGCAAGGCCGGCATGCGGCTGATCGCCGAGGCCGACGTGGTGATCGCGCTGGGCACGCGCCTCGGCCCCTTCGGCACGCTGCCGCAGTACGGCATGGACTACTGGCCGAAGAACGCGAAGCTGGTGCAGATCGACGCCGACGCGAAGATGCTGGGGCTGGTGAAGAAGGTGGACGTCGGCATCTGCGGCGATGCCAGGGCCGCGGCGCAGGCGCTGCTGGCGCTGCTGGCCGGTCGCAGCCTGGCCTGCGACGCCACCCGGGCCGAACGGCTGGCGCGGATCCGCGCCGAGAAGGACGCCTGGGAGAAGGAGCTCGGTGCGTGGACGCACGAGCGCGACGCCTTCAGCCTGGACATGATCGAGCAGGCCAGGGGCGAGACGCCCTTCTCCGGCGGCCAGTGGCTGCACCCGCGGCAGGTGCTGCGCGAGCTGGAGCGCGCGATGCCGGCGCACGCGATGGTCTCCACCGACATCGGCAACATCAACTCCATCGCGCACAGCTACCTGCGCTTCGAGGAGCCGCGCAGCTTCTTCGCGCCGATGAGTTTCGGCAACTGCGGCTACGCGCTGCCGACCGTGATCGGCGCCAAGGTGGCGGCACCGCAGCGGCCGGCCATCGCCTATGCCGGCGACGGCGCCTGGGCGATGAGCATGGGCGAGATCATGACCTGCGTGCGCCACGGCATCCCGGTGACGGCGGTGGTCTTCCACAACCGCCAGTGGGGCGCGGAGAAGAAGAACCAGGTCGACTTCTACGGCCGCCGCTTCGTGGCCGCGGAGCTGGACAACCCCGGCTTCGCAGGCATCGCCCGGGCCATGGGTGCCGAAGGGCGGGTCGTCGACCGCCTGGAAGAGGTGGGCCCGGCGCTGAACGAGGCCATCGACCTGCAGATGAACCAGCACAAGACCTGCGTGCTGGAGGTCATGTGCACGCGCGAACTCGGCGACCCCTTCCGCCGCGATGCGCTGTCCCGACCGGTGCGGCTACTCGAGAAGTACAAGGACTACGTGTAACCATCCTTCGGCAGAGTCGGGGGATGGTTACCCCCGATCGCCGTGTTCCGGCGCGAGCCGGCGTCAGGCGGCCGTTGCCACCGGACCGGGAGCGACCTTCAACGTGACGCGGCCCTCGTGCCAGGCGCGGTCGAAGTCGCCTTCGATGCGGCGCAGCTCGGGCTCGGTCCGTGCCTGCGCGGCCACGATGCCCACGGCACGGTTGCGGCCCTGGTTCTTGGCCGTGTACAGCGCCATGTCGGCCAGGTTGATGGCCTGTTCCCAGGCCACCGGCAGCACGTTGGGCGGCAGCGGGAAGCGCGCGTAGCCGATCGACACCGTCACCCGCACCGGCCGCCCCTGCACCAGGACCGGGCGTTCGCCGATCGAGCCGAGCACGCGCTCGGCCAGCAGTTCCACCTGCTCCAGCGGCACCTGCAGCGCGAGCACCAGGAACTCCTCTCCGCCCCAGCGCACCACCAGGTCGTCGCCGCGCACCGCTTCGTTCAGGCGCCGGGCCACCTCGCACAGCACCAGATCTCCCGCCGCGTGTCCGTGCCCGTCGTTGACGTGCTTGAAGTGGTCGATGTCGACGAGCAGCAGCGCGCCGTCGAAGCCCGCGCCTCCCGGGCCCAGCGCGCGGGCGGTCTGCATCACCGACAGGAAGTGGCGGCGGTTGGCGAGGTTGGTGAGCGGATCGCGCTCGCTCTGCACGCGCAGCTGCGCCTGGCTGGACTGCAGCAGCCGCTGCGTGGCGCGCATGCGCCGGTACAGCAGCACGACCAGCGTCGCCGACAGCAGCAGCAGCACCGCGGCCACCGCCCAAACGCGCTGCGCCAGCGCCTGGCTGGCCAGCGCCGCGGCCTTGAGCTGGTTGTCGCGCGCCAGCATGTCGATGTCGCGCTGCTGCCGCTCGCGGTCGTTGGCCTGGCGCAGCTGCCTCAGCGCGGCTTCGCGGTTCAGGCGTGCCACCTCGGCGCTGAGCGCGCGCTCGCGGTGGAACAGCGCCAGCGCGCCGCGCGCGTCGCCGGCCGCGGCCAGCGCTTCGTCGTACTCGCGCAGCGCCTCGGCGCGCAGCGCGCCGAGGCCCGCGCCCTGCGTCAGCTGCTCGACGCGCGCCAGGTCCTGCAGACCCTCGTCGATGCGCTTCAGCCCGATCTTGGCGAGCCCGGCATTGTTGGTCAGCGCCAGTTCGGTGCGGCGGTCCAGATGGCGGCGCACGATCGGCAGCCCGTCTTCGGCGGCGCGCAGCGCCTGCGCCGGACGTCCCAGCTTCGCGTAGGCGTCGCTGAGGAAGGTCAGCACGCTCGCCTCGAGCCGCGGCGACGCGGCGGCGCGCGCCAGCGGCAGCGCCTGTTCGGACAGGCGCTGCACCGTGCCGTTGTCGCCGCGCTGCGCTGCCATCTGCGCCTCGGCCAGCAGGACGCGCGCCTGAAGCACGGGGTCCTCGCCGCGCTGGGCCAGCCGCTGCGCCTGGTGCAACAGCGGCAGCGCGGCGTCGATGCCGTCGCTGCGCGCCGTCAGCCAGGCCAGGTCCCCGGTGCTCCAGGCCACGCGCATGTCGTCGCCGGCCGCGGCTGCCAGCTCGCGCGCGAGCCGGGCATGCCGGCTGGCGCCGCTCCAGTCGCCGGTGTGCACCGCGTGCTGCTGCAGCAGCAGCTGCGCATGCCAGGCGATTCGGTGGTCACAATGCGCCTGCGCCGCAGGCGTGGCGTCGGCGCGCGCTGGTGCCACGCCCCGCGGCGCGGGGCCGGCGGCCTTGGCGATTTCGGGGCAGTCCGGCTGCAGCGCAGCGCTCGCCGCACGCGCCAGCGAGGCCGCCACGTCCAGACGCCCGGCGTTGTGCGCACTCATCGCCTGGACCAGGCTGGCGCCCGCCTCGGCCTGGCTGTCGCGCCAGCGCTGGGCGTGCGAGCGCAGCGCTCCGGACCAGCCCTGGACCGCCTCGTCGCGGCCGTTCTGCGCGTTGACGATGCCGCGCGCCAGCAGCAGCAGCCGCTGCGCCCGGACATCGCCCTCCGGCGCTTCGACGCGGCGCAGCTCGACCAGGGCCGCGTCGGGACGGTCGTAGCCCTGGCGCAGCAGGGTATCGATCTGTGCCTCGAAGGCGCTCTGCGCCATTGCCGGCGCAGCCGCGCAGACGAGGGCCAGCGCGGCCGTCAGGCCCAGCAGCCGCGGTCCGGCCCTGCGCTTCATGCGAAAGCCGCCTCCGGGGCGTCGGCGCGCAGGTCGGCGCCGGCCGGCCCGCTGAGCGGCGTCAGCGCGACCTCGCCCGCGAGCCAGGCCGTCTCCAGCGCGCGGCCGATGGCTTCGAGCTGCTGCTCGTCCGCAGCGCGCACCATGCGCACGCCATAGGCGCGGTTGCGGCCGTGCGCCTTGGCGAGATACAGCGCGGTGTCGACCAGGCCGATGGCCCGTTCCCAGGACACCGACAGCAGCGACGGCTCCAGCGGGAAGGTGGCGTAGCCGATGGAGACGGTCGCCGGCACGACCTTGCCCTCGTGCACGAAGGGCGCCCCGCCGATGGCATCCAGCATGCGCTGCGCGAGGGCCTGCACGGCATCCGCATCCAGCGCGCGCACCACCACCAGGAACTCCTCGCCGCCCCAGCGCACGATCAGGTCGGCCTCGCGCAGCATGTGGCGCAGGCGCCGGGCCACCTCGACGAGCACGGCGTCGCCGGCGGCGTGGCCGAAGCGGTCGTTGATGCGCTTGAAGTGGTCCAGGTCGGCGAGGAACACGCTGCCGTCGAACGCGGCGTCCACGCCCAGGCGGCGGATCGCCTCCTGCAGGTGCCTGCGGTTCGCCAGGCCGGTGAGGGGGTCGATCTCCGACTGCACCTTCAGCATGGCATTGCTGCGCGCCAGGGCGCGGTTCGTCTCGCGCACCCGGCGCACGCCCAGCAGCACCAGCAGCATCACCACGCCGCCGCTGGCGGCCAGCAGCCACCACAGCCGCTGCTCCAGTTCGTGCGCGCGCAGCTCCTCGGACTGGATCTCGCCGTCGCGCTGCAGCAGGGCCATCTGCTGCGCGCGGCGCTCGCCGTCGAACTGCTCCTGGATTTCCAGGATGGCCTGCTGCTGGTCGCGCGCCAGGATCTGCGCGGCCAGCGCGCGGTGCCGGTGCCAGGCGTCGATGGCGCCCGCCGCGTCGCCGGCCTTCTCGAGGTATTCGGCCATCTCGGCGAAGGACGCGGACACGCCGGTGATCGAGCCCCGTCGCTCGTCGATGTCGATCGACGCGCGCAGGTGGCGCTTGCCGGATTCGATGTCGCGCAGCGCGATCTGCGCGAGGCCGATGTTGGCCAGCGCGACCGTCTCGCCGCCCAGGTTCTTCAGCTCGCGCGTCAGCGGCAGGGCCTGCTGCGCGTAGCGCAGCGCCGTCGCATAGTCGGCGCGCTTCAGGTAGTAGTCGGCGAGGTTGGCGAGGTACAGCGCCTCCTCGTACTTGGCGCCGGCACGCTGCGCATGCTCCAGTGCCAGGCGCAGCGAGTCGCGCTCGGCCTCCTTGTCGCCCAGCGCATCGAGGATGATGCCCTGCACCGTGTAGGCATGCGCCAGCGTGATGGCGTCGCCCGAGCGCCGCGCGAATGCCATCGCCTCGTCGCTGAGGCGGCGGGCCGGCTGCAGCTGCTCGGCCTGGTAGTAGCTGTAGGCCAGATCGTTGCGCGCCTCGGCCTGGCGCCACGGCACGGCCAGCGCGTCGGCCAGCTTCAGCGACTGGTGGTCCAGGCGGATCGCCTCCTCGAGCTTGCTGGCCGAATTGCGGATGTGCGACTGCGCCGAGGTGAAACGCAGCCGGTTCAACACGCCGGCGCGGCTGGGCAGCCGCGCCACGGCCAGGTCGACCAGCGTGCCGGCCAGGGCGGTGTCGCCCAGCTGCTCGGCAAGTCGCGCCCGCACCAGTGCCGCGGCGGCCGCCGCCATCGACGACGGCTGGGACTGGGCGACGGCGTCCAGCTGCCGGGCCACGCCCTCGGCCGCGGCCTGGTCCGACAGCCAGGCCAGCATGGCGCCCTGCAGCAGCAGCGCTTCGGTGCGGCCCTCCGCGTCGAGCCCGCTGCCGGCCAGCAGCGTCGCGAGAAGCGCCGCACAGGCTCGCGGCTGGGCCCGGCCGGCGCGCTCGATGTCCGCCAGCCGGGCCGCATCCGCAACGCCGTCCGCCACCGGGCAGGGCGGCAGCGCGGGGTCCAGCGGCGCCGCCAGGGCGGCCATGGAAGCCAGCCCGAGCACGGCCATGCACGCCAGGCGCCGCAGCCCAGGCACGGCCCAGCCTGTCGCCACGAACCGAAGGATTGCCATCGACCGGATATCGGCCCGCCACCGCGCCGACTTGAGCCGGTCGCGGCCGCGCCAGGATGAGGGGAAACGCGTCCCCGGCCGCGGGCCCTGGCGGCAGGGGTGGCGTGGCGCCGTGCCAGCCGGACGCCGGCGCCGCCGGGGCCGTGGTGCTCGGCGCGCGACACGTCGGGCGGCCGTGCGAACGGTTCGCGGCGCTGCTGGTGCAGCACCGCACCGGCGCAACGCGGCCGCATCACCCCCCGCCGGGCGACCAGCGCATCGATGTCGAAGCCGTGGCCGGGCATCGGCGACGCGGCCTGCGCCGGCCACCCGCGCGCCACCGCCTCGTCGAGCCAGCCGCCGCCGGGCGTTGAATCCGTCGCAGGCCGGCGGGGCGATGTCGCCGCCCGGCGGCGTGAATTCTTCGCGTTCAGGCCGTACTGGACCCGGGCCGCGCCATCCCGCCGGCACACGCCCGGCACCCTGACTTCAGGCATGAAGCCGCGGCATCGGCGGTCGCGGCCGCGGCGGCGACGCCCGGGCACCGTGGCGCCATGCCGCCGCCATGCCGGCCGGGTCAGCGCAGCGTCGCCTGCGTGACCTGCACCTTGCCGTCGGCCCCCAGGCGCAGGCGATAGGCCTGCCCGGAGGCGCACTGGACCAGGTAGTCGAAGCGCTCGCGCCGCTTGTACAGGCTGACGGTGTCGCAGCCCGGCACCTGCGCGGACAGGACCTGCGCCAGCTGCTCGCGCACGATCTCGGCCTGCGTCGGCGGCGCCGGCGTCTGGCAGGCCGCCATCCAGGCACAGGCCAGCAGCGGCACGGCACGGGCCAGCCCGCGGCGCGGCCCGCCGCTCAAGACAGCTTCTCCATGAACCGGCGGCGATCCTGCAGCGTCGCCCAGATCGATTCCCAGGCGTTGCACAGCCGGCCGTGCAGCACGGTGTCCTTGTCCTGCAGCAGGCCGGCGATGCGCATCATCAGCAGGTCGTACTGTTCCTGCAGCTGGTCCAGCGCGTAGGCACGGCTGCCGCGGTGGTAGGCCTTGAAGCGGCCGACCAGCTCGTCGATGGCCGACTTGAGACGGAGTTTCTCGATCAGGCCCACCGCATCCGAGTGCTTCAGGCCCTCGGCCAGCATGTCCAGGTCCACGACCTCCTTGCTGACCCTGGGGCAGGACTGCAAGGCGGCCGCGTGCGCTGCCGCGTCGGCAGCCGCCGCAGGCGGCGCCGCGCCGCCGAGCAGCAGCCCGGCCATGGCAAGCGGGAGGCCGCGGTGCGGAGCTCGGAATCGATTCATGGCGGGCAGCGCCGCGAATCCGGCACCGGACTCACGGTGCACGAAATCGCGGCATGCTGTCATTATCGCGACGCATGCCGCCGCCGCGAGCGACGACAATGCGCCGCATGCCCGCACCCGACGAGGACCGGCGCGCCCCGCAGGAGGGCGGCCGATGACCGCCGTCCTCACCCCGCCGAAGGATCCGCGCACACCGCTGCAGCGCCGTATCGCGCTGACCGGCCATCGCCTGCGCCGGCTCGACCCGGTGGTGCAGGGCTTGCTGTGGTCGGCGGCCGCGGGCATGGTGTTCAGCGTGCTCAATGCGCTGATGCGCGGGCTGGCGCAGCAGCTCGACCCGTTGCAGGCGCAGTTCCTGCGCTACCTGTTCGGCCTGCTCGTGCTGCTGCCGCTGCTGTGGCGGCACGGCCTGGCCGCCTACCGGCCGAAGCACATCGGCGGGCAGTTCCTGCGCGGCGGCTTCCACACGCTGGGGCTGATGCTGTGGTTCGCGGCGCTGCCGAGGATTCCGCTGGCCGACATGACGGCCATCGGTTTCACCGGGCCGATCTTCATCATGATCGGCGCCTACGTCTTCTTCAAGGAGCCGATGCGCTGGGAGCGCTGGCTGGCCGCGGGCATCGGCTTCGCCGGCGTGCTCATCGTCGTGGCCCCCAAGCTCAGCGGCAGCGGCGGCTTCTACAACCTGGTGATGCTGGCCTCGGCGCCGATGTTTGCCGCGTCCTTCCTGCTCACCAAGGGCCTGACGCGCTACGAGACCACCGGCGCGATCATGGTCTGGCAGGCGCTGACGGTGACGCTGTTCAGCCTGCCGCTGGCGCTGCTGGCCTGGCAGTGGCCGACGCCGTGGCAGTGGGCCGGCTTCGTGCTCACGGGCGTGCTCGGCAGCCTCGGCCACTACTGCCTGACGCGCTCGTTCAGCATTGCCGACATCTCGGCCACGCAGTCGGTGAAGTTCCTCGACCTGGTCTGGGCCTCGCTGATCGGCTGGCTGGTGTTCGCCGACGTGCCCAGCCAGAGCACGCTGATCGGCGGCGCGGTCATCTGCACCGCGACGCTGTGGATCGCGCGGCGCGAATCGCATGGCGGCGCTTCGCGTGCCGCCTGAGGGATGATCGCCGGCCGCGGCGACGCCAGGTCGCGCGGCTTCTAGAATGCCGCGCTCCGCCTCGCACGGCGGTCCGCCCACCCGACAACGACCCCCGAGGAGAGTCCGCCCATGTCCCGCTTGCACCGCATGCTCGCCGCCCTTTGCCTGGCCGCACCCGCGCTGGCCCTGGCGCAGATGGCCAGCGCGCCCTTCGAGGGCCGGCTGAAGAAGATCCACGACACCAAGACCATCGCCGTGGCCTACCGCACCGATGCCGTGCCCTTCTCGTTCGAGGACGCCGAGAAGCGCCCCACGGGTTACACCGTGGACCTGTGCCGCAGCGTCATCGGCGTCATCGAGAAGCAGCTCGGCGTGGTGCCGCTGCAGGTGAAATGGGTGCCGGTGACGCTGCAGAACCGCTTCAGCGCGATCGCCGCCGGGCAGGCCGACTTGGAGTGCGGCGCGTCGACGGTGACGCTCGGCCGCATGAAGGAGGTGGGCTTCTCGACGCTGACCTTCGTCGACGGCACCGGGCTGCTGATCCGCGCCTCGACGCCAGGCAATTCGCTGCTCGACATGGCGAACAAGAAGATCGGCGTCATCCCCGGCACCAGCAACGAGCGTGCGCTCAACGAAGCGCTGCGCGTCAAGGTCGTCACGGCCACGGTGGTGCCGGTGAAGAGCCGCGAGGAAGGCCTGGCGCAGCTGGAGGCCGGCACCATCGACGCGCTGGCCAGCGACCGCGTGCTGCTGGTCGGCCTGGTGGCCAAGGCCAAGGACCCGAAGGCGCTGGCGCTGCTGGGCGACCCGCTGTCCTACGAGCCCTACGCCATCGCGCTGCCGCGCGGCGACTGGGCCATGCGCCAGGCGGTGGATGCCGCGCTCGCGCAGATCTACAAGAGCCCGACGCTGCCCGAGCTGTACAACCGCTGGTTCGCGGCGCTGGGCCGGCCGTCGCCGATCCTCGAGATCATGTTCGCCCTCGGCCGCCTGCCCGAGTGACCCAGCGGCGCGCCATCATCTCGCCCATGCGGATGGCGCTGCCCGGCATCCAGGCCGGGTTGAACTGCAGCCCGCCGTCCGGGAACAGCAGCACCACGGTCGAGCCCAGCAGGAAGCGCCCCATTTCGGCGCCCTGCGCAAGCTCGACCGGGGCCTCGTCGTAGCGCCATTCGCGCAGCGTGCCCGGCCGCGGCGGATTGACCACGCCGTGCCACACCGTGGCCATGCTGCCGACGATGGTGGCGCCCACCAGCACCATCACGAAGGGGCCGGCCTCGCCCTCGAACACGCAGACCACGCGCTCGTTGCGCGCGAACAGGCCGGGCACGCCGCGCACCGTGGCCGGGTTCACCGAGAACAGTTCGCCCGGCACGTGGACCATGCGCCGCAGCCGGCCGGCGCAGGGCATGTGGATGCGGTGGTAGTCCTTCGGGCTCAGGTAGAGCGTGGCGAAGTAGCCGTCGGTGAAGCGCGCCGCCAGTTCCTCGTCGCCGCCGACCAGCGCGCGCGCGCCGTAGTCGTGCCCCTTGGCCTGGAAGACCGTGTCGCCGCGGATGCGGCCGAACTGGCTGATCGCACCGTCCACCGGGCAAACCAGGTCGGCCTGTGCCAGCGGGCGCGCGCCGGGCCGCAGCGCCCGCGTGAAGAAGTCGTTGAAGCTGGCGTAGGCGGCGACGTCGGGCTGCGCGGCCTCGGACATGTCGACGCCGTAGCGCGCCACGAACCAGCGGATCAGGCGCGTCGTCATCGCACCGCGTGGCGCCGACGCCAGGCTGCCGGCCAGCCGCGTGATCGCGCCCTTGGGCAGCAGGTATTGCGGCAGCACGGCCAGGCGGTCGTTCGGCATGAAGCAGATGGGGCTTGGAAACGGCGCGGGATTGTATCGACCGGCCTGCGCGCCAGGCTTTAGCATGAGTGCACCGGCCCGATGCCACCGACCATGAGCGACACGCCCCCCTCCCCTCGCCGACCGTTGTCGCACCTGCGCGTTCTGGATTTGTCGCGCGTGCTCGCCGGCCCCTGGTCGACGCAGAACCTGGCCGACCTGGGCGCGGAGGTCATCAAGGTGGAGCGCCCCGGCGCGGGCGACGACACCCGCGGCTGGGGCCCGCCCTTCTTCGGCGCCGACGAGCGGCGCGGGGTGCGCGGCGACTCGGCCTACTACCTCTCGGCCAACCGCGGCAAGAAGTCGATCACCTGCGATCTGGCGTCGGCCGAGGGGCAGGCCCTGATCCGCGCGCTGGCGCAGAAGAGCGACATCGTGGTCGAGAACTACAAGGTCGGCACGCTGGCCAGGTACGGGCTGGACTACGACAGCCTGAGGGCGCTGAACCCGAGACTCATCTACTGCTCGGTCACCGGCTTCGGCCAGACCGGGCCCTATGCGCCCCGCCCGGGCTACGACTTCGTGTTCCAGGGCATGGGCGGCCTGATGAGCATCACCGGCGTGCCCGACGGGCAGCCCGGCGCCGGGCCGATGAAGGTGGGCGTGGCCGTGGCCGACCTGATGACGGGCATGTACGCCACCACCGCGATCCTCGGCGCGCTGGAGCATCGCCATGCCACCGGGCAGGGCCAGTACATCGACATCTCGCTGCTCGACTGCCTGATCGCGCTGACCTCGTTCCAGACGCTCAACTACTTCGTCTCGGGCGAGGTGCCGCAGCGGCTGGGCAACGGCCACCCGAACATCGTTCCCTACCAGGTGTTTGCCTGCAAGGGAGGCCACCTGATCCTGGCCGTGGCCAACGACGGACAGTTCCGCAGCTTCTGCAAGGCGGTGGGCCGCCCGGACTGGGCCGAGGACGCACGCTTTGCCGTCGGCGCGGCACGCGCCGCGAACCGTGACCTGCTGTGCGGCATGATCGCCGAGCTGATGCTGCGGCACACGATGCACGAGTGGATCGAGTTGCTGGAAGCGAACAAGGTGCCCTGCGGCCCGATCAACACCCTCGATCAGGTCTTCGAGGATCCGCAGGTGCAGCATCGCGCCATGCGCGTGGCCGTGCAGCACCCCCGCGGCGAGGTATCGCTGCTGGCCAGCCCGATGCGCTTCGCCGACACGCCGGTGACCTACGACATGCCGCCGCCGCTGCTGGGCCAGCACACCCGCGAGGTGCTGCAGCAGGTGCTGGGCTACAGCGACGCCGACATCGAGGGCCTGCACGCGCGGCGCGTCGTCTAAGGTCTGTTGACATATGAATCGCACCCGCGCCGGGGCGGCCAAGGGCTCTGGCGTAGGCGCGCCGCAACACCC
>Ga0114939_10002152_pt1 | contig 14937 bp, 11 predicted proteins | sample AshMeaCrysSpring_FD_87196 | JGI IMG/M metagenome (GOLD analysis project Ga0114939, IMG submission 87196) | Groundwater microbial communities from Big Spring, Nevada to study Microbial Dark Matter (Phase II) - Ash Meadows Crystal Spring | ecosystem: Environmental > Aquatic > Deep subsurface >... | reverse complement strand
TCGACCCGCAGAGAACTCGTCGAGGCGATGAGCATCGGCCTCGTGGTGGGCGGCACCATCGTGATTCCGCACCTGCGTCGCGCGGTCGAGTTCCTCGACGACCTCGGACCCGAGGACGGCGAAGTAGCTCCGGGCTGAGACCGGTCAGGAGCGCGGCAGGAACACCTCGGCCAGCATGCAGCGCACCGAGCCGCCGCCCGCTTCCTCGATGGTGGGCACCGACACGGCGACGATCTCGTCCACGCAGGCGGCCAGCGCCTCGCGCTGATCCGGTGTGAGGCTCCTCAGGCCACGCTCTGAGATCGCAACCACCGCGCGCCCGCTTCGGCTGCGCAGCTCTAGGAGGTTGCCGGCGAACCCCGACATCTGCGCAAGGTCGATCGTGACGACACGCCGGCCCGTAGCCGCCAGCCGCTCGAGGGTCGTGACACGGTCCTTTTCTGCCAGCGCCTCGGCGGCCACAAGCGCGTAGCGACTGCCCACCGAGAGCAGGACGTTGGTGTGGTAGACGGGCGTACCGTCGGCGCCCGCCGCGTCGAAAGCGCAAGGTTCGTAACCGAGTTCATCGCAGAGTTCCTGCAGCACGCCGACATCGCTGCGCGGCGAGCGGCACGCATAGGCCACGCGTGCCGAGTGATCGAACACCACGCTGCCCGTGCCCTCCAGGTATCGGCCCGTATGCTCATGGCGGGCCAGTTCCAGGACTCGCCGGACCCGGAATCCGCCGCGGCGCTCGAGGTCCGCAACCAGTCCGCGCCGCCGCTCGAGGCGTCGATTCGGCGCCAGCATCGGGTAGAGCACCACGGTTCCGTCGGCATGCAGGCTCACCCAGTTGTTCGGGAATACGGCGTCCGGGCAGCGCGTCTCGGTGCGCTCGTCGAAGACGTGCACTTCGATGCCGGCCGAGGCGAGCGCCGCGGCGAGCGCATCGAACTCCGCGACCGCGAGAGGCTGCAGGTCCCCCGGTCGCGGTGCTGCGGCCTGGAAGCGATTGCTTGGCGCGGTCTGTGGATTCCAGCCAAACGATGCGGGACGCACCATCAGGACGGCGTTTGCACACTGTCCGCTGGTCGGGGCCGGCTCGATTGCTCCATGGTCCACGGCGTCATTCTAGGATTCGTCGTCGCGCCAAGTCTCGAGGCACGTTGCGCGAGAGATGCGCGCGCGCAACTTAGCCCTCAGCGCGCGCGAACGCCACGAGCTTTTCCCGTGGGGAGACGACGGTGCCGTCCGGCCTCTCCACGGTTACTGCGAACCCGGTGGGCTTCGTGACCGGGAGCACCGCCCTGACGGGAATAACGACCTCTGAGTGCCCTGGTGGCACGTCGAACAAACCGCCATCCACAGGGTAGCGCTCATCGCGGGCGGCGTCGAAGATCCACAGCTGGTAGCGCGCGCGCGAAGGATCGTTCGCCACGAAGCCGCTCAGCAGCAGGTAACCGCGCTGTCGCTCGCTATCCCAAACGACGTCGCCCACGCCATCGACCCAGCGCCAGTGACCGATCCCCGCTGAGCGCGAAAGCATCCGATCACGCGCGAGCTGCGCTCGCCATTGACCGAAAGCACTCGCGCAAGACTCCGCGCTCGGTTCGACGAGCCGCGGCCACCACCCGGCCAGAGCGAGCAGCAGAGATGCAACCGTGACCGTCCAGGCGAGCCAGGGGGTACGGCGTCGAAGCACGATCGGCAAGGACTTCGCCTCCACAACGGACTCGGAGGCTTGGCAGCGCAACACCCACTGCTCTGCGCAGTGGTCGAGGCTCTTGCGCACCGCGCGCGGCAGTCTACCCATGCCCGCACCCGCCGCAGGCACGGCTCCCCCATCAGACGCCTTCAGGTCGTCGCTTCTCCCATGGTCGACGGATTGTCGATCTTCATCCACTGCCGCACCTGAATCAGTCCGCGCCGCATCTGGGTCTTCACGGTACCGAGCGGCATACCGGTAGCCGTCGCGATCTCGGAGTGCGTGAGGCCCTCGAGCAGCCCCATGCGCAGCACCTTGCGCTGCTCGGGACGCAGTCTGGCCACTACCTCGGCAGCGTACTCTGCCTCGACCCGGATCTCGCCACCGTTGCCGGGCTCGGCCCATCGCAGGTCCTCGAGCGACTCCACCGGATCCATCAAGTGCCCCATGCGGCCGCGCCGCATACGATCGATCAGCCGGCGTCTCGCGATCGTCGTGATGAAGACCTTCTCCGAACCCTGTGTTGCATCGAACCGCGAAGCGCTACGCCACACGTCGATGAAGATCTCCTGCACCGCGTCCTCGGCGTCGGCGCGTGAGCGAGTCATACGCCTCGCAATCGCCCAGACCAGACCGCCGAACTCGTCTATGCACTCCCGAACGGCCTTGGAGTCACCGAGAGCCACTCGACCCAGAATCGATTCCGTCATCGCCTTTGCCTCAGTTCGCCCCTGCCGGGGGTTGGTTTCAGGTCGGACCATTCGACCTGTTGTTGGAGCGGAGTATAGGCGGTGAATTGAGTCTTTGTATAGCTTTCTCCTATACAAGAGATGAACGCTGCCAATCGCCCCGCTGATGGCTTGCCTGTGCCGAACTTCGGGTTTCCGTCGTTGCAGACGATTCTCATTACGGAGACACTAGCGGCCGTACAAACAGACTCTTTCCGGAACCCCGATGTCACCCGTCTCCCTGTCGTCGCTACGCAAAGGCGCCCGCGGCACCGTTGCCGCCGTTCGCGAGGATTCCCAGGCACTGGGAGACGAGGCCCAGTCCACGTTGAGCCGCCGCCTGCTGGAGCTCGGCTTCATCCCGGGCGAGGCGCTCGAGGTGGTCGCCGAGATCTGGCCGGGAGGCGACCCGATGGCCGTTCGTCTAGGCAACACGCTGTTTGCCCTGCGGCGCCGCGAGGCCGGCGCTGTGCTCGTCGCCGTCGAGGGCCACTGAGCGTCTCATGTCCGTCGATTCCGCCGCGCTCGATCCGGTGCGCCTGGCCCTCATAGGCGTCCCGAACTGCGGCAAGACCGCACTGTTCAACCGGCTGACAGGCAGCCGCCAGAAAGTCGCCAACTACGCAGGCGTCACGGTCGAGCGCAAAGAGGGATCTTTCAGCAACTCGCGCGGACAGCGTTACCGGCTTCTCGACCTGCCCGGCGCCTACAGCCTGACGCCCACCACGCTCGACGAGGCCATCACGCGTGACTGCCTGCTCGGGCGCCTTGCGGGTGAGCCTGAACCCGAAGGGGTTATCTGCGTAGTGGACGCCACCAACCTTCGACTCAACCTGCGGCTGGTGCTCGAGTTGCGCGATCTCGGCGTGCCGCTCGTCGTGGCGCTCAACATGAACGATCTCGCAGAGCGCCGCGGCTTCCGCCTCGACACGGCGCGACTCGAGCAGGAGCTCGGCGTCCCGGTCGTCGCGACAGTCGCGATCCGCGAGGGTGGAGAACGCGCGCTGCTCGAGCGACTGAGCTCACTGCCGGCCCCGAGCCCGCGCGGGCCGGTGTCCTGGATCGACCCGACGTTCGAGGAGATCCAGCAGACGCAGCGCGAAGTACGGCGCATCCTGCGTGCCGCCGGTTACACCGAACCGTCGCGCAAGCGTGCCCTGCGACGCCTCGACACGCTGGTGATGCATCCGGTCGCCGGTCCCGCGATCCTCGCGGCACTGCTGTTCTTCGTGTTCCAGGCGGTATTCAGCTGGGCCGCCGTGCCGATGGGGATGATTGACGCAGGAGTGACCTGGCTGGGTGCAAGCCTGCATGCAGCTCTGCCCGATGGCCTGTTGAGGAGCCTGCTGGTGGACGGGGTGATCGCGGGCGCAGGCAGCGTGCTGGTGTTCCTCCCGCAGATCCTGATCCTGTTCTTCTTCATCCTCGTGCTCGAGGACAGCGGCTACTTGCCGCGCGCGGCCTACCTTCTCGACCGCATGATGGGCAGCGTCGGGCTCTCGGGCCGAGCCTTCATTCCGCTGTTGTCGAGCTTCGCCTGCGCCGTGCCCGGAATCATGGCGACGCGCACCATCCCCAACGTCCGCGATCGCCTCGCGACGATCATGATTGCGCCCTTGATGACCTGCGCGGCGCGGCTCCCTGTGTATGCGCTCGTAATCGCCGCGTTCATCCCGAAGCGACAGGTGGGGGCGTTCAACCTGCAGGGACTGGTGCTGTTCACCCTGTATCTCGCAGGCATCATCGCAGCGATGGCGGTTGCGTGGGCGCTCAAACGCACTGCGCTGCGCTCGAGCTACCACCCGCTGCTGCTGGAGCTACCCGAGTACAAGTGGCCGAACCTGCGGAACCTGATGCTCGGCCTCTGGGAGCGGATGAAGGTGTTCCTCGAGCGCGTGGGCACGATCATCCTCGCGCTGATGGTCGTGCTTTGGTTCCTGTCGAGCTTCCCCGCGCCGCCGGACGGCGCGACGGGACCCGCGATCCAATACAGCTTTGCCGGCGTGATCGGCCGGGCACTTGAGCACGTGTTCGCGCCGGTCGGCTTCAACTGGCAGATCTCTCTTGCGCTCGTGCCGGGTCTCGCCGCCCGCGAGGTGGCCGTAGGCGCACTCGGCACCGTGTATTCACTGTCGTCCACCGGCGATGACGTCGCCGCGACGCTGGTGCCGATGATCGCGAACACATGGAGTCTCGCCACTGCGCTGTCGTTGCTCGCGTGGTACGTGTTCGCGCCGCAGTGCCTCTCCACACTGGTAGTGGTAAAGCGCGAGACGAACTCCTGGCGCTATCCGCTCATCATGGCCGGATATCTCTTCGCGCTGGCTTACCTGGCGGCGTTCGTCACCTACCGGGTCGCAAGCGCGCTGTTCAACTGAGGACGTCGCGATGTGGCAAGGCCTCACCGTCGGAATGATCGTGCTGGTGGCGACTGCGTATGCCATATGGGCGCTGGTCCCGGCCGGAACACGACTCAGGCTTGCCTCCCGGCTCTCCGCTTGGTCGCGTCGCGCAGGACGGCCCGCCTGGCTCGGTCATCTTGCGGTTTCCGTCGAGCGCTCGGCTCGCTCACGCATCGGTGGTTGCACCGACTGCGGAACGGCAAGCCCGCCGACCGCCGCCCGGTCCAAGCGGCGCGTGGCGCAGGACTGAGAATCGTCCGGTTTTTCGGCGTGCAACCGACAGCGTATCGCGCTGACTGAGAAAAGGAACGTCGGCGCTTTCGCGTATGAGCAGGCGACTGCGGCAAACACGTGCAGCCCGCCGTCGGGTCGCTGGGTTCCAATTCGCTTCGCCAGCCGCGCGTCCGGTCGGGTACGGCGGCCGTCAGGAGCCGATCCATGACCCAAGCACGCCGCATTGCAGCCAGCCCAGCGCTACTGGCACTCATTACCTTTCTGATCGTCCCGGGCGCCCAGGTGCTCGCCGAGGAGACCGCGGAGGCGACAGCCGCGCCTCAGGCGGAAGCGACGGCGGAGAAGATCCCGAACGAGAAGTGCTTCAAGTGCCACGACGATGCCGAGGCCGAGAGCGACGACGGTCGCGACGTCGCGGTGATGGCGGCACAGTTCAAGGCGGGCGCCCACAAGCGGCTGGACTGCGTGGACTGCCACACGGATGCCATGAGCATCAAGCACCCGCGCAACAACCTCGGCCCGGTGGGCTTCGAGCCCTGCCTCGAGTGTCACGAGGAAGTGATCGGCGCCTTCCACGACAGCGTCCACGCGCGCGTCAAGGGCGACAAGCCGGTCAGCTGCCAGGGCTGCCACGGCAACATCCACACCACGCCGCGCAGCAAGGACCCGAACGCGCCGATGTCCGCGGTCAACCAGCTGCAGAACTGCGGCCAGTGCCACAAGGACATGATGGAAGGTTACCTCGCGAGCGAGCATGCGCACGCGCTGCTCGTGTCGGGCCTCAACAGCGCGCCTGCGTGCAGCGGCTGTCACGGCAGCCATGACATCAGGCGGCACATCGATCCGAACTCGCGCTCCTCGCACCAGAAGAGCCCCGAGACCTGCGGCAGCTGCCACGAGGGCATTCTCAAGGTCTGGGCGGACAGCGCGCATGGCCAGCTCTGGAAGGAAGGCAAGGAGGGCCCGCTCTGCTCGACCTGTCACCAGGCGCACGCGATCCAGGACCCGACCACGATCGCGGCTCGCGCTGCGATGCCGAACGAGTGTGGCAACTGCCACGACGACACGGTCAAGACGTTTCACGACAGTTTTCACGGCAAGTCGACGGCCGTCGGCCGCAAGGCGGCGGCCACCTGCTCGGACTGCCACACGCCGCACCAGAACTTAGCTTCGACCGACCCACGCTCGACGACGCATCCGGACAATCTCGCCGCAACGTGCGGAGCGAGCAGCTGCCACGCGAACGACAACATCAACGCGTCGTTCCTGAGCTTCATGCCCCACAGCGACCCGATGGACCGGGACCAGAACCCGTGGGTGCATTACATCTACCTGTTCATGACACTGCTGCTGCTCGGCGTGTTCGGCTTCTTCGGCCTGCACGCCGCGCTGTGGCTGCAGCGCACGCTGGTCGGACGCCTGCGCGGCGAGTTCACCGTCGAGCACGGCGGGCCGGGACCGTACGTGCGCCGCTTCACGGTCACGCAGATGTGGCTGCACGTCTCGATCATCCTGAGCTTCCTGCTGCTGTCGGTAACCGGTCTGCCGCTGAAATTCGCGGCCGCGCCGTGGGCGCCGGGCCTGATGAAGGTCCTGGGTGGCCCCGAGGTCGCGAGCTGGCTGCACCGCTTCGCCGCAATCGTCACATTCGGATACTTCGCGGTGCACCTCGGGATGCTGTTCCGCGACGTCGCGCTCAAGAAGGAGAAAGGCTACTTCTGGGGCTGGCGGTCGATGACGCCGCAACTGAAGGACGTCCAGGACCTCTGGGCGAACCTGAAGTACTTCCTGTACCTCGGCCCGCGACCGGAACTCGACCGCTGGTCGTACTGGGAAAAATTCGACTACCTCGCGGTGTTCTGGGGCGTCGGCATGATCGGCGTCTCGGGATTGATGCTGTGGTTCCCGGACTTTTTCACGCAGTTCCTGCCCGGCTGGGCGCTGAACGCCGCGTACATCATCCACAGCGACGAGGCGCTGCTGGCAACGGGCTTCATCTTCCTGTTCCACTTCTTCCACACGCACCTGAGGCCAGAGAGCTTCCCGATGGATCCGGTGATCTTCACCGGCAGCATGCCGCTGCACCGCTTCAAGGAAGAGCGGCCCCTCGAGTACGAGCGCATGGTGCGCGAGGGAACGCTGGAGCAGCACTTCGTGCCGCCGCCCTCGCAGACCCACATCCAGGTCGCGCACGTGTTCGGCTTCACAATGATGGCGATCGGCATCTGGCTTGCGATGCTGATCTTCAAGGCGATCGCCAGCGGTGCACTGCACCTGTTCTGACACCGTCAGACTTCAGCGCGGCCGGTCGGAGGAGCAATCCGGCGGGCGGCCGCCAGCCGGCCTCGTGCAGATGGATCCGTGCGGACGGTATGCTGCACGACGGCAGGCAGGGGCCGGACCGTCCTGCGGTCCATTTGAAGAATCGGACAGTCCAGGGGTGGGTCAATGATCAAGCACTTCTTCTTCGCCATCACGGGCAACCTGGTGAGCCTGATCGGCACGGTGCTCGTGGTAGTGAGCCTGTTGCTGATGGTGGCGCTGCTGGTCATGCAGGCCATGGGATTCGAAGGCGGAGCCTACCTCGGCATCCTGACCTTCGTCGTCTTTCCCATGCTGTTTCTGCTCGGGCTGGCGCTGATCCCGCTCGGGTTGTGGTGGCGCAAGCGCCGGGACGCGAAGCTTGCGGCGCAGGGCAAGGACTTCGGCCACCTGCCGGTCATCGACCTTAATGACGAACGCACGCGCGGCGTCCTGCTCACCTTTGTGGCACTCGCCGTCCCGGTGCTCGCGCTCGCGGCGGGCCTCACGTTCAAGGCCGTGCACTACATGGACTCCGACGAGTTCTGCGGCATGGCCTGCCACACGGTGATGGAGCCCGAATTCACGGCGTTCCAGCGCTCGCCGCACGCGCGCGTCGGCTGCGCGGGCTGTCACATTGGCCCGGGCGCCGAGTGGTTCGTCAAGGCCAAGATCTCGGGATCCTGGCAGCTGATCGCGGTCGCGTTCGATCTCTATCCGCGGCCGATCCCGACACCGGTGCACTCGCTGCGCCCCTCGAACGGCACCTGCGAGCAGTGCCACTGGCCGACGAAGTTCCTGGGTGACCGGCTGAAGGTGCGGACGCACTTTGCAGAAGACGAAACCAACACGGAGCTCAAGACCGCGCTCATGGTCAAGGTCGGCGGCAAGCAGGCCGGCCAGTCCCACGGCATCCACTGGCACACGGACCCGAACCACGTGCTGCGCTACCGCGCCGATCCGACGCGCGAGAAGATGTACGAGATCGAGCTCACCGACCGGATTGCGGGCTCGAAGAAGCTCTTCAAGATCGAGGAACCTGCGCCCGAGGGAACCGAGTGGCGCACCATGGACTGCGTGGACTGCCACAACCGTGCGTCGCACATCTACCGCACGCCGCAGTGGGAGATCGACCAGGCACTTTCGGACGGCCGCATCGACCGCTCGCTGCCTTTCATCAAGCGCGAAGGCATGCGCATCCTCACCGAGCGGGAGCACGAGTCGCATGCGGAGGCACGTGCAAGTATCGCGGCTGCAGTCAAGGCGTTCTATGCGCAGAACTACCCCGACCTCGCCGGCACGCCCGCGGTCGAGCAGGCCGGCAAGGCGCTGGGCGACGCATACGCCTGGAACAACTTCGCGCACATGAAGGTGAGGTGGAACACCTACCCGGACCACATCGGTCACCAGGACTCGCCGGGCTGCTTCCGCTGTCACGACAACAAGCACAAGACCGCCACCGGCGAGAGGATCGGCAAGAAGTGCAGCACCTGCCACACGATCGTGGCCGAGGAAGAAAGCGACTCGGCCGTGCTGCAGGAGTTGGGCATCCAGGAACCGCCGCCGCAGCCGGCAGCGACCGAGGAAACTGCGGCCGGCGCGGCGCCGACGACCGCGACGACGGAGACGGCGACGACCCAGACCGGCACCTGACCGACCGCATCGTGGGTCTACAGGCGACTCCGGGCGGCCGGAGTCGTCCGCAAGCCGGCCGCGCCCCGCCCGGCGAGACGGCCTGTCGGGCCGCCCGGCGGTGTGCGATCCTCGCGCGCCTCATGCCGCTCATCACTCTCACAGACGCCGAGCTCGCCTACGGCCTGCAGCCGCTGCTCGACCGTGCCGCGCTCGCCGTGCGCGGCGGCGAGCGCATCGGGCTGATCGGGCGCAACGGCACCGGGAAGTCCACGCTGCTGCGGGTGATTGCCGGCGAGGTGACGCTCGACGGTGGCGAGATCCGCCGGCGCGACGGATTGCGCGTGGCCTTCGTCGAGCAGGAGCCGACGTTGCCGCCCGCGGCAACGCTCCGCGACAGCCTGGTCCTGCGCGGACAACTGGAGCACGTCGCGGACGAGCGCGCTCGCTGGCAGACCGAATCGCGCCTGGTCGAGTTCCTGCACCGCTTCGGGCTCGACGAGTCGCTGAACCCCGCCGCCGCCTCCGGTGGCGAGTGCAAACGGGCGACGCTGGCACTGGCCATCGCACTCGAGCCGCAGCTGCTGCTGCTCGACGAGCCGACCAACCATCTCGACATCGACGGCATCCGCCTGGTCGAGGAGCTGCTGGCGAAGGGCGGCACCACCAGCATCTTCATCACCCACGACCGCGCATTCCTCGATGGCGTGGCGACGCGCATCGTCGAGCTCGACCGCGGCCTGCTGCGTTCTTATCCAGGCAATTTCGCCGACTACGAACGCCGCAAGGACGAGCAGCTCGCCGCGGAGGCGGTTGCGAACCGCCGCTTCGACAAGTTCTGGGCGCAGGAGGAGGTCTGGATCCGCAAGGGCGTGGAGGCGCGCCGGACCCGCAACGAGGGCCGCGTGCAGCGCCTGCAGTCGCTGCGCGAGGAGCGCGCAGCACGTCGCGAGCGCCTCGGCAACATGAAGCTGACGCTGGACGCAGGCGAGCGTTCAGGCAAGCTGGTCGCCGAGCTCGAAAGCGTCACCAAGCGCTACGACGGCCGCGCGGTCGTCGAGTGCCTGTCGCTCAGGATCATGCGCGGCGACCGCTTCGGATTCATCGGCCCGAACGGCGCGGGCAAATCCACGCTGCTCAAGCTGATCCTCGGTGCACTTGCGCCGGACGAGGGATCGGTGCGGCTCGGCACCAACCTGCAGGTGGCGTATTTCGACCAGTTGCGCGTCCAGCTCGACCCCGAGCGCAGCGTCGCGGCCACCGTCGCCCCGACCTCCGACTGGGTGGAGATCGGCGGCGGACGCAAGCACGTGATCAGCTACCTCGGCGACTTCCTGTTCGCGCCGCAGCGCGCCGAGTCGCCGGTGCGCATGCTGTCGGGTGGTGAGCGTAACCGCCTGCTGCTGGCGACGCTGTTCGCACGACCGGCCAACGTGATCGTGCTCGACGAACCCACGAACGATCTCGACATCGAGTCGCTCGAGCTGCTCGAGGCGACGCTGCAGGACTACCCGGGCACCGTGCTGCTGGTGAGCCACGACCGGCGCTTCCTCGACAACGTCGTGACACAGACGCTCGCGGCGGAGGGAGCCGGCAAGTGGCGCGAGTACGTCGGCGGGTACAGCGACTGGCTCGGGCAGCGGCCCGTGACCTCGGAGCGCTCTCCCCGACCCTCTCCCGCTCCCGCAGGAGAGGGGACCCGAGCGCGGCAGGCAGGCGGCGCAGCGCCGCCAACGGCGGGTGGAGGCCGGACGACCAAGCTCTCGTACAAGGAATCCCGCGAGCTCGCTCAATTGCCCGCGCGGATCGAGGAACTCGAGGTCGAGCAGCGTGCGCTGAACGAACGCATGAACCGTGCCGATTACCACAAGCAAGGCACGGCGCAGATCAAGGCGGACGGCCTGCGGCTGGGGGAAATCGATCGGGAACTGGCAACGGCCTTCGATCGCTGGGCCGAACTCGAGGCGCGCAGCGCCGCCCTCAAAGCGAACGGGCCGGCCTGAGGCCGGCCCGTCCCCGAAAAAATGCGCCCGCCCTTGAGCGGCACGGGCGCAATGCGTCCACAAGGACGCCAGGGGGTCAGCCGTTCAAGGCAGCGTCTGCGTACCGCCTTCGGTAGGGTCCGCTGTCCAGCCGAGTGCCGACCACTCGATCTGGTTGTCGAAGTGGCAGTCGCGGCAGTCGTTGTTCATGCCCAGCGCCTGCTCGGCCGGCGGGATTTCGTGGTCAACCTTGAGCAACATCACGGTGTCGACGAACCTGTAGGTGCCGGGCGTGTAGACCTGCTGGTTCTCGGCCTTATACGAGCCGGAATAGGCCGCGCCATCTATCAGCGACAGATCCCAGTTGAAGTAGCCCGTGGTAACGCCGGCCGGTCGCCAGAACGGATTCGGGCCCGTGACCTTGCCCCACAGGTGCGGCACCAGCACCGTACTGACAGCCGGATCGTCGGCGGTCGGGCCGGCTGGCTGGTTGCCCGTCATCTTCTTGAACGGGTAAATCATCGCGTCCGCGTCCCTGTAGGTCGCGGCCGGCGAGCCGAGGTCGACAGGCGAGTCGGCCGTCCCGGTCGTCGTCGCAAACTTGTCGCTGACGCCCATCACCCTGCGGTTCCACGTGCCGTTGTGGAAGCGCAGCGCCGGTCGGACGTTGGTGCCCCACTTGAAGCAGCCCTTGATCTGCACCCAGGTCGGGCGACCGGCGCCCTGCGCATCCGGGCCGAGCGGCTCCGTGGCGCAGTCGGCCGGTCGCGCAGCGAGACCCGCGGCGGACCAGCGCCAGTCGGTATAGGTCGCGACTGTGCGCGAGATCGCCGGGATGTGGCAGGTCTGGCAGGCCAACCGGGCATGGGCTGCCAGGTTCACGACCAGCTCTGCCGATGTTCCAACGTGGATCGTCGCGCGACTGTCGTGGCAGTCCACGCAGTCCTTCATGACGCCCTCGTCCGCAGAGTGATACGCGAAGCCGCCGATGCCGTGCGACTGCACGTTGCCCGCTGCGTCCTTGTCCACCTGGTGACACGCGACGCAGTCCATGTTGCCGCCCGTGGGCTGCGATCCCGTGGCCTTCGGGTCGATACCCATGTGCACGTCTTCGGCGCGCGTCAGGTAAGTCTTCGGGTCCGCGTCCGGGTTAGTGGGCGCTGCAAGAGCGAATCGGCTGTTGAGGTCACCGTGCTTGACGTTGTCGTCACCGCCTGCGCGGCTGTGGCAGACGGACACGCAACTCGAGCGCGGTGGCACGCCGTCGTTGCGACCCACACTCTGCGCCACCCGCTGCAGATCCACTCTCGGATCAGGCCCGCCAGCGGGAACCCTGCCGTCCGGCGTCGGCACCTGCACTTTCAGGTAGGTGCCGGTCTGGTCGTGGCAGACAAGACAATCAATGTTGCGCGGGTTGCTGAAGTCGAAGTTACTGTCCACCCAGCCGATGCCGATGTGGCACTGCGAACAGCGACCCTCGTTGGACGGGACCGCCTGGCAGAAGTTGTTGATCAGGTCCTTCTTGCCGTGCACCTTGCCGCGCAGGTCGACCGGACCGACGATGCTCGCGACCGTCCCTTCCTGCTTCCAGTGGCCGGTCTTCATCACCTCGGCGGCGAGCCAGCCGTGGCAGTTCAGGCACTGTGCGGTACTGGTGTAGGGGTTCGCGGTGAAGTAATCCTCGTGGAATGTCGCCGGATCCGTAGCACCGGACACGCGGCAGTCGTTCACGTCGACGACACCGTCCCTGTTCGTGTCCTCGGTCGCGACGTCAGCCACTCCGTTGGCGTTCAGGTCCCAGCAGTTGATGCCGGCGGCGCCAGGCGTACCGGCGGTACCGGCCGTCCCGGCCGCTCCGTCCTTGCCGTCGTCGCCTTCGCAGCCGGCGAGGACAGCGCCGAGCAGCAGTGTGGCGACGATCGTCGACCATCGAGACACAGGAGATCCTGTTAATGCAGTCATAGCCACCTCTGGCGTCAGTTGTTGTTGTGCCCTGCAAGATGCATGGCGCGTGCCAGAAGTGATCTGTGCTTTTTTTGTTATTTTTCTGATACTTAAAATCCGCCAGGCGGGGTCGCAGGCCCGTGTCGGCCGATTTCACTGCCAGTGGTGGCATACTGACTGGCAGCTCATGACAGACAGAGAATCCAAGCCTCACGAGCGCCACGTTGGCCCGTCCGAAAAGGGCATTACAGCCGTTCCACGAGAGTTGCAGTCACTCGTGGATCAACTGCACGGCGCTCACATCGTGATCGACGCGAATTACCGCATCGTGGCGGCCAACGGCACCTATCGAGAGTCGATGGCCGCCGCGGGCGAGATCATCGGTCGGCACTGCTACGAGGTATCTCACGGGTACGCCATGCCTTGCGATCAGGCCGGAGAATCGTGCCCGCGGCAGCGCGCCCTCGAGTCCGGACACTACGAACGTGCACTGCACGTGCATCACACGGCGCGTGGCGAGGAATATGTGCAGGTGGATCTCTATCCGCTGAGCGATCGTGGCGGCGACATCACTTTGTTCGTCGAGCGAATGCGCACGCTTCCTGCGACGCGCACTGACCACGGCTCACGCGGCCTGGTCGGGCGGGCGCCCGCGTTCATGGCGATGATGGAACTCGTCTCGCGGGTGGCGGCCACCGACACCACGGTGCTGCTCCTCGGCGAGACCGGAACCGGCAAGGAAATGGTGGCGCGCGCAATCCACGAAGCGAGCCCACGAGCGAGTTTGCCGTTCGTCGCGGTGGACTGCTCGGGCCTCGCCGAAACACTGGTCGAAAGCGAATTGTTCGGTCACGAGAAAGGCGCTTTCACGGGCGCACTGGTGCGCAAGGCCGGGCTCGTCGAAGCCGCGGCCGGCGGCACGCTGTTTCTCGACGAAGTGGGCGACATTCCGCTTGGACTGCAGGTCAAGCTGCTGCGACTGCTCGAGACCGGGACGTTCCGCCGCGTCGGCGGCGTGGAACCTCAGCAGGCAAGTTTCCGCCTCATCGCCGCCACCCACCGCAACCTCGCGCGCCGCGTGCAGGAAGATCAGTTTCGTGCGGATCTTTACTATCGCATCGCCGCGTTCCCGATCCGGCTGCCGCCGCTGCGCGAGAGACGCGAGGACATCCCGGCGCTGGCTGCGTCGCTGCTCGCGCGGTTCCCGCGGTCGCGGCACCTGAGCGACGAGGCGAGAGAATGCCTGCTGCGCTACGACTACCCGGGAAACGTGCGCGAACTGCGCAATGTGCTCGAGCGCGCGAGCCTGCTTGCCGATTCAGATGCGATCGAGCGTGCGCACCTGCCAGCGGAGATCTCGGAACCTGGCAGCAACGCCGGAATCGGCGACGACAGCTTTCTCGACGTGGAACACCAGGCACTTGCTGCCGCAGTCTCGTCGCACCGTGGCACGCGACAAGCGCTGGCGCGTTCACTCGGAATCAGCGAGCGGACTCTGTACCGGAAGCTCCAACGCCACGGTCTGAAATGAAAAAAGCCCCGACGGATACCCGTCGGGGCTTTCGTTCAAGAGCCTGGCAGTGACCTACTCTTGCATGGTCGAAGACCACACTACCATCGGCGCAGAGCGTTTTCACTTCCGAGTTCGAAAAGGGATCGGGTGGTTCCCGCTCGCTATGGCCGCCAGGCAAACCGCTTGACGCACCCGCACAGGGGGGGCGTCGAAATCGAATTGGGTATGACAAGCGTGTCGCAGTCGCGCGATCAACCGCGCTGACTCGATCGGCCGGATTTCTCCAGACCGATTGGGTGTTATATGGTCAAGCCTCACGGGCAATTAGTACTGGTTAGCTCAATGCATTGCTGCACGTACACACCCAGCCTATCAACGTCGTAGTCTTCGACGACCCTTCAGGGGGATCGAGTCCCCAGGGAGAACTAATCTTGGGGGGGGCTTCCCGCTTAGATGCTTTCAGCGGTTATCCCGTCCGTATATAGCTACCCGGCAGTGCCACTGGCGTGACAACCGG
>Ga0114939_10002151_pt1 | contig 14941 bp, 9 predicted proteins | sample AshMeaCrysSpring_FD_87196 | JGI IMG/M metagenome (GOLD analysis project Ga0114939, IMG submission 87196) | Groundwater microbial communities from Big Spring, Nevada to study Microbial Dark Matter (Phase II) - Ash Meadows Crystal Spring | ecosystem: Environmental > Aquatic > Deep subsurface >... | reverse complement strand
TAATTGCTAATTGCTAATTGCTAATTGCTAATTGCTAATTGCTAATTGCTAATTGCTAATTGCTAATAGAAGAATGGTTGAGAACTATTAACCAGCAACCAGCAACTAACACTCAGCCATTAACCATTAGCCATTAGCCATTAGCCATTAGCCATTAACCATTAGCCATTAGCCATTAGCCATTAACCATTAACCATTAGCCATTAACCATTAGCCATTAACCATTAGCCCCTAACAACATGTCCAATAATAAAGACCTACAGCATCCTCAATACCTGCGCGATCGCCCTATCGTGAAAAATTTACTTCAGGAAGAAGCTAATGATTTAAATATAGCCGAGCTTGCGAGGTTGAAAATTCGTTACCGTGGTTTTCCTGGTGCTAGGGATATTCAAGCTGATTTGGATATGGCAATGCAGCGGTGGGGCTTGAGTGAAGAAGAGTTATTTGAAAAAACTCGCCAGATTCATTCTCTGGGAGGTATTTATAAAAGTCGTGGGAAAAAAGAAGAAGAAGATTGGAATTGAACCAGTTATTCCGAAAAATACCCTGTTAAGCTATTCTACATCTGATTTTTCAGAGGACACAACCCAGTCAAAGATTACAAACCAAAAATGATGTAAGTTAAATTTGAGATAGTGTAACACAGGATGATATTTGTGTCATTAGGCATCAATGAGGGTAAAAATTATAGATACATAATAACTTTTGTCACTGCTGAATCCCTGCTCACTACTGCCGACCTCTACTAGTAATAAACCCTGTGCTTTTCAAGCATCATGATAAATATGAATGATTATTAAGTATGAAAATAATACAAGAAGTCTCATTAATTAGTCGTGGAAATTTTGAGGATTCACAACAATGGCAAATAATTCAAAATGAAATTAGAAACGCAATTTCACTGATTATATATCCCCCTGGTGCATCAAATTTTACTATTAATCCTATGTTGCATGGAAATGGTGTCAAGCCCATTAAAAATGCTTGTATGACAGCACTTCAGCAAAATTATAAATGGCAATTAGAAACAAAAATTACCTATGCCACTAAATCACCTGGAAAAATTGACGCGACTAAAGCATTGAATGGACATAAGTTTGCTTTAGAATGGGAAACTGGTAACATTTCATCCAGTCATCGTGCTGTGAATAAACTTGTACTTGGATTATTGCGTGGGATATTTTTAGGTACAGCATTGATTTTACCAAGTCGAAAATTATATCCATATTTAACTGATAGAATCGGCAATTATGAAGAGTTGGAACCTTATTTTGATGTCTGGAGAGCAGTTAGTCTAGAAGAAGGATTTTTAGCTATATTTGTCGTTGAGCATGATGGAGTAGACGCAAATGTAGCGACAATAGCTAAAGGTACAGATGGACGTGCTTTAATTTAAAGGGGGAATAAATCAAGTTGTGTAGATTTGCTTTGTTTTTGACTCTTTCCTTTAGGATGTTTACCCCTAGCTGATTCCCATTCCTGAATTTCACCATTTGCCAAATCAGTAAGCCTTTGAATTGCTGGTTTAACATCACTAATTTCAGTTCCTAGCCAATATCTACCGAGTTTTTCGGCTGCATAAAATGTAGTACCAGAACCACCAAAAGGGTCAACTATAATTTGATCGGAATTTGATGTCATGGCAATGACACGTTCTAACATAATAGGCGCTAGTTCATTAGCCTCTCTTGTTTTATATTTACGGTGGCGAACAGGTGGAATATCTGACCAGATATCTTCTACTTCAGTCCACAGATTTTCTTCTAGATTATCAATATTATTGCTATCTTCCCAAACCTCTTCTGGAGTGTCCCAAATATCCATAAGATTAATACCATTAGGATTTAATTTTTTGCGATGTCCACCATAATCGCGAATTTCTCCTCCACAATGTCGGCAAGTTTGAATAGGTGTATATATTTTATTAAAAATAGTTGGTTCACCTTTTGTGTAGTATATTAAAGCATAATGAGCGGGAGACATTCGCTTTCCTCTTGGGAAAGATTTTGGCATTCTACAAGCAATCCAATGACGAAATAACATACCCTCGGCATTAAGATAAGACCCATATTCAATACACCATTTAGGTAAGTTAAAAATTAATAAGCTACCTCCAGGTTTTAATATGCGAATACTACGAATTAGCCATTCTTTTGACCAGATAAGATAATCTTCATCTTTTTTTTTGTCATCAATGTTTTTACCATAATTTTTTCCAAGGTTAAAAGGTGGGTCGGCAAAAATAACATCAACGGATTCATCGGGGAGGGCATTAAGAAATGTAATACAGTCTCCTTGGTAGAGAATACCATAATTACTACGATAAACTTCTATTAGTTCTTCTGTGTCAATTTTATTGGGTAGTATTAAATCCACAAGTGACATGAAAAAGATTCTCTCTTTTTTTTTACGGCAGATGAGAATATTTTAGCATCTTTATTGAAACTTATGTTCTACGATATACGGATAAATTATGTGGTTATAAAAATTGATAACTGAGGATATTTTTTGCTAATTTTAAACAGCTATCAAAACTGAAAAAGTAGGGATAAAATCCTCAGATTTGATTAATTCACCGAATTTGATATTACTTAAATAATTGGTAGAGTAATAATAAATTTTGTACCGCTGCCGGGAATTGAGAAACAATCAAGTTGTCCGTTATGTTGATCAAGAATAATTTGTTTCGCGATCGCGAGTCCTAAACCAGTACCTTTATTGACGCCTTTGGTGGTAAATAGGTGGTCAAAGATACGTTGCTGAACTTCTTTACTCATGCCAGCGCCGTTATCGGCGATTATAATTTTAGCCTCTTTTTCTGCCGCGAGGGTTGTAATTGTAATCTGATTGGGATTTGCTGCTATTTCCTGAAAACAACGACCTGCGTTAGACTCATCTAAGGCATCAATGGCATTTGCTATAATATTCATAAAAACTTGATTTAGTTGTCCAGGAAAACATTCTATCTGAGGTAAATTTCCGTACTCAGTAAAAACTTCAATTGCTGGACGATTTTCGTTGGCTTTGAGGCGGTGTTTGAGAATCAGAATTGTGCTGTCAATGCCTTCGTGGAGGTTAAATGGTTGTTTCCAGTCTTTATCTGCCCTGGAGAAAGTTCTTAAACTCGTGCTAATACTTTTAATGCGATCGCAAGCCATTGTCATGGAGTCAATCATTTTGGATAAGTCTTTTACCCAATAATCCAAATCGATTTCCTCGGCATGGTCGATAATTTCTTGGCTTGGATTTGGTAAGCTTTTTTGGTAAAGCTTTAAATGTTCGAGAATATCACCGATGCTTGGTTTTGCTTGTTGGAGAGTTGCTGAGATAAAACCAAGGGGATTATTCATTTCGTGGGCTATCCCCGCTACCAAATTACCCAGGGCGGACATTTTCTCACTCTGAATCATTTGTAGTTGGGTGTCTTGTAATTTTTGTAGAGACTCGGTTAATTCTGCTGTGCGCTCTTGCACTCGTTGTTCTAAGGTGCGGGTCAGATGGGAAAGCTTTAGGTGTAGTTTTAATCGGGCAATTACTTCTTCCTGTTGGAAAGGTTTGGTTATATAGTCAACTGCTCCTATTTCTAGCCCTTTAACTTTATCTGTGGCATCAGATAGGGCTGTCATAAAAATAACTGGAATATTCTCAGTTATGGGATTAGCTTTTAATCTCCGACAAGTTTCAAAGCCATCAATACCGGGCATCATTACATCCAGGACTATTAAATTGGGATTTGCATATTCTGCTTGTTCGATGGCTGATTCTCCATCTGTTGCCATGAGGGCTTTCCAGCCATATCCTTGAATTGCTTCTGATAAAAGCTTAAGATTGTTTGGATTGTCATCCACTAAAAGGATATGCATTGGCTTTGATAGAGGAGCATCCATTATTTGTGTGACTCCGTTATAACAAAAGATTTGATGAATTTGCGTATTTTCGCTGTTTGAAAGCTTGCTGTAAGTTTGGTTAACTCACTCCCAAACGCTATTAGTTGGCTATCTACCTCAATTAGGTCTTTTAACATCTCCTCTATGGCTGGAATATCTCCCATCATTGCCAGATGATATAGTTGTTGCAAAATCTCTTGGGATGGAAGCACCCATTCATCTTTGGCAGGCTGTTGGTTTGGAGTAGAGGATGATTTTAGTAATTGTGGTATAGATTCAGTGGGTGTAGATTTAGTATCAATCCACTCAACTTTTAATAGTGGTTGTAAGGCATTGAGCAGGTCATTTCTTTGCAGGGGTTTGGGTATAAATGCTTTTGCCCCTGCTTGTAAACTGCGTTGACGATTTGTATCAAATACATTAGCGCTAGAAACGATAATTGGAATATTGCTGGTTTGGGTATTACCTTGGAGATGAATCATTAACTCAAAGCCATCCATGTTGGGCATCGCTAAATCAAGAAGAATCACATCGGGGTTATGATCGGTTGCTAATTTTAATCCCTGTTTTCCATCTCTTGCTTCCAGGATGAGACAACCAATGTCTTGTAGCAAACTACTTAAAATCGAACAGTGGTTGCTATCATCGTCAACTATAAGAATTGTCGGCGCATTAACTGTATTAACTTTAATACTAGTTATTTTCTCCAATTTTTGAAGGCCTCCTTCCCCTGGAGAATTATGGGAAAGTAATGCTGGCACTATTAAATCTAACCAAAATATACTGCCTTCACCCAATTGACTTTGCACCTGAATTTGGCTATTCATTAATCCTGCAATTCGATGACTAATGGCTAATCCTAAACCAGTGCCTTCACCTCGCTGCCCTGGGGAACCAACTTGCTCAAAGGGCAAGAATATTTTTTCCAATTGATCCGGTGACATGCCAACTCCGGTATCTTCTATTTGGAAGCGTATTTTAGCTGTGGGAAATTGGGAAGATTCTTGTGCTGTCTCTAGTATTTCAACTTTAAATGTAACGCTGCCATTGTCTGTAAATTTGATGGCGTTGCCCAATAGATTAATTAACACTTGTCGCAGTCGCTTTTCATCGGTTTCAATAGTTGGTGGTAGGCAATCACTGATTAAAACATTAAAGCTAATCCCTTTTTGTTCGGCTCGTATTCCACAAATTTCAGTTACCCCATGTAAAAAGCTTGGTAAATGGACGCTACTATTAACTAATTCTAATTTACTAGCTTCAATTTTCGAGAGGTCGAGAATATCATTAATTAGCATTAGCAGGTGAGACCCACATTGGTAGATAATGCTCACACCTTCACGGTTTTTATCTGTCAAGTTTGGTGAAGCTTCTAGAATTTGGGCAAAACCAAGAATACCATTGAGGGGAGTACGTAATTCATGGCTCATATTGGCAAGAAACTCGCTTTTTGCTTGGTTTGCAGCATCCGCTGCAATACAGGCAGACTTTAGTTCTTCAGTTCGTTGGTCTACTTTTGTCTCTAGGGTTTTGGAGTAATCCAATAATAGTTCGTTAGTTATTTCCAGTTTTTTATTGGCTTCTTCTAATTTCTGTTGTTTGTAAGAATTGGTTGTTGCGATTACGCTACTAATAAAGGCTGCTAAAGCAGGTGTTACAGGCATCAAAAGTCCATATAAAAATAGCCCATAGCTACCTCCTATTAATAAACCACTGGTAGTTATTGTTGCCCAAAGAATTTTACCGCCAGGAATCTTTAACTTAGTATTAATACTAGCCAACCACCAACTACCACCGGAAGCCAAAATAGACCAGGAAATAATCCATAAATACATTAAATTCCCAGAAATTCCGCGAAGATTATTTGTTCCAGTTTTTGCCCCCTGCACCAATTGGAGAGCAATATTAGCGTGAATCACTACACCTGGAGTAGGCTTTTTGGCAGAAATCCCAGAAGAACTAAAGGGCGTGCTAAAAAAGTCATTTGTACTCGTAGCCGTTGACCCAATAAATACCATGCGATGGCGTAGCAAATCAGCGGGAATTTTTCCCGCCAATACATCGCGCAGGTTGACAGTGGTAAATGTAGTTTCTGAACCATGCCAGTTAAGCATTATTTGATAACCACCTACATCAGCATCAGTATAACCAGCTTCTTGATTTTTTAGTGGTTGGTAAAATGCCTTGCCTAGTTGATACTTTTGTTGCTTTTCATCAACAGATTCTAAAGTTATTTTTTCGGCTTCCAGATATTTAAGTGCCACGCGGGTTGCTAATCCGACTTTAATAGTGCCATTTTCTTTAGTATCTTCTGCTGTGAGGAGGGCGCGACGGACATGGCGATCGCCATCTAATACCAAATCAGCTAATCCCACTTGGTCCTTTTTTTTCAACTCCGGTGGAGGATTAACTCTCTGGCCAGTGATTTTCTCAACTCCGATTAAATTAGGAGTGCTGTTAAAAATTTTGACGAGTTCCTCGTGACCGTTTCCTTCTGGCAAATCCCGATATAAGTCAAGTCCAATGGCGCGGGGTTGTTGGAGTCTGATTTTTTCGATTAATTGCGCTAATGACCAATCTGGAATCGGCCATTTACCTACTGATTGAATATCCTCTTCGTCAATAGTAACAATTACAATTTCTGATGCTAAGGTAGAAGGCGATCGCAATCGCCCCCATTCATCGCGGAGTTTCCACTCCGGTAAGTTAAAAAGTCCTAAGGACTGACCAACAATAACTGTAAAGGCAACAGTGGGAGTAATAATTAAAATGCTGCGGGTCTGTTGGATAAAAGTTTGAAGTTTACGCCACATAATTGGGCTGCACAGCTAATTTATAGTAATTTATACAGGAATAGCGGCAAAAATTGTCAGAAAGCTTGATTTGTGTAACCGCTCCTGAGCCAAGAACGCCAAGTTTTCGTAGTAGCTCTGGGTAAGTCCTATTATATAAGCTTAGGACTTTCGTGGCTGGTACATTTTTCCTCCTAGGGGAGGCAAAATCGGGTGTGGATTTTCCTTCCCGATTATTGCCGTTGTCGTAACCATGAGAAATTTGAACCTAGCTGTAGGGGGGTACCAACGGTAAGCCCCTATTTCTAACATCACTCACCATCTTTGATGTGTGATAATTAAGTCCAATTTAATTTATTGATACTACTAATGGGGCTGTAGCAATCTCCTTTAAGTTGACTGAGGAGAGAAGTTCTTCCCATTGCTTAATGATATTTACATTATTAGGTTTGCTTCCATGTAATCTAGCTAATGTTGCAACACAGTCATACCACACACCATTTTTCCCAAAAGCCTCTGCTTGTTTGAAAGCATCTTTCTCCTGCATAGCTGTTATCAATTCAGCACTGGGCTGAATGCGTTCAATCCAAGCATCTACATAAGGTGTACTTGGGCTAAGTTGTCCATCTAGTTTGAGTGCAACAAACCATTGATAGTTTTTACCCACAGCTAAAGGAGGTGCATCTGCTGGTAGTTGAATAGCCATCACTCCAGATTTCCCAACTACTGGAATAGTCATTTGATGGTGCATATTGCCAGCTTCATCTTTCATGCTGAAAATAGCTTCTTCTGCATTAGATGCAGGAAAATAAACCATAACAGTGGGACGTTCAGATACTGTTGTGCCATAGAAGCTTTCAGGGAGAAGTGCAATTAGTTGGGCCGGGGTTTGTGCTACAGCAGAAGGATTTGAGTAGTAATTACCTACACGGGAAGCTCCATTAGTTGTCTGTTGAGGAGTCGCATTACTTTGATTTGGAGTAAATACTTCACCTCTGGAAGCCCCACCATTTGTTCGTTGGGGAGTGCTGTTACCTTTAGTTGGTGTAAATAAATTACCTCTAGAAGCTCCTCCCGTTGCTTGAGTTGGTGCGCCTTTGCCCTTGGCTGGTGTAAATAAATTACCTCTAGAAGCTCCTCCCGTTGCTTGAGTTGGCGCGCCATTTTTAGAAGGAGGAGTAAAGGTTACAGCATAGGCACTACTCCATGTAGTGCTGGCAATCATAGCGATGATGCTGAATATGCAAGTAAAGTATTTAGGTTTCATGATGTTTGACCTTTTGTTTTTAAAAAAGATGGTGATATAAAATACATTAAAAGACTTGCAAAAAAACTCATGGAGTATTTCCAAACACGAGCTTATAAAGGAATCTATACTAGCATCTATATATCATACAGAGATAAAATGCTATAAATTTTAAATTTATTTTTACTAAGTAATCAGTGTTATTACATATTTAAAGCCAATTTCCAACTAAAACAAAGGTAGACCAAAAGAAAGGGTCACGGAAATCAGTTTGACGAATCAAGTTGATTTGTGCTTGTCTTAGTGCTTCGGCTTTAGTAGTCTTGGGTTGCCGTAATTTGTCGTAAAACTGAGCCATTAACATCTGAGCTGCTTTATCTTTGACAGGCCAGAGGGTGGCAACAGTTGAACGGGCACCTGATTTGACAGCTAAACCAGCCAAACCAAGCACAGCTCGCTCGTCGCCAGTTGCAGTATCGCAAGCGCTAAGCACCAGCAATTCAATTGCTTTTAATGAATCACTACTGCGATTTTTCAAGAGTTCGGATAACTCCTTGACATTAACTTGCCCATCCCAGGTTAGTAAGTAGGTATCTTCAAGACGGGAGCTAAATTGTCCGTGGGTTGCAAGGTGAACAACATCAGCGCTACTGTATTTCACGCGATCGCCCAAAGCTTGAGTGGTAAATTTTTGGTTAAGTAACATTGAAGATGGCACTGTCTTGGAGATTTGTTTTACTTCCGATTCCACGGCAGGCAAAGCAGCAAAGCCACTGCGAGATTCGCTAATACCACCAACAATTGCATTAATTTTCTTTTGCTGGAGGGAGTGGGCTGCCATCAGTTGTAATCCAGGTGAAAGGGCAATAGCATATTTTTCAATTAGATATTGCTTGCCATCATAGAGTGCTGCCATTGGAATATTACGGAACTTACCATCTAAAACAAACACCAGTGTTTTGGTATCTTTAAAAGCTTGTTTTTCTTCTGCTGGACGAATTAACCAATCATAAATTTCTTGGGTAAATTTTTCTCTATCCTTGAAATCTGATACAGGGTTAAGGGCAGCTAGGAGATTATTAAGAGTTTGTTCAATTTCCCCTTGAGATTTGGGAGTCGCATAGTAATGTAGAGGTTGTCCGCTTTGGGAAATAATTACCCCCAAGCGGTCAGGTAGGATAATAGGGTAAATAACTGCGGCGGTGGGGTCAACTTTATCTATCTGCTGGGCTTTATCCAAACAGGCTTCCCGGAAAAAGTTATCTAGTTCAGCTATTTGCAGAGACTCAATTAATTCACGAGCATGTAATAATTCTGTTTGGCTAGGTTGTTCATCTAAAAGTAAACCTACCAATTCTCGATAAACAGGTTCCACACTTTCGCGGAAAGAGAATTGGATATCGGTATTAACAGCAGCCAAATCATAGCGAAGCGCTTTTAATGATTTTACAGCTTCTGTATAGGCGGAAATAGCTTCTAAGCGATTACCTTCTTGCTTATATAACTGTCCTACAAGCCATGCGGATTGAGCAATAATATCATCTGCTTGAAGTTGACGGGCAATATTTAGGGATTTTTCAGCTAATTCTTTGGCTTCAGATATTTGCTGCGTGCGACGATAAAGTTGTCCCCACTGATTTAGGGCATAGGCTTGGGCGGGAGCATCCTGAATTTTTTCGGCAGACTTAACTGTTTGTGCCATAAGTTGCGCCAGGTCTTTGCTTGGTAAAACTTGGTCTGGTTTTTCCAATTTATTTACAGTGGCGACAAAATTAATTGTTGCATAAAGGGAAGTGTGACTGGGAGGTAATTCTTCTAGTTGTTGCCGTAATGGAGGTGCCATTGGGGCAGCATATTCAAGTCTGTTGTAATCTACCAATAATTTGAAACGACCTAAACGTGCTTGTAATTCCTCCTTTGGATTTGTGGCAGCTTTTTCAGCATCTTCAAAGTAATTAAATGCTGCTTCCGGGTTTTGCAAATCAGAAGCATTTTTTCCCAGACTTGACAGGATAGAAGTTAACTGGGATTTTGCTTGAATTTTATTAGCCGTCGCTAAACTTTGCTCTAAAACTTGGTCACTTTTACTATCACCAATGGCATGTAGGGCTAAACCAAGGGATCGCAATCCAGTGACTTTGATTTCTGAATCCGGCATAGCTACTAATTTTTGGTTGAGTATCTCCAACTGCTGTTTCGAGCGACGATAAAATCCCAAACTTTGTAAAGCTTGAGCCTGGTTAATTTGACTACCCAGACTGCCCATTGTATCCCTAGCTTGTTCGTAATATTTTTGGGATTTTTGCCAGTTTTCTATAGCTATTTCCGCTTTTCCTGTATGCAGTTGCAAATTTGCCTGGGTATTCAGTATTTGTGCCCAGAGAATTGCATCGGCAGAGGGTTTACCACTTTGCAAAAGTTTTACACTTTCCTGGATAGATTCTTCGGCATTGTCCCATTGATTAAGTTCTTGTTGCCCTAGGGAAAGATAATTTAAACTCAATGCTTCATTTAGGCGATCGCCTCTAGTCTTATAGAATTGTGCAGCCCTTTGCCAAACTGCTACAGCCTCTGCAAAACGTCCCCCTTGATAAAGGTTTCGCCCCTGTTCTAGTAAATCAGTAAATTGAGAAGATAGAGTTGGAGTTTTTGAAGGTGAAGATACATCAAATAAGTTTGCCTGTAGAGATGCTTTTACAGGTTTAATAGTAAAGACTAGACATAAAGTGACAATACTCAGGATAAAATATAGCCAATGAGTTTGTTTAATTCGGAAAAGCATAAATAATAAATTACTTACTTATTAAGAAGTTTTTTAAGAACAATGAGCCAAAAAATAAGGTTTTAGTAAATGACTATATGTATAGTGCCCAATAGATAACCCAATCTATCATCAACAATAATCACAGATTAAATGGATTTAAGGATGATACAGATTATTATTATTAATATTATGGATTATGCAGAGAAATTACGGATATCAAACCAGGGGCGATAAGCATGAAAGCGTCTAGCTGGGAGCGCCAGGGTGAATGCTAATCGCTGGTCAATTGTTGACCGGTATTTTGAGGTATTCCACCTCTTCCTGTTGCAATAAATCAACTACTTGGATTTGCAGAGTAGCCCAGATACCAGCCAGGAATTTTGGCATCCAGGTTTACGCCCCCATTAAGACCCACCAATATCAAACTTAGCATTTTGCCCAAACATAATCCCCACAGGATTGATAAAAAATAAACTTACTAGTTTACTACTATTTACTGTGGGAATTAGTCTATAAATATTGGAGACATTTTGACCCACCAAATCTATGATTGCTGTATCGTGAAATATGATAAAATACAGTCAAGGAAATAATATACTCCACACGGTCATAAACTGTCATTCTGACGGTTAGGAAGAATCTCAGTATGCCAGGTGTACTAAGATATTTCAAAAACTCTAATTATGACCGCGCACAGTATAACTTATGCCCTACAGTGAGTTTACCCTAAGAAAAGTTAAACAAACCTTTGGAATCAGTACTATTGAAGGGGAAAAATTTCTACCAACAATAGAACCAATTATTCCGAGTGCAACTCTAACTGCCTTTTTAGAAGAAAGTTTACCATTAGCAATTGCAACAGGGAGTGAGAAGGCTCGCTCAGAATTAATTATTAGTCCTGTCTTATTAGAATTACGTAAAATATTCAAAAGAAAAATTAGTTTATTTTCTGGTTCTGAATTTACTGTGGATACAGCTTCCGGGCTTAATGGTATTTGTGATTTTATTATTAGTAACTCACCTGAACAATTAGAAATTGAAGCTCCAGTAGTTGTGATTGTTGAGGCAAAAAAGACAGATTTAAATTTAGGTATTGGACAATGTATAGCGGAAATGGTTGCTGCTCAAAAATTTAATGAAGCAAATAATCAACCAATTTCGACAATTTATGGAAGTGTTACTAGCGGTACAGCTTGGAGATTTATGAAATTAACACAACAAACAGTAATTATTGAATTAACTGATTATCCGCTTCCAAGTGTTGATTTAATATTGGGAATATTGGTATGGATGATATCATCAAATGCTTCTAATCAAGATGGCTAATGGCTAATAGAAAAATGGCTAATTGTTGATGGCTAACTGTTGATGGCTAATAGAAGAATGGCTAATTGCTGATGGCTAATTTTTGGGAATAGCGGCACATTCTAAGACTTGTTGCATTTGAGCAGGAGATTTATCCGCGATTAACTCTATTTTCCCATCGGCATTGCGATGCCAACCTGTAGCTTCAATTAACATCTTTGGAGAATTTGATTTTGGAGATATTTGAGCTTTATTTATATAACTTGTGATATTGCCAGTTTTATTCTCAATAGAAAAGCTAAGCATTTCCACCCAAGTGCGATCGCTGGTCAAAAGTTGATTAGGGTTATCTGGTATGCCACCTCTTCCCGTGGTGATAAACTGACCGCTTGGATTTCCGCAAGCACTGGTTATTTGCCCAGATGAGTCGATAACATTTGTGGGTAATTGGACTAAACCCGAATTTGGGTCAACGCCGATATTATTTATTTGGACAGTACCGTTAATATTAAATTGGGAACTAGCGGTGATATCATTGGTATGGTCAATTTTGGGGGTGAGAGAATTACTAAACCCTAGACCAAAAATTCCTTGGGTTTTAATCTTGATATTGCCACCCTTACCTTCAAATGCATTGGCTATAATGTCACTATTTCCTAAGCCAACAAGAATTGGGGCATCGATAGTGATGTTGCCACCATTACCTCCAGCACCTGCTGTTGTGGTAATTGAGCTTTGATTTTGTAATAACAGGCTTTGAGCTTTTAAGGATATATCTCCTCCCTCACCGGAAGCTGTATCAGCGGCGATACTAGCCTTACCATTGAGGTTGATGGATTGGGCAGTTATGTTTATTATTCCTGCATTACCCGACCCTTGATTACTAACTCGAATTTCACCACCATCTAATACTTTTAAATTTGGTGTCATAACTACAATATCCCCCGATGCACCAGTTGGTGAAGAAGGCAGTTTGAGAATTTCTCGTACTGGAGCGGGAAGAATAAAAGCACCAGAACTAATAGCACTAAGATAGCCCTGTTTTAATTGACCGCCAATTTCAACGAATTCTGTGGCATAAATCCTTAAATTTCCGCCTCTACCCTGAGCTGCGGTAGATGTACTAACAAAAGCACCATTGGTAAGTTTTAAGTGAGCCGTATTCAATATTAAACTGCCTGCATTACCATCCCCCAGAGTTGATGCTAATAACTGGCTGGGCTGGAAACCATCACCATGACCATCCATCAATATTTCCTTTGCATTTACAATTAACTTGCCACCATCGCCACTACCAGATGTGGCGGCATGTACCACACCACCATTTAGAAGCATTAATTTCTCTGTTGAGATAGTATTTATGCCTAAATTACCTTTACCCGCAGTAATAGCTGAAATGCCGGAGCGGTTAATGGAAAACTGATCAAGTTGACCATCAATTTTGATATTGTCAGCATTAATTTTTATACTCTGACCCTGGGCAGTATCAAATACTCTATAGCCAATAATCCCCGTATCTGCCAAATAAATTTGCGGGGCGATAATAGTCATTTCAGCATTAGAACCAGCGAAGGCATCGCTAGATAGTAAGGAGTTTCCAGTCAACGATAGTAATTCTGTTGCCTGAACTCGAATAGTTCCCCCTGGCAGTGGTGCTTGATTGCCTAGGATAGCTATTGTGCCTTTATTAAATGAGATATTTCGACCTACCAATTGTAAAGAAGCGCTACTTTGTCCAGTGGCATCTAATGCTGATAGATTAGACAAACGGATATCGCCAAAATTTTGGATAGTCTCATAGCCAAATGCCCAACCATTTCTTGCCGCAGTCAGATTTACAGTGCCATTTGCCACACTCCCAAGCTCAAGTCTTCCGTCCGTAGTACTTAACACAGCACCATTTAAATCAACATTGCCACCAATAAGGGCTAAGGTATTGTTGGGATTAAGTCGCAGTCCAGTTGATTGATTTCCTGCCCCAACCAGTGGACCAAATCGACTATTAAACTCTATTTTGTGCCCTATTCCCACTGCTGTAATATCGCCAGGATTTTCAAATTCTAAGCCGATGGGCGCGCTAATTGTCAAAAGTGTTGGTGTATTTTTGGTGCTAAACTCAGTCCCATCAGCAAACTTAATATTATTTGCTGTAGTTGCCACAAATGACCCACCAATATTTAATGAGGCATTGGCACCAAACATAATACCCGCAGGATTCACTAAAAATAAACTGACCGGATTACCAGTATTTACTGTCTGAATTAATCCATCAATGTTGGAAATACTTCCACCTGTAATCCGACTAAATATAGTAGTAATATTGGGCGTATTAACTAAATCAAAGGTTGCCGAGCCTTTAGTGGGTACTGAAAAATTACTGAAGCTATGAAATAAATTATTACCTTTTTCAATCCCATTCAGGATAGTAAAATTATTACCGTTTAGATTGACAACGGTATTGGTAGTGCCATCAGATGTCACTTGAGCCATTGCTGGTAGAAAAATTCCTAAATTTAATAGTCCTGTTAGTGTCCCTAAAAGCCTGCAAATCCTCTTAGTTGTCGTAAAGCAAATCGCTCTCATGACAGAAATTCCCTAACATTCTTTAGTTAGAGTTCCCGAAATTATATTATTGATAACAGGATAAAGAGTTTCTAGTGTCGCTAAAAGCTAACTTTTGAGAACACCAGCGCAGGTTAATAGTTGTTCCATGTGAGCAGGAGATTTATCTGCGATTAACTCTATTTTTCCATCGGCATTGCGATACCAACTGGTGGCTTGGATAAGAGGTTCTGGAGAAGTTGTTATTTGGGCTTTTCGATGGTTAAGTTTTTGGTCAGTAGAGAAATTCCGTAGGTCATTCCAGAGGCGATCGTTCCTCAATGACTGGCTGGGATTTTGCGGCACACCACCTCTTCCAGTTACCACAAACCGATTGTCTTTG
>Ga0114939_10002150_pt1 | contig 14942 bp, 12 predicted proteins | sample AshMeaCrysSpring_FD_87196 | JGI IMG/M metagenome (GOLD analysis project Ga0114939, IMG submission 87196) | Groundwater microbial communities from Big Spring, Nevada to study Microbial Dark Matter (Phase II) - Ash Meadows Crystal Spring | ecosystem: Environmental > Aquatic > Deep subsurface >... | reverse complement strand
GCCAAAGCTGTAGCGAACGCTGACGCATTTCATTTACGCATCCCCTGTACCATTGGCTCAGAAGTTTATCATCTTTTACCACCCAACAGACCGCTTGCTATCGAAGTTGTCGCCGATCCTTATGATGTTTTTGCTCCCGGTTCTGTGAAGCACCCATTACGTCCACTATTTCGTTGGTGGTTTAAGCATGAACTGGAGAATCAATGTCATAGAGCTACTGCAGCGCTCTACGTTACTAAACAGGCTTTGCAAAGACGCTATCCTTGTCCTAACTATTCCGATAGCGCTACTGATGTCGGTCTACCAGAAGGGATGCTGTTATCTGCACCCCGGATATTCAATTCTGAACAACGGAACTTTACCCTGATCCAAGTCGGTACTATGGCGCAACTGTACAAAGCGCCTGATATTCTCATTAGTGCTGTTGCTGCTTGCGTCCAAGGGGGTTTAGACCTGAAACTCATCCTGTTGGGAGACGGTCAATATCGACCACAATTGGAACAACAAGCTCAAAAGTTGGGAATTAGTCAACAGGTCCAATTCTGCGGTCAATTAGCCAGTCTCGATGCGGTACGTGAGAAATTAGACCAAGCGGATCTGTTTGTCTTACCCTCTTATCAAGAAGGCTTGCCGAAAGCAATGGTGGAAGCAATGGCACGGGGACTACCTTGCATTGGCTCTACTGTAGGTGGTTTCCCGGAACTGCTACCAGAAGAAGATATGGTGCCCCCTGGTAATGTCAAGGCCTTAGCTGAAAAAATTCGTCAGGTAGTCACTGACCCAGAAAGAATGACAAAGATGTCTGCTCGTAACTGGGAAACAGCACAAGAATATACAGAAGCGATCGTCCACAAACAAAGATTGGCATTCTATCGCTATGTTCGCGAGCAAACCCAGTTGTATTTAGCGCATGTTTCGTAAACACCAATATCCCTGACTTCTTAGATAAGTCGGGGATATGAGAGAACAACATGGCATTTTGGCAATAATACTGATGTGGGCTAAGTTAAACTATGAATTATCCAGGCTCCACCGTGAAAATACTGTTTGAGATCAAAAAAGCTCAACCTAAATTTTAACCAGCATAGGCAAGCAAGCACATCCAAGTTATAAAATTTTTATCTCTGATTCTGGAAAATTAACTAAAAGAGCGATCAGAAAATTAATCGCCTATCTCCATAACAATATTTAAGCAGTTATAAACCAGGGAAAACTGTTATGGATCAGAGCAAAGCTTGCCAGTTAAATTCATTTTTGTGTTGCCCATGTCATTTGCGTTCTGAGCTAGAGTACAGCGACGAGGGACAGCTAAAATGCGTTAATGAAGGATGCCCGAAAACCGAGAGATGTTTTCCGCAAGTTGCCGAACAACCTGTGTTAATTGACTTTACAGAAAGTTTATTCAATGAAGAAGAATTTGTCCAGGAAGAAGATACAAGTGGCATCAATAGAAACCCTTCTTCATTTCGCCTTTTTGTAGGTAAGATTCTTTGGGGCAGGAACTATAAATGCGAAGCGAACGTCAAGCGATTTACTGAGCATTTACTCAAGCATAATCCCCGCCCTACTGTCTTGATAGTGGGTGGTGGTTCGATAGGTAAAGGTTCAGATTACTTGTATACCAACCCAGCGATTAAGGTGAGATCTTTTGACGTTTACTCTTCTGAAGTTACAGATTTTGTAGCTGATGCTCATTCCATACCAATGAAAAATGAATCGGTGGATGGGGTGTTGATCCAAGCTGTCCTAGAGCATGTACTAGAACCAGCAAAAGTCGTCTCTGAAATCTACAGAGTTCTCAAACCAAATGGCATAGTTTATGCTGAAACTCCATTCATGCAGCAAGTACATGAAAAAGCCTATGACTTCACGAGATTTTCTGAGAGCGGACACCGTTGGTTGTTTAAAAAGTTTGAGTTAATTGATTCTGGATCTGTATTTGGTCCCGCTACCGTACTAAGTTGGTCACTGCGTTATTTCTTCGCGGGAATATTGCGGAATAAAACCCTAGGTGCAGCTTTGGCTGGCTGCTTTTTTTGGCTGAGATATCTAGATAGATTTATCCCTGCTAATTACACATCAGATGGAGCATCAGCCGTCTTTTTCCTGGGGATAAAATCAAATCAACCAATGGAGTATGAAGAGATTGTCAAATTTTATCGTGGAGTGGCTTGACCCCGACTAAGCCGATTTTAGATTTGGGACTTGGGATTAAAAGAATATACTCACCAGTGGATTTATTTATGAGTATAATTTCCAATTCTAAATCCTAAAATGTTTGACTGACAAAACAAGGACGCAACAGTAATACAGTTGGTTAAGTTTTACCCGAGAGACAGCAAATTATTGTGAAAACACGACAATGTAGCCTATCTCAACAAGTAAGCTGTTGCGTCTTTTTCTGACTCTTATAGTATAAACATATTTTTTGATTTGCTCTCCCTATTGAACCAGCATCTATCTATATTTAATAGATTTTTTAAAATAGCTTAGGGCTGGCTTCATAATTCTCCATTTCTAATTGAGTAGTAAAACCAAGAGAAACTAAAAGTTTCTCGTCATCACTTATGCTCATCAATCAGCCATTGCATTTTAAGAATTTCCCGAATAGGGTTGGCAGTACCTTTGACGTAAACATAACTATTTCAGCCAAAAGTAGGGACTACCACTCTACCAAATTCTCACTTAAGCATTTTCACATTTTGAGAGTTTATGAATTTATTGTCAGGATTAAAAATCGTTATATAAATTTTAGATTTGAATTTTCTCTGATATCCGGATTCAATCTCCTTACTCTTGTTGATTAACCAATAAATATTTACAAGAAATCACTACCAATGCAATATTTGCTGTTTTACTTCGATTTGAATATTTTCAATGCAATAAGTGTTTGTTCAGCAATTGTTTAACTAAATACCACCCCACAAATGTATACAATAGTGATTTATAACCAGTTATCAAAAGTTCACGTTTTCATCAAAAATATCCTGAGAAACATGCCATTTTGGCAACCTAATCTATCGGAACGCGGTTAGATTTTAAACTATGAAGGCTCAACAATACTTGGTGCTACCTACTACCATTAACAGCCTAAAAATCCTAATGTAAATAGCTCTAAATATAGAGGGCAATTTCAATGTTTACTCCCTAAAAATAGGATGCTGTAATCCTGCTATATGGTCGTTATAGACTTGAAGCGAGAAATTTAAGAGCCAAATATTTGCTGTTTAATTAGTTGCATTTTGGAGATGCAATAACAGAGACATTGCACCATGAAAAAATTATTGATTGTTACCACCATTCCCGATACTCTTTGTGCCTTTTTCCTGCCTTTTGCGTCACATTTTCGCGCCAAGGGTTGGCGTGTTGATGCTATGTCTTGTGGCATTTCTACTAATAAACAATGCTTGCAAGCATTCGATAATGTTTGGGATGTCAAATGGTCGCGCAACCCCTTAGACCCAACTAATCTGATGGTTGCACCACAACAAATTCGCTCCTGTTTAGCACAACAGGAATACGACATCGTACATGTAACTACACCAGTTGCTGCATTTGTTACTCGTTATGCACTTAATGGTTGGAAACAGCCAAATAATTTGAAAGTTATTTATACAGCGCTAGGTTTTCACTTCCATCGTAACGGTTCACCCATCAAAAACAGTATTTTCCAAGGGCTGGAGAAGCTGGCTGGGAACTGGACTGACTATGTAGTCACGATTAATCGGGAAGACGAGGAAGCTGCTAAGCGCAATCGTCTAGTACCAGAAGACCGAGTTCGTTATATTCCTGGTCCTGGTTTGGATATGGAGCGCTTCAATCGCAATATTGTGCCCTCAGAAGACATCGCACGGGTACGTCAAGAGTTAGGATTACACCCAGAAACTCCTCTGTTTTTAGCTGTAGCTGAGTTTATACCTCGCAAACGCCATCGAGATCTACTCAAAGCCTTTGCTCGTCTAGCGCGTCGGGATGTTCATCTAGCGTTAGCTGGTACAGGACCGTTGATGGAACAGATGCGTCAGTTAGCATCGGAACTAGGAATTGAAAATCAAGTTCATTTCCTGGGATTCCGTCGGGATATTCCGACGTTGATGTGTGCTTCTGTAGCGACAGTGCTGACTTCTGAACAGGAAGGACTGCCTCACTGTGTACTTGAATCTCTGTCCTTAGAAACTCCTGTAATTGGTACAGATATCCGTGGTACGAGAGACTTGGTAGAAGGTGGTTGCGGTCTGTTGGTCAGATTGGGGGATATCGAAGCTCTCACCGCTGCTATCGGATGGATGCTGGGTAATTCTGAAGCTACTCGTATCATGGGTCAGCGGGGAAGAGATAAGCTCGCTGAGTGCGAACTGTCCCAGGTTCTCAAGCAATACGAGGCTTTATATACCGAAGTTGCATCCGTAGATTCTTTGGTTCCCAGCCAAGTTTAAATTAAGCAGGAGGCAGAAGAATATGAGGCTTGTGTCCTTGTTATCTCTGCTCTCACTGCACAAATTAGCCTTTTTTTGATTGTTCAAACACAAAATTAAGTAATAGGAGTCCAATATGACTGCTCAGGTGTTGCATAGCTATCGTGCTACTAATTACAGCAAGTTAATTAAGTATGCATTCGATAAAATTTTTGCAGCGCTCTTGTTGGTGATTTTTTCACCCGTGATACTTTTTGTAGCGATCGCAATCTACCTCCGCATGGGTGGACCAATTTTCTTCACCCAAGCTCGTCCTGGTGAAAATGGTCGGATTTTCTTGTTCTACAAATTCCGCACTATGACCGATGACCGCGATGAAAACGGTCAACTCCTCCCAGATGAACAACGTCTGACAGCGATCGGTAAATTTCTACGGAAAACTAGTCTCGACGAACTTCCCCAACTGTTCAATGTCCTCAAAGGTGACATGAGCTTTGTCGGTCCGCGTCCCCTACTGGTGGTCTACTTAGTGCGCTACTCTGCTGAACAAGCTCGGCGCCATCAAGTCAGACCAGGTATCACCGGCTGGGCACAAGTTAACGGTCGGCGCACCTTAGATAAATTCTGGGACAAAAAATTCAATCTCGATGTCTGGTATGTCGATAATTGGAGCCTTTGGCTTGACCTGAAGATTCTGTTCATGACTGTATGGCAAGTATTGCACCAAAAGGACATTACCCAAGAAGGTCACGCCACCTCGGAAGAATTTCTCGGCAACCCTCAAGTACAACAATCACAAGAGTAACTAAAAAATGCCAGAACTTATGAAAAATCGCTGGGAAGTTGGATCGGAGTTTGATTGGTCAGATAGCTTTCATATCCTATCTACATTACCACCTATACTACCCCCTACTTACGAACTGTTTGGCACCGGGACTTCGGCTTTGTTATCCATCATTGCCCATGTTTCTCAATCTGGAAGACGCAACGTCAAACTTCACTTACCTTCCTTCTTTTGTATGCACGTTGCGGCTAACCTCCAAAAAGCAGTGGAAATCTGTTGGTATCGCGATTTACCAACTGCCCCAGCACCTGATTTTGAAACTTTACGTCCCGACCCTGGTGATCTAGTTCTGGCAGTTAATTTATTTGGAGTCCGCTCTTCATCGCCTTGGTTAGATTGGTTCCAGTCCCACGATGATGTTGTGTTGGTTGAAGACCACAGCCACGACCCTTTCTCTATCTGGGCACGGCACAGCATTGCTCACTATGCGATGGCATCTTTGCGTAAAACTTTGCCTCTTCCTGATGGCGCAATCCTGTGGTCAAATCAACAGCTAGAGTTACCAAAAGCCACTGCACCGGCATCCAGTGGTGCTTACGACAAACTCACAGCTATGATACTCAAGCGTGCCTATCTCAACGGTGCAAATATCTCAAAAGATGCCTACAGAATGCTACAAATTCAAGGCGAACAACATTTGGGAGCAGAAACAAATGCTGGAGTTTCTAGCTTTAGCGCTCACCTTCTCAATTGTTTGAATCTCTCAGAACTCAGACATCGGCGGGCGGCAAATGTTAAGCAATTTTTGCAATTTATTTCCAGTATCCCAAATAGTAATTATCAGCCTTTGTTTACCTCCTGGGATGTTGGTGCCGTACCATTCAATAGTATTCTGGTCTGCAAAAATCAAGAAGTTCGCGATGCTCTGCGGAAGTATTTGATGACTCAAAATATTTTCACAGCCGTGCATTGGCAGCAACCGGCAGCCGGTATATCTAGCGACGACCCTATGGCAATCGACTTATCCAATCGGATTATTACCATACCAACAGACCATCGTTATTCTTACCCAGATATTTTGCGAATAGCAGCAGAAGTGCATAATTTTGCTGATATTAAAGCAGTCGTTTGAAAATAATATAAAAGGTAATTCATAGCTTAATATGAATTACCTTTTATATGTAAGGAGATATTATGAGCGTCCAAATTTTAGATACAGCTAATTATCTATGGTCAAAAACTTTAAAACAAATCCGCCATGATGTTTATGATTTGCCGCATTTTATCAATTTAGAAGCACAAAGAACTAAAACTTTCCCCGAAGCTATTCTCATACAAGAGGGTGATAAACTCTTTTTTTTACCGTACATGTTACGTCGCATAAATGACCTATTTTCGGAGGAATTAGAACCTCCAGAATGGTTTGATGTCATTACCCCCAATGGTTACGCAGGTATTTTGTGCAATGAAGCCGCAGCTAACGACCAGGGATTTTTAGAATCGGCGATGAATCAATTGCTAGCTGTTTGGCGCTCTAAAAATATTTGCTCGGCATTTATCAGGCTGCACCCGATATTGAATCAAGGTTTAGAAAAGATTTATTCTCCTAATATATGCCAGCAGACTGGAGAAACAGTTTATGTAGATTTACGGTTGTCAGAAGACGATATTTGGAGTCAAACCCGGTCAGACCATCGCAAAGATATTAATCGCCATAAACGCAATGGTTTGACAGCAAAAATGCTACCTTTTGAACAGCATATTGACGAGTTTAATTCAATTTATGAAGAAGTCATGGATCGGGTAGGCGCTACTCCATACTACTATTTTGGTCATGACTATTTTGTGGAATATTCCAAACTGGGTAACAAAGTCAATTTCTGTGTGGTGGAAATCGATGACCAAATTGCATCTGCTTGTATTTTTACTGAATGTTGCGGGATAGTTCAATCCTATCTTTCCGGAACAAAAAATAAATTTTTAAAACAATCTCCAGACAAGTTAATTTTTGATTACGTTCGTTTCTGGGCTAAAGAACGCGGCAATGAATTTCTGCATTTGGGTGGTGGTTTAGGGTCTGCCAAAGATAATCTATACAATTTCAAAGCAGGTTTTTCTAAAAGTAGTACTCCCTTCATGACTATGCGCTTGAATGTGGACGCAGAAAAATATGATTGTCTAGTACAATTAAGGGCAAAAGCGTTAAATATTGACCCTGAACAGTTTCTCAAATCCAATTATTTTCCTGCATATCGTTCTCCTATCAACAATTAGCAGCCTGTTCTAGAATTAACTAGAAAAGAAAAAATTTAAGACTTACGCAAGCTAAAACAATGACCTTGTAGTTCCCTTAGTTTGCGTAAGTCATAATATTTTTTTACTCTATTAGTAAAAATTTATTTTCGCATTTTTATTTATCGAAACTTCATAAATAATTCATAATATTTTTTATCCTTATAGGTGTTATAGAGGAATTTTTTTCCTGATTATCTACTAAAATATTAATAATTTTATCTAGTTAAATAGTTTTACTTATCATCAAATTTGTAGCAATTACATTCCAGAATTTTATGTGGTATAATCATCCCTCAATCTAGACATTTAGTCTAAAAAATTAATCTTTTAAAAAATATATAAAAATATTGTAAACTACACACAAAATTCATACAGACGACAAACTATCGTCATATCTAATTGACATAGTTTAATTATTCACTTGTGCCAACAATAATCACCAGAAAACCTGGGTTAGGTGCAAAAAACGACCATGAAAAATATCATCATAATCGGCTCTTCAGGTCATGCAAAAGTAATAATTGACATTATTGAACGCGAGGGTAAATACAAAATAGTTGGACTTGTTGATCGATATCGTAATATCGGTGAGCAAACTCTTGGTTATGAAGTTTTGGGTGATGAAGAAGATTTGCCACACTTAATCAAAACCCACTCTTTAAGCGGTGCAATAGTGGCTATCGGAGATAATTTTATCCGCGCTAAAGTGGTTGCTCAGGTAAGAGAAATTTGTCCATATCTGACCTTTGTAAGTGTCATACACCCTGAGAGTTCTATTGCCAAGGATGTGTCCATCGGGGAAGGTACAGTGATTATGGCTGGTGCGATCGTAAATTCATCTTGTTCCATAGGTCGTTTTTGCATTTTGAACACTAATTCTTCTCTAGACCACGATTCTGTTATGGAAGATTTCTCCAGTCTCGCACCTCGTGTAACGACCGGGGGAAGTTGTCGAATTGGTGGTTACGCTGCTATCAGTATTGGGGCTATCCTGATTCATGGTATTCACATTGGTGAGCATACGGTTATAGGTGCTGGTTCAACCGTCCTGAAACACCTTGAGTCCTTTAAAGTCGCTTACGGGACTCCTGCAAAAGTAATTCGAGAGAGGAACATCGGCGAGAAATACTTGTAAAATCTCCAATTGAGAATTAGTAACTTCTCAACAACACAGACAACAGCACTCAGAAACCCGATTTCTTAAAGAAATCGGGTTTCTTGATATCTGGCTGATTTTCGTCTATCTACTTAACTCTGCAAAAGGGTGACATTAAATTGCGTAGGTTTGTAGTTTGGTCCATCCTTTTGGGCACAGAATCCTAAATCTACGGTTTGATTTGGTCTGATTACCTTTGCCCAATCTGCTGGTGTTACTATGTACCCTGTGCTGCCTTGAGGAACAAAGTTACCATTCCAAGCTTGGGTAATAGTAGACTGATTTCTGTTAAACGTCATCCGCCAATTGCGACTATTTGCATTGCCAACATTGGTGACACGAATCCCAACACAGTAACCAGTGTTCCAATCAGAATGAATCTTAGCCTCTACTTGCAGTTGGGGAGCAGTGGGAGTGGGAGTTGGTGTCGGAGTTGGTGTCGGAGTGGGAGTCGGTGTCGGTGTCGGAGTTGGTGTCGGTGTCGGAGTTGGTGTCGGAGTGGGAGTCGGAGTTGGTGTCGGAGTGGGAGTCGGAGTTGGTGTCGGTGTTGGTGTCGGTGTCGGTGTCGGAGTCGGTGTCGGACTAGTAGGACTCAATAATGTACTGAGCAGTTGTTGCTTAGGTGAATCAACAGTAAACCAGTCATCCAAGAGAATACCACCCGTATCACCACTGTTAGGATTCCAACTCCAATAGGCGAAACCGTAGTTATTTTGCCTGATGAAATCCACTAGTTGACGCTGCCAAATACCCTCTTTTGAGCTAGTATCTACCTGACGACCGCCAAATTCACCAATCCAAACGGGTGCAATTCCCTCTCTGGTAATATAATGGAATCCAATTTCCCAGCGGGTTAAGAGATTTTGGGGGAAATTAGACTCGTAAAACCACGGCTGATTATAAACTCCACTACCGTACTCGTGGGGGGAATAGACGACTTTGTTGGGTTGGTTGAGGCGGACTGGGAAATTTCTTACCCCTTCCAAATTACCACCCCACCAATGGTTTAGTTGCTGACCAGGAACATTGTTTTGTACCCCTTCCACCAAAATTAACCAATTGGGATTAGCAGCCAGAATCGCATTACCGCAGCGTTCAGCAGCCAATCGCCAGTCAGTAGATTGGTTCCCACTTCCCCAGCTTGCACTACCGTGGGGTTCATTTTTCAAGTCTGCACCAATTACGTTCGGCTGATTTCTGTAACGGGTTGCTAACTGTGTCCAGGTATTGATCCAGTCCTGTTCTGTAAACCCATCCCCGTACCATAGTTCGGGAATGTTGTAGTCGTTAAGACGATGGTTGTCGAGGAGAATAAATAAACCTTGGCGCTGTGCTTCTTGAATCACTAAATCCATTACCTGCAAAGGCGTCTTACCATTCAGGTCATTGTTGCTACCGATACCAAAGTTAACGCTGCTAATGTTATTTGAGCGCAAGGCTTGCACTGAGAAGGGAAGGCGGATAACGTTGTATCCCAAGCTCTTAATTTGGCGGAGCATATCCTTGTAGTCCCTCGTCCACAAACCGTGGGGGACGTGTACATCTGTCTCCATCCCAAACCAGTTAACACCCCGTAGTAATACTACTTTCCCTGTAGCATCTACAATCTGCGAACCTCTGGTAGAAAGGGGAGCTTGAATATTTGTCATCGGGCTTGTCTGCGCTACTAGGCTTTGATGCAGTGCCAGAACTACAAAAAAGGATAGCACGGGAGTGATAATCCATCTAGATTTTGCCATCCACGTGCGGCTGCGGTGTGGGTTTCGCAGTAGTTTTGCTGAAGTAATCTTGTTGCTTTGGAGATGAAAAATATTGAATATCTGCATCAGGTAATCGAATACCTGAGCAATTCTGGAAAACATCTTATTCATGTTTGCAGTGATGAACGACTTTGCAATGGTGAATCAGCGGTTATTTCCTAAGAAAGTACCGCAATACTATGATTTTGAGCTTCGACAATAACTTCCAAAAACTAGTAGATGACAGCGTTATTGTTGATAAGTATATAGGCACGCTTTAGCGCTCAATTAAGCACTAAAAAGCTGACTATACACCCCTGGCGTTAATCAAAATCGAAATATATTCCATAACAATCTTTGGTAGATGCTGAGAAATTAATGAAGTTAAGAATGAACCCTGGTAATACTAAAAATCCAAACACTTACAACGAATCTTATACATAATCTACATTGTCAAAATCGATAAATAAAACCGTACTTATACAGGATAAAAATACAATTTGTTTGGTTTTATTTTTATCAGAAATTACCCTAAGTCCTAGTAGAAAACTCATGAAAATATGAAATTATTTGCAGAATTTACTTACGGCTTTCTTTATCAATATTTGACAACAGCGGCATTAGGTAGTATTTATACGAGATTATTAATAGTTAGTTGCTACTTTTTTGATGTAAGTGCAAGTAGTATTTGTAACTCTAAGTATGATTCCGATGGTACATCCCCATAGTCTGGAATAGGGAGGATAGCAACCAAAAACTCCATATAAATCCCAGTAAAAAATCTGTGTATTGAAATACATAATTATAACGTTATAAAATTTCCTGGATACCGATACTATTTACTATATTGTATAAATAAAAATTTTTGTATACCGAAAAATACTGAAATTAGTGAAACTAACTCCTTTTTGTGTAGGAGTCTATTTTAAAGCAAAAAGATATATGTGTAATTAAAATGACTTTATATATTAATGGGTTACTTTGTAAATTCTTTTTAAGTTTACTAGCTGAGTCTGTTTTTACACTGATTGTTTTGAGTAGTTAATTACAAAGCTAGATGGAATTAGCTTGTTCAGTTGCGGTCGGCTTACAGGCAGGGCGCAGATTTAATCTGATAATGGAAGATAAAGCTGCAGTGAATATTTCTTACAAGACCAATGGCTAGAGATTTGCGGGGATTCATCAAGATACTGGAAGAAAAGGGACAATTACGGCGAATAACTGCCCCTGTTGACCCAGATTTGGAAATTGCGGAAATTTCCAATCGAATGCTGCAAAAAGGTGGTCCAGCGTTGCTGTTTGAAAACGTCAAGGGTGCATCTTTTCCCGTAGCCATTAACCTCATGGGGACGGTGGAACGCATCTGTTGGGCGATGAATATGCAGCATCCCCTAGAGTTAGAGGAACTGGGGAAAAAATTATCGATGTTGCAACAGCCTAAACCGCCGAAGAAAATTTCTCAGGCGATAGACTTTGGTAAAGTGCTGTTTGACGTGGTGAAAGCGAAACCGGGACGGGATTTTTTCCCCGCTTGTCAGCAAGTGGTGCTACAAGGGGAGGACTTGGATTTAAGTAAGATACCGATGATTCGCCCCTATTACGGTGATGCTGGCAGGATTATCACCTTGGGATTGGTAATTACCAAGGATTGTGAGACGGGTATCCCAAATGTGGGAGTGTATCGGCTGCAACTGCAATCAAAAAATACGATGACTGTACATTGGTTATCGGTGCGGGGTGGAGCGAGACATTTACGCAACGCAGCAGAACGGGGTAAGAAATTAGAAGTTGCGATCGCACTGGGAGTAGACCCGCTAATTATCATGGCAGCCGCGACCCCCATCCCTGTAGACTTGTCAGAATGGCTGTTTGCTGGGTTGTATGGCGGTTCCGGTGTGCAGTTAGCGAAGTGCAAAACGGTAGATTTGGAAGTCCCAGCAGATTCGGAAATTGTCCTGGAAGGGACAATTACCCCAGGGGAAGTATTACCCGATGGACCCTTTGGCGACCACATGGGTTATTATGGCGGCGTGGAAGATTCGCCTCTGATTCGCTTCCAGTGCATGACACACCGCAAAGACCCGATTTATTTAACTACCTTTAGCGGTCGTCCTCCGAAAGAAGAAGCGATGATGGCTATTGCTTTAAATCGGATTTATACGCCGATTTTAAGACAGCAAGTCTCAGAAATTACGGATTTCTTTTTACCAATGGAGGCTTTGAGTTACAAAGCGGCAATTATCTCCATTGATAAAGCCTATCCGGGACAAGCAAGACGAGCAGCGTTGGCGTTTTGGAGTGCTTTACCGCAGTTTACTTACACTAAGTTTGTGATTGTGGTGGATAAGGATATTAATATCCGTGACCCGCGTCAAGTTGTTTGGGCTATTAGTTCCAAGGTTGACCCGACAAGGGATGTGTTTATTCTCCCGAATACACCCTTTGATAGTCTGGATTTTGCTAGTGAAAAGATTGGTTTAGGTGGCAGGATGGGGATTGATGCAACTACGAAAATTCCCCCAGAAACCGAACATGAATGGGGTGAACCTTTGGAGTCAGATCCTGATGTAGCCGCGATGGTGGAAAGACGATGGGCAGAGTATGGTTTTGCTGATTTGCAGTTGGGAGAAGTTGATCCGAATTTGTTTGGTTATGATATGAAACATTAGTTTCTTGGGAATTAGGCAATTTTGTAGGATGGGCACTGCTAGCCATTGGCTCTAACCCTTATTTTTAAGTTATTAGCAGTGCCCACCCTACGGTTATTCACTGCTCTTATACTATCATTTGTACTTTTTAGTTTTTGCAACTTTGCTCCCACAATGTAGATATTAAGTTATTTTTTATGCGGAATTGCGTTGTGATTTTGTGTATATCAATTAACAGACAAGTTCTAGTACGAACCATGTAATAGCAAGTTGCTGTGAACTGTCAAGAGTCACCGCGCTGTCAGAACGGTGATTATGTTAATTATAAGGATTGAGAACATGAGTACAACCTTTTCACGTTTGGAACTGAAAGAAATTGCTAAATATCATAAATCACTTTTATGGTCTGTTCTGGTGTTTTTAATTGCTCTATCATTTGGTCGTTCCTTGGAGGGAAAACCAGCCATAGTTGTATATGTATACTTAGTTATGTTATTGGGAGGAGGAATATTTCAGCTATTATCGTTATGCAGGTTATTGAAAGCTCTTAAGCCTTCACTCGTATTTATATTCTTATTGTTTTTGAGTTTATTTATCTTCCCACTATTCTATCCGCTAATGCTGCTTTTTACGTATTACAAAGCAACTAAAGTAATGAAAGATGCAGGGGTAAAAGTAGGCTTTTTTGGCGCCGATTCAAACTCTATTTAATACAACACCTGGAATGTCTAGAGCGAACGAAGTATTAAAACAAGTAATGGAAGACTACGGAATTGCCCAAAGTGAATTAGCTAATGCAATGGGCATAAATCGCTCTAGCGTTCATGGTTGGGTAAAATGATGTTGTTTCTATGAGGTGATTCTATGCCTTCCCCATTTCCAGGAATGAACCCTTATTTAGAAAATCCGGCATTATGGTCTGGAATTCATACACAATTAATAGTAGCGATCGCACATTTTCTTTCTCCTCAACTGCGCCCTAAATATTTTGTGGCAGTTGAAGAGAGAATTTATCAAACTACTGATACTAGTAGAGATTGATTTATTGCGAAACAGTGAACCAATGACGGTTTTTGGTAATAATATTGCCAGTCATTATCGAATTTTAGTAGCGCAGGGTGATAGGCGTCCTTATGGTGTTTTAATTTACAAAATCCGATTCCTCAGTTTGCTTTGCCTTTGCATGCTGGGGATACGGAAACTGTGATAGATTTGCAGTCTTTGTTGAATGATATTTATGATATTTCTGGTTATGATTTAGTCATTGATTATAGTAAAGAACCAGTACCGCCACTATCAGAAGCTGATGCTGCTTGGAATGATGCTTGGTTGCGGCAACAAGGGTTAAGATAAAAATATAATCTTGAATTTGCAATTGCTTATGCCTTCCCCATTCCCTGGAATGAACCCCTATTTAGAACATCCTGATTTATTCCCAGGATTACATCATTTGTTAATTAGTGAAATTGCCAGGTTTTTGTCTCCTCAACTGCGTCCGAAATATCGCGTCGCTGTGGAAGTGCGAATGTATGAAACCACTGAGGATAATTCGCTACTTGTTGGTATTCCTGATGTGACGGTAAAAAGTCGGCAACCTGCAACAGATTCGACAGAAACAAATGTGGTAGTTGCAGAGCCAAACACTAAACCTGTAAGAGTAACAGTTCCTGTGTCTTTGACTATTAGAGAAGGCTATTTAGAGATAAGAGAAGTAGGAACAGAGGCATTAGTTACAACGCTGGAAATTCTTTCTCCTACTAATAAACGTCCTGGAAAAGGACGACGGAAGTATGAAAAAAAACGCCAGCAGGTATTAGAGAGTAAAACTAACTTAGTAGAGATTGATTTACTGCATAAGGGCGAACCAATGCCGGTTTTTGGTAATAATATTGCTAGTCATTATCG
>Ga0114939_10002147_pt1 | contig 14945 bp, 17 predicted proteins | sample AshMeaCrysSpring_FD_87196 | JGI IMG/M metagenome (GOLD analysis project Ga0114939, IMG submission 87196) | Groundwater microbial communities from Big Spring, Nevada to study Microbial Dark Matter (Phase II) - Ash Meadows Crystal Spring | ecosystem: Environmental > Aquatic > Deep subsurface >... | reverse complement strand
ACGATTATTGGGCATATCAAAGAGTATTCATCGCTGCGTCTGCCCAAACATCGTTCGGTTCCCAATGCCATGACACATCTCATCGCCGCCTTGGTTGTGTATCAAATCAATCCTTTAACACCCGCTCCCATGCCCATTGCGCTTCCTCAATAACCCATAACTCGGGTTACGTAGTTTCGCAACCGCAGGCGGGGGGTCGCTCGCCATCCGTGGCTCGCTTCGAAGACTTGCAACTTGGGCTAATCAATTTCTTCAGCAAGACGCTCAAAAAATTGCAGACGCCGCACGCAATCGGTCGCTTTTTGGAGCGATTCAGCATTGGGAATTCGTAGACAATCGGCAATCTCTGTAAATAGTTGCGTGCGTCGGGCGTGGAGAAGATCCTTAAATTGGTGCATTTCAGAATCGATATTCGATGCGGTGCGAATCTCCGCTAAACGCTCGCGTAGTTCCATCTGTTCTAATAAAAATTCTGCATCCATAATTGGACTTTTATTTCCCTGGATTTCAATCCCGTGCAATTCCAATAGATAGCGCGCCCGACGTAACGGGTCGCGTAATGTATGATAGGCGTCGTTAATTGTCGCGGCTTGAGCGACTGCTGTGCGACGCTCAAAATCAGAACTGCTGGCGTAACGATCTGGATGTGTCGCCAACCGCAATTGGCGAAAAGTTTTCGCTAATTGCGTCTCGTCAATCTCAAAATTGGGGTTAAGACCAAATAAAGAAAAATAGTTTGCGCTTGGTTTTCGCATCTTTAGTTGAGAACCTGTGCGGTTTGAATTCAAGACCTGCTTACGTTGAATTCAGGTCAGGTAGAGCCTATTTTGACTGTCCTTCGGCTCAGTGTGGGAGATCAATAGCGAGACGCAAACCTTGCGCCGATAGTGATTCCGCTATTTTGGAGTAGGAACCGCCGTAGACAATGGGCCGTGTAGGTCTCGAACCTACGACCCGCTGATTAAGAGTCAGCTGCTCTACCAACTGAGCTAACGGCCCTGGGGGAGGGGTTATACGCGGCCTTTGAGTTTTTTGCGCAGGCTTTGAATCGTCTTGAGTTGCGCGATTGCCTCTAGCAATTCCGCATGGACACGCGCGTAGTCAATATCGGATTTTCGGTCTTTGATTAATTGTAATGCGCGCTCGCGCGCCTCTAAAGCACGTGCCTCGTCGAGGTCTTTAGCGCGCGCGGCGGTATCGGCCAAAATAGTCACGACATGGGGCTGAACTTCTAGTATCCCCCCAGAAACATAAAAGATCTCATCTTCGCTGTTCTGGGTACGAATCCGCACTTCTCCTGGGGTAAGTCGGCTAAGAAAGGGGGAATGACGCGGAACAATTCCGACTTCCCCCATTACAGCAGGCGCAAAGACCATTGTCGCGACGCCGGAGTGGAGTAACGCCTCGGCGCTGACAATATCTACATGGATGGTCATAGACATGACGAGTTCACCCCTATGCTATTGTACTGCTCAGTCATTACCTCTCCTTTCTGGGATTGCGAGCCGACTGTGAGGCGTGAGACCGCCCCGTCCGGGCGAATCGCCTAGAGGTGTTTTGCCTTTTCGACTGCCTCTTCAATACCGCCCACCATATAAAACGCCTGTTCCGGGAGGTGATCATATTCGCCGCTGATAATTCCCTTAAAACTATGGATCGTTTCTTTCAGTGAGACATACTTTCCTGGTGTACCGGTAAAGACCTCGGCGACAAAAAACGGCTGAGACAAAAAGCGCTGGAGACGTCGCGCCCGGGCGACGGTGCGTTTATCTTCATCCGACAATTCATCCATACCCAGGATGGCGATGATATCCTTCAGTTCTTTATAACGCTGCAGGATGCCTTGGACTTGACGGGTTATCTGATAATGCTCTTCGCCGACGATCAGGGGGTCGAGTTGGCGGCTAGTTGAATCCAGGGGGTCTACCGCTGGATAGATTCCGAGTTCGGCGATCTGACGGGAGAGCACCAGGGTTGCGTCGAGGTGGGCAAAGGTGGTAGCCGGCGAGGGGTCAGTCAAATCATCCGCCGGCACATACACCGCTTGGATCGAGGTAATCGAGCCGGTACGGGTAGAGGTGATGCGTTCCTGGAGGGCACCCATTTCTTCGGCGAGAGTGGGTTGATATCCGACCGCCGAGGGCATCCGTCCGAGAAGCGCCGAGACCTCGGTTCCGGCGAGGGTATAGCGGTAGATGTTATCAACGAACAGCAGGACATCGCGGCCTTCATCACGGAAATACTCGGCCATAGTCAAGCCGGTGAGGGCGACCCGCAGACGGTTTCCCGGAGGTTCGTTCATCTGTCCGTACACCAGCGCGACCTTATCGAGCACTCCGCCTTCCTGCATTTCGTGATAAAAATCATTACCTTCGCGGGTGCGCTCGCCCACACCGGTAAATACCGAATAACCCGAGTGTTCCACGGCAATATTACGGATTAGCTCCATCAAGGTCACGGTTTTACCGACGCCGGCGCCGCCGAAGAGGCCGATTTTACCGCCTTTGATAAACGGACAAATCAAATCGACGACTTTGATTCCGGTTTCGAGGATTTGGACTGCGGCGGATTGTTCGGCAAAAGACGGTGCCTTGCGATGGATATTCCAGCGTTCAGTTTCGCCGATGGGGCCTTTTCCATCCACGGGATTCCCCAATACATCCATAATTCGTCCGAGGGTTACTCTCCCCACCGGGACAGAAATTCCGCTGTGGGTATTAACCACCTCGGTATCGCGTCGCAGGCCGTCGGTAGAACCCATTGCGATTGCGCGCACCACTCCATCGCCGAGTTGTTGTTGTACCTCGAGGGTCAAACCCATGGATTCTATTCGCAGGGCGTCGTGTACCCGGGGCATTCCCGCGCGGGGAAACTCTACATCTACTACTGCGCCGATAATTTGCACCACCTTGCCAACACTCATACCCACTCCTAAATTTACGTTAAATATTCTAAGAAATTCCGGAAAATCCTCATAATTCTTAAATTCTACCGAGACGATTTTATCATTAATGGGCAATAAATCATTTAGAAAACTTATCAATAGCGGCTTACTTTTTTCGCTTCCGAATAACTGTTTGAATCCAAAATCCGTAAACGGATTAATAAAATTGCCTGGTGATTGATGGTCATCTATTTATCGCTAAAACTACTCTTTTCTTTGAATAATTACACAGCTGCTGCGCCACCCACAATTTCTGATAGCTCTTGGGTAATTGCTGCTTGGCGGGCTTTATTATAGGTGACTTGTAGCTCGGCAATGACGCTCATTGCATTATCAGAAGCGGCCTTCATTGCAACCATCCGCGACGCCATTTCCGATGCCATATTCTCCACCACCCCTTGATAAACTAATGACTCAATAAAGCGCACCATTAATTCATCAATGACATCTTTGGAATCCGGCTCATAAAGATAATCCCAAGAATCTTTACTCACACCAACACCAGCATCGGGCGGAAGTGGTAATAACTGCTCGATGGTTGGTATTTGATTCATGGTATTAACAAAATGATTGTACACTAGAAACAGACGGTCGATTTCACCATTTACATAAGCATCGAGCATAATTTTGACGCCGCCGATCAAATCAATAATACGCGGCGGATCGTTTAATTTTTTGATACTAGAAATGACATTGGCCCCGATGCGCTTAAAAAAGAGATTACCTTTACCACCGATACTACAAAAACAGACGCCTTTTCCTTCTTTTTCTGCTTGACGGCTTTTGATTAGGACACTGCGCAAAACGTTATTATTTAATCCACCACACAACCCCCGATCAGAGGTAATTACGATATATCCAATATTTTTTACTTCCAATCGAGGGATCAGATAGGGATGCGGATATTCTGGATGAGCGTGAGCCATATGCCCGATGACCCGGCGAACTTTATCAGCGTACGGTCGGGAGGCCGCCATACGATTTTGGAATCGGCGCACTTTACTTGCGGCGACCATCTCCATTGCCCGAGTAATCTTCTGGGTGCTTTTGACGCTTTTAATTTTATCGCGAATACTTTTTCCGCCGGACATAATCTCGTCACCAAGTCTGGGTAGATTTAAATTTTGTTAGCGCATTCCCGAGTTCAGTTTCTAGTTCTGCGGTATATTCCGGTTTTTCTAGAATGGCACCTAACAAGTCAGGGTGATTGTGGTGCATATAACTGTGAATTGCGTGCTCAAAATCCACGACCTTCTTTACCGGTATATCGTCCAGGAATCCCTGATTGATGGCGAACAATGAAACCACCATTTCTGCTAATGATAAAGGATGATATTGCGGTTGTTTCATTAATTCGGTAATACGTTGCCCGCGCTCCAATTGACGACGAGTAGCCTCATCTAAATCCGAGGCAAATTGCGCAAACGCGGCTAATTCCCGATATTGAGCTAAATCTAAGCGTACTCCACCACCGATCTTTTTAATAATTTTAGTTTGCGCGGCACCGCCAACCCGCGAAACAGAAAGTCCGGCATTAATTGCTGGACGGATTCCAGCATTAAATAAATCGGTCTCTAAAAAGATTTGCCCATCGGTAATTGAAATTACATTAGTAGGAACAAACGCCGATACGTCACCAGCTTGGGTTTCAATAATTGGCAATGCCGTGAGCGAACCAGTTTTTCCTTTGACCCGTCCGCCGGTTTGTTGTTCAACATATTCTTCATTAACACGGGCGGCGCGCTCCAACAAACGCGAATGCAAATAAAATACATCGCCGGGATATGCCTCACGTCCGGGTGGTCGCCGTAACAATAATGAGACTTGACGATAAGCCCAAGCCTGTTTGGTCAAATCATCATAAACAATTAGCGCGTCTTCGCCGTTATCGCGGAAGTATTCGCCCATTGCGCATCCGGCGTAGGGGGCGATAAATTGCAATGCGGCGGATTCAGATGCGGGCGCCGCGACGATAATTGTGTGAGCCAGGGCGCCGTGCTCTTCTAATTTCCGTACGACATTCGCAATACTCGACGATTTTTGGCCAATCGCAACATAAATGCAGAATACGCCTTTATCGCGCTGATTAATAATTGCGTCAATAGCGACGGCGGTTTTCCCGGTTTGCCGGTCGCCAATAATTAATTCGCGTTGGCCACGCCCCACTGGAACCATTACATCAATTGCTTTAATTCCAGTTTGCATAGGTTGCGTAACTGATTTACGGGTAATTACCCCCGGGGCTACTTTTTCAATAGTTGAAGTTCCATCAGCGGTAATTGGACCTTTACCATCGATGGGTGCACCTAACGAATTAACCACCCGGCCTAGTAATCCGCGCCCCACGGGAACCTCCAAGATGCGGTTGGTGCAACGCACCGTATCGCCTTCGGAGATATGTTTATAATCACCCATAATCACGGCGCCGACGAAATTTCTTTCGAGGTTGAGCGCCATTCCAAAAGTGTTATGGGGAAATTCCAACATCTCGCCCGACATAACACTATCCAGGCCGTGAATTCGGGCAATTCCATCAGTGAGGCTTACTACATGACCTTCAGTGCGTGCCTCGACTTTAATATCAAAATTCTGGATCTGTTTTTGGAGCAATTCGCTAATTTCAGTAGGATTAAGCTGCAACATGAAAAATTCCTCGGGGGCTTAAATACGCAATTCGTTAGCCATTTGCGTTAACCCGGCACGCAATGAGCCATCAATGACTATATCACCGAATCGGACAATCACTCCGGCAATAAGATTCTGATCCACATGAACTATCGGGTCGATTTTATGTCCAAAACGTTTTTCTAATGCTTGGGCGAGCATCTGCACTTGGGGGGAGGCCAACGGATATGCGGAAGTTATTTCTACTTCAAATCGCGTCTCAAGCTCGGCCATTTGTTTTTCAAACAACTCGGCAATTTCCGGTAAGACGGCGATTCGATTGTTTTTTGCTAATAAGCGGATAAAATTTTGCTCTTCGTTAGAAAACTGCGCCACACCTGCTCGCAAGATTATTTCGGCAATATGATCCTGCTTAACCAGAGGATTATTCAGAATCCGTTCAAAATCAGGAACCTGCACAATTGCGGTAGCCGCGGAAAGCATCTTGGACCAGGACTCCAAAGATTGACTTTGTCGTGCCTGTTCAAATACAGCACGCGCATAGGGTCGAGCGAGATTTACTTTATCCAACATAGCGGTAGCTTTTGTAATTAAAGATTTTCAGCGAAATGAGCAAGGATATGCTCATGAGCCCTTGAATCTACTTCTTTACGCAAGATTTGTTCGGCCGCCGCGATTGCGAGGACTACCAATTCATGGCGCAATTTCTCTTTGGCGCGACTGGCCTCCTGTTCGATTTCGGTATGTGCTGCGAGCATCAATCGTTCTGCTGTCGCGCGGGCTTCTTCTTCGGCATCTTCCAGGATATCCTTAGCGCGACTTTGAGCTTGTTCGATCATTTCGGCGGCGGCTTGCCGGGCTTCACGGATAATTTCGATGGCCTTTTTTTGCCCTAATTCCCGCTCGTGATGACCGCGTTCGGCAGCGGCTAATCCTTCCGCGATTCGTTTCTTCCGATCGTCTAATACTTGGGTAATCGGTCCCCACAGATATTGATTAACAAACAAAACCAGCACCGCGAAGGTGATCATTTGGCCGAATAATGTGGCAGTAACATTCACGGCATCAACTCCTTTACAGAAATATCTTTTTAAGAATATTTTCCCCTCTCGGGGGAGACGAGAGAGGGGAAAAATGAATTAATGACCGCCACTGATAGTGGAAATTGCAACACCCAAGAAGGGATTGGCAAAAGTAAACCACATTGCCATCGCCAAAATAATAAAGGGGAATGACTCCATTAATCCGCCGGCAATAAACATTTGGACACGCAACATCGGCATTAATTCCGGTTGACGGGCAATACCTTCTAAATATTTTGAGCAAATCATTGCCCAGCCTATGGCAGAAACCGCGCCCGCCACAACCATAATTGCACCGACGATACCAATAGTATCACTGATTATTGCAGTAACATTTTCAGGATTCATCTTTAACTTACTCCACAAATAATTGAGGGACCAATATAGATATTTCAGAGTCCACTGCTAATGCCCAGCAACCCGCCGCCTGGGGGGTTCCTCCGCACCGCGTGGTTCGCGTTTCACTGGACGCCCAACGAAGGTAGCGATACCGCCGCCAGCTCGGTGTCGCCCTCTAGGTTTCCCCGATGGTGTTACCCATCACGCGCCTTAATTCCGAGCCTCCCGCCCGTACACTTTCATTTTCACCCTGGCGTTCGCGAAACGCAAACCCCGCCAGTAGACAAATACCAAAGCCCACCCCCGCCCCCTCTGCCTCACTACGTGGAGGGGGAAAGCACGAGCCTCAATGGTGGTCGTCGTGCGAGTCTTTATGGGCCATATTAAGATACATAATTGTTAACACCATAAAGATAAATGCCTGGAGCGTCACCACCAGGATGTGGAAAATAGCCCAAATCGAACCCGGTATCCATAATATCCACCAGGGCAAGAGAGCGATCAACAAAAAGACTAACTCTCCGGCGAACATATTACCAAATAGACGCAACGCCAGTGCAAGAGGTTTTGCTAATTCTTCGACGATGGTCATGAATATATTAAAGGGCATGAGCCATTTTCCAAAAGGATGATGCAAATAATTCTTTAGGTAATTTTTCAGTCCTTTGACTTTTATATTATAGCCCAATGTCAAAACAAATACTGATAGCGCTAATGCAAATGTAGCATAAGGGTCGGTTGTTGGGACAACCTTAAAATATTGTACGCCAAAGAGATAATCTACTACTTTGGGGGCGAGATCGACCGGGAGAAAATCCATGGAATTCATTAAGAATATCCAGGTAAAGATACTGAATGCAATTGGGCCGACTAAAGGACTGGGGCGACTAACGAAAGTATCGTTAATTTGGGTATCGACAAACTCTACGATCAATTCGAGAAGATTTTGGAGATTTCCCGGTACATTTGGTTCGAGTTTTCGGGTGACTTTGTAACCGAGCCAAGCGATAAATGCCATTGTCAGTAGACCGACAATAATCGTATCGAGGTTTAACGTCCAAAAGCCGTCTCCGATTTGGAAGGCATGGAGGTGATGTTGAATATAAACTGTAGGATTATCAGTAGCAGGGGCATCAGATGCGATCACGGGGTATCACCCTTCACTTAGATATAACGTTGGGATTGTGCGGGGGATTGGTCGGGCATTTTCCTCATATACGCGAGCTGCGCTAGAGAAAATCCCACGATTATTGGTACTGGCGGCAGGCGTAACCATCCCATTCCGAGTCCCATCCCGACTACCACCCCGATGAAGCGTTCGAGCGCGCCAAAATAAATATACGCCAACTCCCACGACGGAGACATTGTACTCGGGATTGTGAATCGTTGCATACGCCAGCCGCGTAAAAAAGTAATTATTATTGCGACTAGAGTACCGTAAAGCGCCGATAACGCTGAATAATATCCATGGATTAACCCGATTATTCCGGCGGTTAAGAGCATAATTAGCGCCTGCCACACAATAATTCGGCGCATGCCGCTACTCAATAGTGCTCCCGCGTAACTCATAATTCTAAATCTTACGATAAAATAATTATTTTACAAATTGATGCTATATGAATTTAATCAGGTATAGCATATATCTCTGCGGACAGTGTAAAAAGGCGCGTAAGGCAAGTCAACAGGAGTATCCTAAATTTTAGGAGCTACGTAATTAAACTGTAACTATTTGATTTAGTTGAAATCAGAGAGACAAACACCTCCCATAATTACGGAAAGATGCTCCGATTATTTTTCAATGCCGAAAGTGGCGCATCCCCGTAAAAACCATCGCGATATTATTTTCATCGGCCGCGGCAATTACCTCCGCATCGCGCAGTGAGCCGCCAGGTTGAATTACTGCCGTAACCCCGGCGTTAGCTGCTTGATCGAGGCCATCCCGAAAGGGAAAAAACGCATCCGAAGCAAGGACGCTCCCGTGAATGGATAATCCCGCATCGGCGGCCTTAATTGCCGCAAGGCGTGCGGAATAAACCCGACTCATTTGTCCTGCGCCAATTCCAATCGTAGCTCCCGCAAATGCGAAAAGAATTGCATTGGATTTCACGAATTTGACTACTTTCCAGGCAAAGAGTAGGTCGCTCAATTCCGATTCCGTGGGGCTACGGCGCGTAACGATGGTTAGATCATTTGCCGCGATTTGTCCTAAATCACGCTCTTGAACCAATAATCCACCAACGATTCGTTTGAAATCTAATTCCGGCGTAAGATTTTTTGTGCTTTTACTAAAACCACATTCCAAGACTCGGACATTTTTTTTCGTGGCGAGAAATGGCTGGGCATCTATTTCAATCTCCGGGGCAATGATTACCTCTACGAATTGGCGGTGGAGAATCTCCTGTGCGGTTTTTTGATCTAACGAACGATTAAACGCAATAATCCCGCCAAATGCCGAAGTCGGGTCAGTACGATATGCCCGTTCATAAGCAGTCCCAATATCTCCCGCAATAGCAACCCCGCAGGGATTCGCGTGTTTGACAATTACGCACGCCGGTTCGACAAATGATTGGACACACTCCCACGCAGCGTCACTATCCGCGAGATTATTATACGAGAGCTCTTTGCCCTGAATTTGGCGCGCTGTAGAAATGCTTGGCGTAGAATAATTTAACTCCCGATAGAATGCCGCTGCTTGATGGGGATTTTCGCCATAACGTAAATCTTGCGCCTTAGAGAAATTCAGATTGAGCGTGCGCGGAAAAGTCGCATTCCCGGAATCGACAAATCCCCCGAGATAATTTGCAATGGCACTATCGTAGCGTGCGGTATATTCAAATGCCTTGACCGCAAGCGATAAACGCAATTTTGCCGGAACCTGTCCGCAATTACGGCGTAATTCCTCACCAACCCGTAGATAATCTAACGGGTCGATAATTACGGTAACTGCCGAATAATTTTTTGCCGCAGCGCGTAATAACGCCGGCCCGCCAATATCGATATTCTCAATCGCCGCGGATAAATCACAATTCGGACGCGCAACTGTCTCGGCGAAGGGATAGAGATTTACCACGAGAAGGTCAATCGGTGCAATTCCGTTTTGGGACATCACCGCATCATCTATTCCGCGCCGTCCCAATAACCCGCCATGAATTAATGGGTGGAGAGTCTTGAGTCGTCCGCCCATTAATTCAGGAAATCCGGTGTAATCCGCGACCTCAATTACTGCAATCCCAGAATCAATCAGCAGACGGGCAGTCCCACCGGTGGATATAATCTCGTATCCGATTTGAATAAGTGTTTGGGCGAATTCCACAATCCCAGTTTTATCCGAGACGCTAATTAGCGCTCGGAGATTGTTTTTCTTCATGGAGAGAATTTCCTTGATCAGCCAGAGAATTAAAATAATTCAGCGTGAGCGCCCGCTGTTCAATAACCGTTGCGGCGCAATTGACCGCGGCGCGATATGCCGCCGCGCCCGGGGCACCTTTTGCGTACCAGGAGAGGTGCTTGCGCGCCACAAGTAGCCCGGTCGCGCTCCCGTAAAACTCGTACAGGCTCTCCAGGTGCTCCAGGACGATATCTCGCACCGCAGCGGGCGACGGATCGGGGAGCAGCGCGCCGCTATTCAGGAAGTGGTTGATTTGCCGGAAGATCCACGGGCGCCCCTGCGCCGCACGGCCAATCATTACCCCATCAGCACCGGTGTATTCCAGGACTGAGCGCGCCTGCGCGGGGGTGCGGATATCCCCGTTGGCGATTACGGGAATTTTGACCGCCGCCTTAATCGCCCGGATCGTCTCATATTCGGCGGCAGTGGCATACCCACAGGCCCGAGTCCGTCCGTGAACCGCGAGGGACTGTACCCCACAGGGCTCGGCGAGCCGCGCGACCCTCTCCCCGTTACGATGCTGGGTATCCCACCCGGTGCGGATCTTGAGGGTCACGGGTACCCCCCTTACTGCCGTAACAACCGCCGTGAGAATCTCCGCCACCAGCGACTCGTCCTTGAGCAGGGCGGCACCGGCCTGGACATTGCAAATTTTCCGCGCCGGACAACCCATATTAATATCAATAACTTGCGCCCCATGTGCGACGTTATATCGAGCCGCATCGGCAATCAACTTTGGGTCTGCCCCGACAATCTGCACCACAATCGGCGATTCTTCACCGGAATGATCAGCGCGGCGCCGGGTCTTGGTACTCCCCCACAGCAGCGAATTGGCAGAGATCATCTCCGACACCGCCCATCCGGCACCCAATCGCCGGCACAGCATCCGAAACGGGCGGTCCGTCACGCCGGCCATCGGCGCCAGTGCGACCGGATTTTCTATTTGGTGTGTACCAATTTTCACGTTGACTTGATGCTCGAGGAATTTTTTGTTGCTTGAATAAAAACCCACAATAAAATTGAGCAGAAGGCCAGAATAAATTTTGTAATTTTCAGGATTCGGGATATTGATCTTTATGACGGCCTCGGGGAGAATCGGAATCGCAGGACGACTGCCCTCAAATATTTACCCGTACTCAACGCTTCAGGAATCACGCCATGACCCAGACGTCTCCCACACGAATAATTATCCAGGGTATTACCCGCGGAGGCCACAAATTTCGCCCGAGTGATTGGGCCGAACGCCTCCAAGATTGCATCGCAACTCATCGAGATTGCAGCGCTACTCACGGTGGTAAAGACTTAAATCAGTTACGTAATTGTATGGCGACTTGCAATATGCAACGCAAGGCATATTTATCGCCGTATATCCATATTAGTTTTAAGGATGACACGAAATCGCTCGTTATTGAGCGGACTTTTTGGGAGAAACAGCCCGGCGAATATCAGTTTTTAATGAATTTCGCACAGGCAAACGAACTAAATATGATTGAGGCTTAATCGCTGAGATTAATCATAACTAAAAAGCGCGCTTTTAGCGCGCTTTTTTTTGGGCGATCAAAATCTAAACGGCTAATTGCTAATCTCGGTGGCACGTAATTGGTGCGCTAGACGATTAATAATTCCATTGACAAAGCGATATCCATCTTCAGCGCCAAAGCGCTTAACTAACTCTACCGCCTCGTTGATTACTACCCGATACGGAATATCCAGCCGATAGCGTAATTCATAGGCCCCAATACGTAATACCGTTAGCTCAACGGTATCAATATCATTTTCTTGGCGCTCGGCTAGAGATAAAAGCGTAGTGTCTAATTCTGCAATACACGCCGGAATCTGATACAACAAATCGTGAAAATACGCTAAATCAGCACCGCGTAAATCCTGCTCGGCGCGAAACCACGCCTCAATCTCCGGGAGGGGCTGTTTTCCGACCTGCCATTGATATAGCGCCTGTAATAAGGCGCGCCGCGATTTAGTTCGCGCTTGAGCAAAAGTCGGCCCGCGTCTTAATCCCGAATTAGTCATTTATCTATTCCGCTAAACCGCGTAATACATTCGCCATTTCAATTGCCGAAATCGCGGCCTCGGCACCTTTATTTCCGGCCTTGGTACCGGCGCGTTCAATTGCCTGTTCAATAGTGTCGACCGTCAATACCCCTAATGCCACCGGAATCTCGTATTTGAGCATTACCTGAGATAACCCCTTGATACATTCTGCCGCTACATATTCAAAATGAGGGGTTCCGCCGCGAATTATTGCACCAATTGCAATTAACGAGTCGAATTTATTGGTCGCGGCTAATCGGGCAATTGCGAGTGGAATCTCGAATGCTCCCGGAACTCGAGTTATTAATATATCCGTTGCGGATGCGCCATGACGAATTAGCGTGTCTAATGCACCAGTCAGCAGGCTCTCGCCGATAAAACTATTAAACCGTCCCAGGACAATCCCAAAACGGATTCCGGCGGCGGTCAGTTTCCCTTCTATATTTTTGATCTGCGGGTCAATCATTGTTTTCACCTAAATTAACATATTCGACGATTTCCAAACCAAAGCCGGAAAGCGCCGGAACCCGTCTTGGTGTGCTTAATACGCGCATCTGTTGAATTCCAAGATCGGCCAAAATACGTGCGCCAATTCCATAATCACGCAGATCCGCACTTCGCTCCGGTTCGGGAAAGTTAATCCCCCGAGAGCGTAACTCGATATCCTTAATGCGCCGGATTAATTCTTTTTGCGGCTGGGGCTTGCGTAAAATAATCACGACGCCGCCTTCATTACTAATCCAACGCAATACCTTCGGCAATGAGTATCCCCATTCGTGCAATGGCCCACCGAATAAATCCGCTAAATCATCTTGAATATGGACGCGCACAAGCGGCGGTTGTTGCGAAATTAATTTTCCCTTGACAAGCGCGAAATGGAGGGAATTATCTAAAATATCCAGATAAGCAAAAAGGCGAAAGGCGCCGTATTCGGTATCGAATGGCGTCTCGGCGACACGCTCAATATTTTTCTCGTGGAAGGCACGATAGTGAATTAGATCGGCAATCGTCCCGATTTTCAAATTGTGACGTGCGGCAAATTTCTCTAAATCCGGACGTCGCGCCATTGTCCCATCGTCGTTGAGAATCTCGACGATCACCGCCGCCGGCTCCAGGCCTGCGAGACGTGCCAGGTCACACCCCGCCTCGGTATGGCCGGCACGGGTCAGTACCCCCCCATCCTGTGCCATTAACGGGAAAACGTGTCCGGGATGAACTAAATCTTCCGGGCGTGCATTTAATGCAACAGCGGCGCGAATAGTTTGGGCACGATCCGCCGCCGAAATTCCAGTGGTAACGCCCTGTGCGGCCTCGATTGATACGGTAAAATTCGTCGCGTGTTTATCGTGCGTATCCCGCACCATTAATGGAAGGCGCAATTGCTGGCAACGGGCACGCGTTAGCGTTAAACAAATTAATCCCCGGCCATAACGCGCCATGAAATTAATATCTTCGGGCTGGACTAAAGACGCCGCCATAATTAAATCGCCCTCGTTTTCCCGTTGCTCGTCATCCATAAGGATGACCATGCGCCCGTGACGAATATCGTCGATAATTTCGGGAATAGCGCTCAGTGCCATATCTTTGCCTATCTTAATTCAATCTTGAATAAAACCTGCCTCTGTCAATAATCTCCGGGTAATACCATTTTGTGGATGCGCGGTGCGCTCCCCTAATAAGAGGCGCTCTAAATAGCGGGAAATAATATCCACCTCTAAATTAACTTCACGGCCGGGAGCGTATTCAGTAAGAGTAGTTTCTTGCCCGGTATGGGGAATTATATTTAACTCAAAGGTTGCACCATTGACGCTATTTACAGTAAGGCTTACCCCGTCAACACAAATCGACCCCTTTTCGGCGATGTAACGGGCGAGATTTTCCGGTGCCGCGATAAGAAATCGGATCGAGCGGGCCTCGGTGCGTCGGGTAATAACTTTACCGATACCATCGACGTGGCCGCTGACTAAATGACCGCCTAAATACGTAATTGGGGTCACAGACTTCTCTAAATTGACGCGGCTACCGCGACGCAGCGAGTGCATAATCGTCCGCGATATGGTCTCGCCGGAGACATCCGCCGCAAATCCATCGCTAAATAATTCGACCACGGTGAGGCAGACCCCGCTTACGCAAATACTATCGCCAATAGCGACATCCCGAAGGTCGAGTTTTCCGCTCCGAATGGATAAACGCAGGTCGCCGTGGTAAGTTTCAATCGCGGAGACTTCACCGATGGCCTGAATAATTCCCGTGAACATTTTTATTTACTCGAGTTAAATCGCGCTGGGATATTCAATTCGAGCCGTAACGCGCCAATCGTGACCGACAGCGCGGATATCGCTAATTGCTAATTGATAGCCTTTAGATAATTGATCCAATTCCGGCAGGTGAAACAGACCACGGGCGTTATTTCCCAAAATTAACGGTGCGATATAGATAATTAATTCATCGATGAGATTATTTTGGAGCATCGCGCCACTCAAGGTTGCGCCGGTCTCCACAAGGACCTCATTAATTT
>Ga0114939_10002145_pt1 | contig 14949 bp, 14 predicted proteins | sample AshMeaCrysSpring_FD_87196 | JGI IMG/M metagenome (GOLD analysis project Ga0114939, IMG submission 87196) | Groundwater microbial communities from Big Spring, Nevada to study Microbial Dark Matter (Phase II) - Ash Meadows Crystal Spring | ecosystem: Environmental > Aquatic > Deep subsurface >... | reverse complement strand
CTTCCCAGTGGCCGGTTCCTGCGCCCCCACATCGGTGAGGATGCCCGTCGCCACCACGATGATCAGCGCGGACGTCCACGTCTTGCACATCTTTCGACTCCTCGACTTGAGGGCGCAGCGCCCAGCGGCGAACGGGTCCACAGCGATCCGAACCCATCCGCAAACAAACGCGGCGGCGCGCTGCTCGTTCTCGAGGCTGGCTGCCCGTTCAGTCCACGGCGAAGACAGGCGGCGGCGCAAGAACCCGGGGGCTCGAGCCTCGGTCGCTCAGATCAGAGCGCGGCCAGCGCGTCTGCCCTACAGGCGCCGACTGACTGTCGCCGCGATCACTCGCGTGGCCTGGACTCGCGAGATGGGGTCAACGGCCGCTGCGCAGAGGCTCGGCCTCCAAGAGATGGTAGGCGCTCGAGAAGAGCACTGCGGGAACGTCGTTGCTTGCAAGGCGATTCTCATGCGGCTCGATTCCCAGTCGCTGGCACTCCTCGACGCTCACGAAGCGCGCCCCCTTCGGAACGTCCTCGTTCCAGAACCAGTGCGTCGGTTGCGCCTGGACGTATCCGCCGGTCGGGGCAGCGTTCAAGTCGGTCATGTCGGACTCCTCCTGGAACCACCTGCCGCGGAAGGGCAGGCGCCTCCCTTGTGCGTAGACCCGCACTACCCCTTCCGCAAGGGCTTGAGCGACCTTTTTTGCTGGCCGAGGCGATGTCGCCCGAGGGGCACCGGCATGCGATTGTCATGCTCCGATAAGGCGCCGCCTCGCGCCGGGGAGACTCTGTCCGCGCGCCACGACACCGACTGCCGTCCGGGCGCGCAAGTCCTGCGCCGATCGGGGTCGATGCTTGGCTGCTCAAGCCGCCGCCCGTACCTGTCCGGGATACGTGAGATCGCCTTGGTCTCGCATGGCGGGCAAACGGGGTCGGCCGCCCGACGGCGGAGCCGAGGGCTGTCCGTTATCGATCGTCTCAGGCCGGAACTGCTGGGATCCCGGACGGCCGCGGTGCCGCCGCCGCGAGGAGTTGCCGCTTGCCCCTCGCCCTCGGCCGCCCTCGCGCATGCGCGCGCCCCTCCTGCGGCGGGAACGCCCCTTGCCCTCATAGGTGGATTCCTTTCTTTCGCTGGAGTCCATCCCGATGAACGACACCGTCACCATCCACCCCGACCTCGCGGCCGGATCGGACGCGCTTTCCCTTCTCGCGAACGACCACCGCGCAAGGTCGACGGGCTGTTCGCGGAATACGAAGCCTCACGCGAGGCGGACAGCGAGAAGCGCAACCAGCTCGCCCTGACCATCTGCCGCGAGCTCACCATCCACGCGGCAATCGAGGAGCAGCTCTTCTATCCCGCGCTGCTTCAGGCCGGCGTGCATCACGCGCTGCTCGACCGCGCGCACGAGGAGCACACCGAAGCGAAGGCGGTGGTCACCGCCATCCGGGCGATGGTCGCGGAAGGTCGCGACGCGGACTGGAAGGTCGGGCAGCTCATCCACTCGGTCCGCGCGCACGTCGCGGAGGAAGAGAGCGAGCTCTTCGAGGCGGCGCGGCAGGCGGGCGTCGATGTCGTCGCGCTCGGCAGTCAGCTGGAGGAGCGCAAGCAGGCGATGATCGCCGCAGGCGTGGGCGAGTCGCCGCTCGTTGCGAACGCGGGCGACAACGTCTCGGGCGCGGCGGCCTCCCTGTAGGCGGGTTCGTCCCGACCCGCTTCAGCGAAGGAGCGCGGCGACCCGCGCGCCCTCGTCGAGCTCGTTCCCCGGGTAGCGGATCACGGTTACCCCCGCGTCCAGCCCGGACCGGATCTCGGCCTCGTAGGGGTTGCGTGCACCGACCTCGACCGCGCGCCGGCGCGCGCGCCCGTCCTCGACCGTGAACGTCATCCAGCGCTCACCGCTGCGGAAGAGTGCGCTCGACGGCACCTTGAGCACGTCCGGCGCGGACCACACGACAATTCGCGCCTCGACGCGGTAGCCGTCGCCGAGCGGCCCGAGCGGATCCACCGGATCGAGGATGACGTTCACGCGCTGCTCCTCGACGCCGAGCGCCGAGACCTTCGTGAAGGCGTAGGGCTCGACGAGCCGGACGCGCGCGCGCAGCGGCTTGTCGCCGCCCCACTCCTCCAGCCGCGCTGGCGCGCCGGCACGGATCTTCACTGCCTCGGTCGAGAGCACGTCCGCGACCACCTCGAAGCGCGACGGATCGCCGATGACCATGACGGGCGTTCCGGCGGCGAGCGTCCGTTCGCTCTTCTCGGTCACGCGCAGCACGCGCCCCGACACGGGCGACACCAGCCGCACGTTGGCGGCCGGCGCCTTGCCCGCCGCTGGCAGGCCGACGAGCGCGGCCTGCGCCGCACGCTCCTCCGACCGCGCGGCCTCCTCACGCGCGCGCGCCGCGTCCTGGTCGGCGAGCGCGCTCTGCACTGCGGTGCGCGATTTTTCCGCGGCCTCCGGTGACACGAAGCGTTCCGCCACCAGCGTCTCCACCCGCGCGAGCTCGCGCCGCTCCTGCGCGAGCAGGGCGTTTGCCTGCTCGACCCGTTTCTCGGCCTCGCGCACGCCCGCGCGCACCGCGTCCAGGCGGGCGAGCGCCTGATCGCGCTGGCGCGGATCGAGGGGCACGGGCTCCAGTTCGGCGACCACCTGTCCGGCCCGCACCTCGTCGCCGTCGTGCAGCTCCACGCGCACGAGCTTGCCGGCCACCGGCGCCGCAACCACGTAGCGGTCGTGCACGCGCACCTCGCCCTGCTGGTCGACCGTCACCTCGAGCGGCCCACGGGCGGCGACGGCCGTCTCCACGGGCATCGGGCGCGGCACGAAGGCGAGCCATGCCAGGCCCGCCAGCGCGACAAGTCCGACCACGGTGTAGAGCCCGCCTCGCAGGGGAGGTCGCTTCGCCATCGGTCGATGTCCGCTATTCGCGCGTCTTGAGCGCCGCGACGAGGTCGAGCGAGCGTACGCGCCACGCGACGATCAGTCCCGAGAGCACGGCGGCCAGAAGCACCACGCCGGCCGAGGTGAGCCAGGTCCGCCGGCTGATGACGAGCGGCACGATAGAGCTCCGACGCGAGCAGATGCGAGATCCACGCGGCGAGCCAGTAGCCGAGCAGCAGGCCGAGCGGGATCGCCACCAGCGTGAGGATCGCCTGCTCGCCGAGAAGCACGGCGGTCACTTCCCGCCGCCGGAAGCCGAGCACACGCAGGCTCGCCACGGTCGTCGCCTGCTCCGAGAGCGCGATGCGCGCGCCGTTGTAGACGACGCCGGCCGCGAGCATCGTCGCGAAGCCGACGAGCACGCCCAGGGAGATGCTGAGGTTCTCCGCGATGGTCGCCTCGAAGCTCGCGAGCGTCGCCTCGCGGAGCGCGATGCCGCTCACCTTCGGCAGCCCCTTGAGGCGCGCGTACAGGCCGTCGAGCTCGCGCGGATCGACGCGCAGATACGCGTCACTCGCAAGCACGTCCTCCTGCATCAGCCGAGCAAGCGCGCGCTGGTCCATGTAGGCCCACTGCCCGATCGGCTCCTCGACGACCGAGACGACCGGCGCCTCGCGCACGAGCCGACGGCCGGACAGGAAGCGGAGCTCCAGAACGTCGCCGGGCCGCGCGCCGAGCTTCTTCGCGAGGCCCGCACTCAGCACGACGCCGTCGGGCGGCAGGGCGACCTCGCGCATGTCGAGGTCGAGCACGCGCTGGAGCTCGGGCCGCGGCGGCAGGCCGAAGAGCGCGATCCGCTCGGAGCGATGCTCGTGCCGCAGCGTGACCAGCGCGACACGGATCGGCTCCACCTGCAGCACGCCCGGCAAGGCGGCAAGCTCGTGGCGCACCCGCGCGTCGACGGGCTCGGCGAAGGCGACGCGCACGTCGTCGCGTCGCGCGACGCGGAACTGCACCCGCACCGTTTCGTCGATCGCGTCGAGGCCGAACTGGCCCACGACCAGCACCGCGGCGGCGAGCGCGATCGCCACGATCGAGGCGAGCGCACGAAGCGGACGGCGCTCGAGGTTGCGCAGGATCATCCGCACGGCCGGGGAGAAGAACCGGACATAGCCCAGCCGCTCAACCACGAGCGGCCGGAACATCGCGGGCGCCGGCGGCCGCATCGCTTCGGCGGGCGGCAGCCTGAGGATGCCGAGCACCGCCGGCCATGCGCCAACGAGCGCGGCGAGCGCGCAGATCGCGACCACCGTTGCGAGGCTCGCCGCCGACAGCGAAAACCCGAGCTCGGGCAGCCGGAAGAAGCGCTGGTAGAGCGCAGCGAGGCCATGGCCCATCCAGCTCCCGAGCGCGATGCCGAACGCGCAGCCGAGCATCACCGCCGCGAGCGCGAGCTTCGTATAGTGCCAGGCGATCGCGCGATCGGCGAAGCCGAACGCCTTGAGCACGCCGATCTGCGGCCGCTGCATGGCGACGACGCGCACGAGCACGTTGTGGATGAGGAACGCGGCCACGGCGAGAAAGATCGCGGGCACGACGAGTCCGGTGACGCGGTCCTGCTGGATCTCGCCGTCGAGCATCTGGTGCGACACCTGCTCGGCGCGGCCGTGGGCCGCCGTCCCGCCGTAGGGTGCGAGCAGGATGTCGAGCGCGTCGATCACCTGCCGCTCGCTCCCGCCCGGCGCGAGCGCGACCGACACCTGGTTGAACCCGTCGGTCATGTCGACGGCGGCGGCGAGCGCCTCCCGGCCCATCCACACGACCGCGTAGCGCTTGTCGTCGGGGAAGATCGCGGCGCCGGCGAGGACGTAAACGAACTCCGGGGAGCTGGCAATGCCGACGATGCGCAGCCGCTGGCGCCGTCCGTTGATCACCGCGCCAAGCGAGTCGCCCGGCTGCAGGCCGTGCGCGTCTGCGAACGCCTCGTTCACCAGCACCTCGTGAGCGCCGCCCGGGGCAAGGTAGCGGCCGCGTGTCAGGTGCAGGTCGTTCAAGCGCGGACGGCCCCGGTCGGGCACGGAGAGCATCAGGCCCGTGACCGGGTCGGCGAAGCCGGCGACGTCGAGCGTCGCCTCGATCATCACGCGTGTCTCGGCGGCGGCCACGCCGGGCAGGCGCTCGATGCGCGGCGCGACGGCATCCGGCGCCCGCTTCATCCGCGCGAATACGTCGGCGAAACGGTAGTCGCGATAGTACGTGGCGCGCGCCGCGATGAGCGCCTCGTAGGCGCCGTACATCGTGACGAACGTGGCAGCACCCGACGCGGCGACGAGCGCCACGGCGAGCAGGTGGCCGCGCATGCGCCAGAGGTCGCGCAACAGCTTGCGATCGAGCAGCGCGAGCCTCACCACGCGATCGCCTCCGGAGCCTCCTTCACGGCGTTGCGCTCCACGCGGATGATGCGACCGCTCGAGATGCGCACGATGCGGTCCGCCATGCGCGCGATGGCCGCATTGTGCGTGATCACGATCGTCGTTGTGCCGAGCTCGTCGTTCACGCGCGCCAGCACCTCGAGCACCAATCGCCCGGTCGCGAAGTCGAGGGCACCGGTCGGCTCGTCGCAGAGGAGCACGTCGGGCCGCTTTACCACCGCGCGCGCGATGGCGACGCGCTGCTGCTCGCCGCCCGACATCTGTGCCGGGAAGTGGTCCATCCGGTCCGCGAGGCCGACGCGCTCGAGGGCCTCCTCGGGCGCCATCGGCCGGTCGGCGATCTCGGTCACGAGCGCGACGTTCTCGCGCGCCGTGAGGCTCGGGATGAGGTTGTAGAACTGGAACACGAAGCCGACGTGCTCGCGGCGGAACTCGGTGAGCGCCTCGTCGCTCGCGCCCGAGAGCACGTGGTCGCGATAGCGCACCTCCCCCGCGGTCGGCGTGTCCAGGCCGCCGAGGATGTTGAGCAGCGTCGACTTGCCGCTGCCCGAGGCGCCGAGCAGCACGACCAGCTCGCCCGCACCGACGTCGAGGTCGACGCCGTCGAGCGCGCGCACCTCGACGTCGCCCATCGCATAGACCTTGGTGACGCCGCGCAGGCGGAAGACGGGCTCGGAGGTCAGTCCGGACGCGGTCGAATTCACCGCAGAGGGCGCAGAGATCGCGGAGGAACGCAGAGGAAGCAATGGCCGAACCTCCACCGGATGCGACTTGCATCAAGGGCGGGCGTCGCTACGTCCCGTCCGCCCGGAGCCTGAAGCACCTCGCGCTTCGGTCCGGTCATGCGATGGACCTTTCTTCCTCTGCGTTCCTTTGCGTCCTCCGCGCCGTCTGCGGTGAAGGCCTTTCGCCTCAAGGGACGAGCACGTACCTCCCCGGCGCATCGTCGAGCGGCATAAGCCCCGCCTCCGGATTGCCCATCGGCGGCGGCGGCACGCGCTTCGCGCTCGAATGCCACGCGAGCCATTGCTGCCACGCCGGCCACCACGAGCCCGGCTCTTTCGGCGTCGTCGCGGTCCACGTTTCCGGGTCGACATAGCGATCATGCGCGTCGCGCTTCGCGACCTGATACCAGCGCCCCTTGGGCTCGCCCGGCGGGTTGACGATACCGACGTTGTGCCCGCCGCTGGTGAGCAGGAACGTCACCTCGGTGTCGGTGAAGAGATGGATCTTGTACACCGAGGGCCACGGCGAAACGTGGTCGCGGTTCGTCCCGACAGCGAAGATCGGTGCGCGGATGTCGGTGAGCGCAACCGGCCGACCGTCGACGAGGAAGCGCCCGCCGGTGAGTGCGTTCTCGAGGTACAGCGCACGCAGGTATTCGCTGTGCAGCCGCTGCGGCATGCGCGTTGCGTCCTGGTTCCACGCCATCAGGTCGGAAAGCGGCGAGCGGGCACCCATGAGGTACTCGTATACCATCTTCGACCACACGAGGTCCTTCGAGTTGAGTGCCTGGAACGCACCCGCCATCTGCTTGCCGTCGAGGTAACCCTGCTGCCAGGTCAGGTCGCCCAGGTACGCGAGCTGGCTCTCGTCGATGAAGAGCGACAGCTCGCCCGGCTCCTCGAAGTCCACCTCGGCCGCGAACATCGTCATGCTCGCGAGGCCGTCGAGGTTGTCGCGCGCCATGACGGCCGCGGCGATGGCGAGGAACGTCCCGCCCATGCAGTAGCCGACCGTATGCAGCTTGCGGTCGGGCATCGCACGCTTCACTGCGTTGATGGCGTCGAGCACGCCGTCCTTGATGTAGTCCTCCATGCCCAGGTCGCGGTCGCGCAGATCGGGGTTGCGCCAGGACATGGTGAACACCGTATGCCCCTGATCCACGAGGTACCTGATCATCGAGTTCTGCGGCTGCAGGTCGAGGATGTAGTACTTCATGATCCACGACGGCACGATCAGCACCGGCTCGGCGTAGACGTCTTTCGTGGTCGGCGCGTACTGGATGAGCTCGAAGAGCGGTGCGCGCAGGATGACCTTCCCGGGTGTGACCGCGACGTTGCGTCCGACCTCCCAGTCGCTCGCGCCGTCGGGGCGACGCCCGGCGAGCTGGCCGGCGAAGTCACGCCACCAGTTGAAGCCGCCCTCGAGCAGGTTCATGCCGCCGGTCTCGATCGTCTTCTGCAGCACCTCGGGGTTGGTGACGATGAAGTTGGACGGGCTCACCATGTCGAGCGCCTGCCGCGCGAGGAAGGTCATGACCTGCTCGTGATGCCGCGTGACGCCGACGACGCCGCTGGTCGCATTCCACCACCACTGCTGCTGCAGCAGGAACGCCTGGTAGATGAAGTTGTACGGCCACTGGTGCCAGGCCGGGTGGTCGAACCGGTGGTCCTGCGGCAGCGGCTCGATGCACGGCTCGGGGTTGCGCTGCGCCACCGCTTCGAGCGAGAAGAGCACGAGGCGCCACCACTTGCGCATCGCCTTGTTGACGAGCTCGGCTTGCTTGCCGGGCGAGGCGGCAAGATGGGAAGCCCAGTCCATCCACGCGAGCAGCAGCGCGTTGGGCGAGAAGCCGTGGAACGTGCGCGCCATCGCCGCGCGGACCGCGCGGTCCTGCTGCGCGAGCGGGATCGGCTCGGCCAGGTGTGGGGCGAGAGAGTCCAGCAGCCCCGTCGGCTCGCGGTGCTTCCTCGGCGGGGTGGGCGTTCCGGTGGGCGGAACCACCGTGACGGAGGTCTCGGGCTTCGCGTCCGAGGCGGCCAGGACGGCGGCGGGATCGGCTTTCATGAGGGGCTCCCGAGCAGGGCGCCACGGGCATCAACCGCCCGGCACGCCGAAAGAGTCCGGACTACGCGATCCACTCTACGTCCAGGAGATGGGGGGAGCTTGCGGCAGGTCAATGCGCGGTTCGGCGACCGCTTCAGGCTGAATGCATGCCGTGGACGGAAGCGAGATACCCGCCCGCGATGCGCCACTTGGCGCCGGATGCCCGGGCGAAAGCGATCGAGATCGCCAATGCCCTGCTGTCCGAGGGCTGCGACGAGGGGCGCGCGATCAGGATTGCCATCGCGAGAGCCAAGGCATGGGCCGGGCGGCGCGGACTGCCGATCGCGTCGGCAGCCTGACTGCCCGGGCCGTGATTAGCGGCGGGGATCGAGGGGTGCCGCGGTCGCTCGACCGCAACGGGCCGATCGCCGCCCCGCCGGTGCGGTAATCCTGCACGGGGACGCGCGTTGAACCTGCCCGACTTCGACCCGCTCCTGTTCGCCCTCGCCACGAGCCGCCCGTACGCGGAGAGCATCGCGCAGCGCCTCGGCGTCGCGCTCGCGCCCCACGAGGAGCGGGTCTTCGAGGATGGCGAGCACAAGTGCCGGCCGCTCGTGAACGTGCGCGGGCGCGACGTGTACGTGGTGCACTCGCTCTACGGCGAGCCCGGTCAGTCGGTCAACGACAAGCTGATCCGGATGCTGTCGCTCCTCGGCGCGATTCGCGACGCCGGCGCGGGCCGCGTCACGGCGGTCACGCCGCTGCTTTGCTATGCACGCAAGGATCGCAAGTCGCAGCCGCGCGATCCGGTCATGACCCGCTACGTGGCGGCGCTGTTCGAGGCGGTCGGCGTGGACGGCCTGCTCACGCTCGACGTGCACAACCTCGCCGCCTTCCAGAACGCGTTCCGTTGCAGCAGCATCCATCTCGATGCGGGGCCGCTGTTCGTCGAATGGATCCTGAGGACGTTCCCGGGGGAAGCACTGGCGGTCGTGTCGCCCGATGCCGGGGGCATGAAGCGCGCCGAACGGCTGCGGCGCAGGCTGGCTGAGTCCACCGCCCGCCCGGTCGCGAGCGGCTTCGCCGAGAAGTACCGCGCCGGCGGCGTCGTCAGCGGCGAGGCCTTCGTCGGCGAGATCGAGGGCTGCGTGGCGATCGTGCTGGACGACCTCATCGCGACGGGGACCACGATGACGAGGACCATCGAGGCCTGCCGGCATCACGGCGCCAAGGCGGCGGTCGCAGTGGCGACGCACGGGCTCTTCGTCGGGCAGGCGGCTGATGTGCTCGGCGCCGATGCCGTGGCGAAGGTCGTCGTCACCGACACGGTGCCGCCGTTCCGGGTGCCGGCGGGGCCGCTCCAGGCGAAGCTCGAGGTCCTCGCCTCGGGGCCGCTCGTTGCGGAAGCCGTGCGCCGGCTGCATGCGAACGAATCGCTGCTCGACATCGGCCAGGATGACTGACGGCGACCGCAGCGCGCCGGCGCTGCTCACCGATCTCTACCAGCTCACGATGCTCGCGGCATACCGCGCCGAGGGCCTGAACGACACGGCGGTCTTCGAGCTGTTCGTGCGCGCCCTGCCGCCGGAGCGACGTTTTCTCCTCGCGGCGGGTGTGGAGCAGGCGGTCGAGTTCCTGGAGGCCCTTGCCTTCTCGGCCGAAGAGCTCGACTGGATCGCCGGCAACCGGCTCTTCCCGGCCGGGTTCGCCGACTGGCTCGCGGGACTGCGGTTCACGGGCGACGTCGACGCCATACCCGAGGGCACGATCGTCTTCGAGAGCGAACCGTTGCTGCGCGTCGTCGCGCCCATTCCCGAGGCGCAGCTCGTCGAGACGCGGCTCGTGAACCTCCTGCACTACCAGACGCTGGTTGCGTCCAAGGCCGCGCGGTGCGTGCTCGCAGCACCCGGCAAGCGCCTCATCGACTTCGGCCTGCGGCGTGCCCATTCGGCCGAAGCCGGGCTCTACGCGGCGCGGGCGTCCTATCTCGCCGGCTTCGACGGCACGGCGACCGCCCTTGCGGGGCCGCGATACGGCGTACCGGTCTTCGGCACCATGGCGCACTCCTACGTGCAGGCGCACAGCGACGAAGCCGAGGCGTTTGCTGCGTTCGCCGCGACGTTCCCGCGTAACGCCATCCTGCTGCTCGATACGTACGATTCAGTGCGCGCGGCGCACGAGGTCGTGCGGCTCGCGCCACGGCTGAAGTCGCAAGCCATCGCGATCAAGGGCGTACGCTTGGACAGCGGCGACCTGGTCGCGCTCTCCCGCGAGGTGCGCGCGGTGCTCGACGCCGGCGGACTCGCCGACGCGACGATCTTCGCGAGCGGCAACCTCGACGAGCATCGCGTCGCCGCGCTCGTTGCCGCCGGCGCGCCGATCGACGCCTACGGCATCGGCACGAGCCTCGTGACCTCGAGCGACGCGCCGTCCCTGGACATGGTCTACAAGCTGCAGGAGTACGCGGGGCTGCCGCGCCGCAAGCGCTCGCAGGGCAAGGCAACGTGGCCGGGGCGCAAGCAGGTCTTCCGCTTCCGCGACCCAGCGGGGCGGCCGACGCACGACGAAGTGACGCTCGCCGAAGAGTCCCGCCCCGGCGAACCGCTGCTCGCGCCCGTGATGCGGAGCGGCCGGCGCGTCGCGCCGCCGGAACCGCTCGAGGGCATCCGGTCGCGGGCGCTCGCCGGGGTCGCATCGTTGCCGCCAGGCCTGTCAGCCCTGGCGGGCGACACGGCGCCTCACCCGGTACACATCAGCGCGGCCGTCCGGGATCTGGCGCGGCGCTGCGACGAGCGGTACTGACAGCGGCGGGCCCCGACGAGCGGCATTGCCCGAGAGCGAGCTCGATGTAGGCTTGTGCGCGCTCGCGCCAGTGATCCGACCCCAGGAACCGCGCCTCGCGCAGATGCTGGATGGCGAGCCGCGCGCGCAGCACCGCGCGAATGCTCTGGTAGAAGCGCAACAGCGCGCCGTCGACTGCGTCCTGAGTCGACCGGACATAAGCGTCGAGGAGCCGCGACTCGATGTCGGGGCGGCCGAGGCGCGTGCATTCCAGCGCGAGGAATCCGAGGTCGTCGAGCGGATCGACGAGGCGCAGCTCGCGGTCGAACTCGAGGCAGTCGATGACGACCGGCGGATGCTCGAGCCAGACATGCTCGGCGCGCAGGTCGCCGTGACCCTCGACGACGCGGCTCCCGCGGGCGCCGAGCCGCGCGCCGAGTGCGGTCAAGGCATCGACCTGGCTCCGGCGAAGCGCCTCGAGCCGGCCCGCATCCAGCGCGTACGCGTCTCGCGAGAGCTCGGCGTGGCTCGCGGCGATCTCCGCCGCGAAGCGGTCCACGTATTCGCGCGGCGGGATCGGCACCGGCGCGAGCGAGCGGTAGAACTCGGCAAGCCGCGCGGCGACAGCGTCCACCTCCTCCGGCAACAGGGTGCCGGCGCGGATGCGCTCCTCGAGCATCGTTTCCCGGCGGAGCCGGCGCATCTCGACCAGCCATTCCACGGCCTCGCCCTCACCACCGAGGGCAAGCGACCCGTCCTGCCCACGGGTAAGCGCGACCGTGCCGAGATACACCGACGCCGCGAGCCGGCGGTTCAGCCGGACTTCCGCCTCGCAGAAGGTGCGGCGCGCAGCGAGCGACGAGAAGTCGAGGTACGTGTACCGCACCGGCTTCTTGAGCTTGTACGCATGCCGGTCGGTGAGGAACACCCACGACATATGGGTTTCGACGGCGACGACGCTCGCCGTCCCGTCCGGATAGCTGCGGGCCGATGCGAGGAAACGGACCTTCTCTTCCAGCGAAACGTCGTCGGCGTGCATGGGATCCATGATCGCGCAGTTTCGGTTACGTCGCGCGATCGACGCGCTCCTGCGGGACGTGCGCGAGCGTTTCCCGGTGGGGTTACCCACAAGACCCCTTGGGGGCGGGCCTACGGCGGTCGCGGCCGGCCTGCTAGCATTCCCGCATGAAGCCGAGATCTGCGCTCCTCGTCGTCGACATCCAGTACGACTTCCTTCCCGGCGGCGCACTCGCGGTCGCTCAGGGCGACGCCGTGATCCCGATCGTGAACCGTCTCGCACGCCGGTTCCAGAACGTGCTGCTCACCCAGGACTGGCACCCGCCCGGTCACATCTCGTTCGCATCGACCCACGCAGGACGCAAGCCGTTCGAGGTTACGGCCCTGCCCTACGGCGAACAGGTGCTGTGGCCCGACCACTGCGTGCAGGGCACGCGCGGCGCGGCGCTCGCCGACGCGCTCGACGTCCCCCACGCACAGCTGGTGATCCGCAAGGGCTACCACCCGCACACCGACAGCTATTCGGCCTTCCTCGAGGCTGACCGCAAGACCCATACCGGCCTGCACGGATACCTCTCCGAGCGCGGCATCGAGGAGGTGTTCTGCGTCGGGCTCGCCACCGATTACTGCGTCACCTGGACGGCGCTCGACGCGATCCGCTTCGGCCTGGGTGCAAACGTGATCATGGACGGCTGCCGCGCGATCGACGTGGCGGGCTCGCTCGGCCGCGCCGTGACCGCGCTCAAGGATGCGCGGGTCAACATCCTGAGCTCCGAGCAGGTTTCGTGAGCGCCGCTCCCGGGCGGCCATCGGCGCAGCCTTGAGGTCGGTCAACACCCGGGGCGTCGTGGCCGGCGACTCCAAGCTGGAGGCCGATCCGCGTTGCGATCACGCTCGGGCGATACTTGTCGACCGCGGCATCACGACCCGCCTGCGCCGGGTGGCGGCCATCGACGCGGCGGCGTTGCGGCGCGAGCTCACCGCGGAAACGCCGGGATTGATCGTGCTGTGCGGCAGCGCATGGGCGCTCGAGGCAGTGCATACGGCTCTGGAGCCGCTCGCCAGTGCGCTGCTGCTGCTGCCGGCTTCCGCGCAAACCGTTGCCCCTGCTACCCGGAGATCCCTGCCGTGAGATCGCCGCTGAATGTCGGATCGCAGTCGCTGGCGCCCACCAACCGCGCGTTTGCCAGGCTGATCGCCACGCTCGGCGAGCGCACCCGGCTCAGCTTCGGCGTCACCTTCGCCGACGGGACGACCTACCGCAACCGGCCCGACGACCCCGAGGTCGCCTTCGCCTTCCGCACCGTGGGGGCGGAGCGCAGGACGCTGCTCTACGGTCACGTCGGGCTGCTCGAGGCGTATTTCGACGGCACGCTCGACATCGAGGGCGACTTCCGTGCTGCCTGGCGCGTCGGTGCCGAAAGCGGGTTCGACAGCGCGCCCGACCCGCTGCCGCTGCGCCTGCGCAACGCCCGCCACGAGCGCCGCTTCTCCAATGCCAGTCTCGCTCAGGCGAAGGCCAACGCCCGCTTCCATTACGGCAACGGCACCGAGTTCTACCGGCGCTGGCTGGACGATCCGTACATGATGTACACGTGCGCGTATTGGCGCGAGGGAACACGGACGCTCGAGGAGGCGCAGACGACCAAGATCGACCACGTCGCGCGCAAGGCGCGCTTGCAGCCGGGCGACGACGTGATCGACATCGGCTCCGGCTTCGGCGGCTTTCTGTTTCGCACCGTCGAGCGCCTCGGCGTGCGCGGCACGGCGCTCAACACCACGACGGAGCAGGTCGACTGGCTGCGCGAGGAAGTCGCGCGTCGCCGCCTCGCGGACCGGATCGCGGTGCGCGAGGCCGACTTCCGCGAGGTCGACAGGCAATACGACAAGGTGATCTCCATCGGCGTGCTCGAGCACGCGGGCCGCGACCAGCTACGCGAGGTCGTGAAGGCGCACGCCGATTTCCTCAAGCCCGGCGGGCTCGGCGTGCTGCACTTCATCGGTCACGTCGGCGTGTTCGACACCGAGTACTACATCCGCGAGTACGTGTTCCCCGGGGGCTGGATTCCCAGCCTCGCGGAGACCATCGCGGCGATGGAAGACTGCGGGCTCGAGGTGATCGACATCGAGAACCTGCGGCGCCACTACGCGCCGACGCTCGACGCGTGGGCGGAGCGCTTCGACCGCGCATGGCCGGAGATCGCAGCGCTCGATCCGCGCACGTTCGACGAGCGGTTCCGCCGCATCTGGCGGACCTACCTCTACTCCTGCGCCGAGATGTTTCGCGCCGGCGGCGGCCGGACGCATCTCTTCCAGATCGTCTTCTCCAAGGGAAACATCGACAGCCGCTCGTACCCGATGAGCCGCGCCTTCCTCTACGAGCCGGACTCGTGACGGCCTCCTCGTTCGCGGCCCGGCGCGCGGGCCTGATCGCATCGCTCGCCTGCGCCGACCCGCGCGCACCGTGGCGACTCGCCAAGCCGACGTCGAACCTGTTCCGCGACCGCGAGCCCGTGGTGCACGTCGCGCTCGACCTCACCAACTTCGACCACGTCCTCGAGGTCGGCGACGGTTGGGTCGATTCGGAAGGCCTGGTCGGCTACGAGCGGCTCGCAGACGCCACGCTTGCCCGCGGCACGATGCCCTGCGTCGTCCCGCAGCTCAAGTCGATCACGATCGGGGGGGCAGTGGCCGGCGTCGGCATCGAGTCGTCCTCGTTCCGCCACGGGCTCGTGCACGATACCGTGCTCGAGCTCGAGGTCCTGACCGGCGACGGCCGCGTCGTCGTGGCCACGCCCGACAACGACCATCGCGACCTGTTCCTCGGCTTCCCAAACTCGTACGGCACCCTCGGCTACGCGCTGCGCGTGCGCGCGCGGACGATTCCGGTGAAGCGCTTCGTGCATCTGCAGCACGTTCATCACACCGAGCCGGCACGCTTCTTCGATGATCTCGCCGTAACCTGTGCGGGCACCGCCGACTTCGTCGACGGTGCAGTGTTCGGACCGCGCGAGCTCGTGCTCTCGGTCGGGCGCTTCGCGGAGGCGGCGCCCTATACGAGCGACTACACCTTCGAGCGGATCTACT